>Ga0315288_10003576_pt1 | contig 19885 bp, 17 predicted proteins | sample YL17G11_20_MG_FD_203454 | JGI IMG/M metagenome (GOLD analysis project Ga0315288, IMG submission 203454) | Sediment microbial communities from Yellowstone Lake, YNP, Wyoming, USA - YL17G11_20 | ecosystem: Environmental > Aquatic > Freshwater > Lake > Sediment | place: USA: Wyoming | collected... | reverse complement strand
TTCGTGCTTTGAGTTTGGATGTTCTGGACGCGCTGAGAATGAGGCCCGGCTGAACTGCCGGTCAAGCGGCAAAGGACGATGATCTGGGCGAAGATCGGATGAGGACACACCGTGTGCCTCGATGATGAACCGGAATACCGAAAGGCCATTGGCCAGGAGCCTGCGACGCTGAGGGTCGCGTCAGGCGAAGTTTGCCCTGGTGTTGGACGCCTCTGAGAGCAACTGTGGGGTCGGCAGGGTCGTGGAAAGGGGGTCATCGACGAGAGGAAGATTCACCATGTACCAATCCAGGCCGTCGTGTCTATAAATGAGCCCGGAGCGGAATCCGCGTCCGGCCACGAACCGCCGGGCGGCGTCGAGACTGGCGAAAGCCGCCGCAACTCCTTTGGGGCAAACCACGAAAACCGGGTGACAGGAGTAGATGATCTGTCGATTGACCACACCCGCAAACATCACCTTGGATCTTCAGCACATCACGTGCTCGCCAACCCTCCCCGCGTGACCGCGCCCATCCTGGACCCGAAGGAGTACTAGAAGACGGAGAACGTTGGCCGGGAGTGGCGCCTACTTGACGCCGGCCAACCGTTCCTTCCAGATCGTGTAGAGCTTCAGCGTCGCCTCGACGTCACGGAGGCAGTACTCGGCGATTTCCCGGTGTCGGCCCTCGGCCAGCAGACGGTTCACATCGAGGCCGGTCACACCGTGGCTCTTGGGGGAATCGACGCCAAAGGCCTTGCAGTAGAAGTCGAGGTTGAAGCGCCGCGCCGCGCCGTCGCGGCCGCTCACGCCGTAGAAGGTGAATTGCTCCGCCAGATCGCAGTGCGGCTCGGTCTGGTAGCGGTAACCCAGCCAATCTTTGCGGGAGATGGGGACGTTCAGGACCGCGGAACGGAGATAGAGAAACGGCACGTCGAAGCCGCGGCCGTTGAAGGTGACCACTTGCTCGTAGTGCTGGGCCACTTCCCAGAAGCGGGCGAGGACCTCACGTTCGTCGGGGCAGGCGATGAACTTGACCGGCGCGCCCTCGCCCGTGTCCGAATCGGCATTCTCCGCGAGAAACAGCACCTGTCCCCGGCTGCTGTCCGCATTCAGCATCGCCACACAAACCACCTGGGCCGTGAAAGGCCAGAGGTTGAACTGCTGGAGGATCTCAGCCCGGCGGGTTTGACGCGCCTGCTCCTCCGGGAGCTTATCCGCTTCCCGGAACAAATACTCTAACTGCGCCTCATCCAACTGGCTGGAAGGAAAGGCGGAAGTTTCGATGTCGAAGACGAGCTTGGCCATGGCGGCCTGGCCGGGCGACTCGGACCGGGATGGCGCTCCTGAATGAATCTTAACGAGCGCCATCCCAGGTCAGGTGTTGGTTCAATGGACTACTTCTTCTTTTTCTTCGCAGGTTTCTTTTTTACGGGCACGTGATCTCACCTCCCTTCCGGGTTGGATTCCGAGTTGGCGGCAAACAGAGCTGTTCGGGTCACGCATTCAATTCCGGCTTCGCGAGCATTTGTAGCACAAAATCCGGCCGTGACCAGCAATTTCTCAAGTGCACGATGCTTCCGCGCGACTTGACGCTGCGTCGGCGCTGACCTAGCGTGTGCGGAAGTCAATCCAATCATGAGCGCCGAGATCATCATCGAGTACTGCGCGGCTTGAAATTACGAACCGAGAGCCGTCGGTCTGGCGGACAAACTGTTGACCCTGAAACAACGAATCGGTTCGCTGAAGCTGGTGCCCTCCAGCGGTGGCGTGTTTGAGGTGACCGTCAATGGCCACAAGCTGCATTCGAAGGCCGAAACGGGGGAATTCCCCGACTTCGACGCGCTCCTCAAGACGATCGAAGCCAAGATCTGAGTCCGAGGAAGCGAGTGGTCGGCACCGCGATGCCGAACCCTCGATGGGTCTCTTCCTTCCGAGTTCGACTCCTGAGGTTCTGTATTCCGCGTTGGCGTTTCATTTTGCCCGGAGAGTGATGGGTGGCTGGTGTCCCCCGCGGTCTTCAAAACCGTCGTCGGCTCGTTGCGCGGGCCGAGGAGTGTTCGATTCGCTCCCTCTCCGCCACTTCTCAAGGCAGAACGCGGAGTTCGGAGCGCGGAGTGAGGCAAGGCACCCGCCGCCGAGCGGGACCATTCCGCATTCCGCGCTCCGCGTTCCGCGCTTCCCGAAGGGAGGTGAGCCGCGTGTCGCGTGAGCAGATTCTGAAACTGACCTCGCTGTCGTCGTGCGCTGGCTGAGCGTCCAAGCTTGGCCAGACGGCCCTGACGCAGGTCCTGCGTCGGCTCCCCGCCCTCCACGACCCGAACTTGCTCGTGGGCGCCGCCACGGCCGACGACGCCGGCGTGTACCGGCTCGGTCGCACCCGCGCCCTCGTTCAGACGGTGGACTTCTTCACACCCATCGTGGACGACCCGTTCACTTACGGCCAGATCGCGGCGGCAAACGCGCTGTCCGACGTCTATGCCATGGGCGGCCGGCCACTCACCGCGATGAACATCGTGGGAATGCCGGTTGACACGCTGCCGCCCGACGTGATCCGGACGATTCTGCTCGGCGGCGCGGCCAAGGTGAAGGAGGCCGGCTGCGTGCTCGTGGGCGGCCATAGCATCAAGAACCCGGAGCCGATCTACGGCCTCTCCGTCACCGGCCTGGTGGATCCGTGCCGGCTGATTACGAACGCGGCCGCGCGCGCCGGCGATTTGCTCGTGCTGACAAAACCGCTGGGAACCGGCATCGTCAGCACCGGCATCAAGCGCGAAAAGACCCCGCCACGCTTGGCGCGCCGGGCCATCCGGGCCATGTGCCGGCTCAACAGTGTTGGCGCCGAGCTGGGCGAGCACGGGTTGGTGCGCGCCGGCACGGATGTGACGGGCTTCGGCCTGCTGGGCCATCTCGGATCGATTTGTCGCGCGAGTGGTGTCGGGGCCGAACTCCATGCGCATGCGGTGCCGGTCCTCGGTTGCGAGGTCTGGACCCTCATTGCCGATGCTTGCGTGCCGGGCGGCAGCCGAGGCAATCTCGTCACCGCCGGCGAATTCACCGAATGGGCGGGCGTGAGCGAGGCGCAGAAGCTCCTGTTGGCCGACGCCCAAACCAGCGGTGGCCTCCTGCTGTGTGTCGCGCCGCGCCGGTTGGACGCCGTCCGGGCTTTGTTGCAACGACGGGGCGCCTTGTGCGCGGCGGTGGTCGGCCGGGTGGTTCGGTCGGCGAGGCCGCGAATCCTCGTGAGCCCATGAACCGCGCTCGCCAGAAAACTCGTGGCGTGTCCTCATGGTCGTGCTTATCCCCGATGACGGGTCTGCCGACGCTTGCCGGCGGGAGCGAGGAGGTGCGCGGGGACGATACGGAGAACAGTTTTGAGTGAACCCCCTCCGCTCCATTCCCGCCGTCGAGCAAGTGCTCCAGGCGCTGGGCGATGTTGGCCTGCCGCGGCCGGTGGTGCTCGCTGTGGTGCGCCGTGAGCTGGCCGCCTTGCGCAAGGGAGGCCGGCGCCCGAGCGCCACACGCTTGCCGAGCTTCGACCACGTGCTCGGGCAAATCCGCTCCGTGCTTGATACGCTGTCGCGCTCGCGCCTGCAGCCGGTCATCAACGGCACGGGCATCCTCGTCCACACGAACCTGGGCCGGGCACCACTCGGGCCGGTCGCGGTCGAGGCACTCCAACGCGTCGCCGCGAGTTACACGAACCTGGAATTCGACCTGACCACCGGCGAGCGTGGGGGGCGGGGATCCTATGCGGAGCACGCTCTCGCGGTGCTCTGCGGTGCGGAAGCGGCCACCGTGGTCAACAACTGCGCGGCTGCGCTGGTGCTCATCCTGCGCCACTTCACGGCCGGTGAGCGGGACGAAGTTGTCATCTCGCGAGGAGAGTTGGTGCAGATCGGCGGCGGGTTCCGCATCCCTGAAATACTCGAGGCCAGCGGCGCGCGGTTGCGGGAGATCGGCACCACCAACCAGACGACGCTTGCAGACTACGCCCGGGCGATCCACCGGGAGACGGCGCTGATCCTCAAGGTGCATCGCAGCAACTTCTTCATGGGCGGCTTTGTTACCTCGCCCGCCGTTGAGGAATTAGGGGCGCTGGCGCGGAAGCAGCACGTGCCGCTGGTGGAAGACCTCGGCAGTGGCGCGGTGGTGCCGACGGAGAAGCTGGCCAACCTGGAGCACGAGCCCATGCCAGCGGAGGTGCTCAAGCGTGGAGTGAGCCTCGTTTGTTTCAGCGGGGACAAACTCCTGGGCGGGCCCCAGGCGGGGATCATCGCGGGCAAGGCCCGGCTCGTGGCTGCGCTCAAGCGCAATCCCTTCTTCCGGGCGCTGCGCTGCGATAAGCTGATCCTCGCCGCCTTGGAAGCAACGGTGGATGCCTACCTGCGTGCGGCTGCGTCCTCGTCCGTTCCCGTCTTGTCGATGCTCCAGGTGCCAGCCGCCACCCTCCGCGCTCGCGCGGAGCCGATCGCTGCGGCGCTGGCGGGACTGCCCGTGCATGTCAGAGTGGGCGAGGGCGAGGCGCAACTGGGCGGCGGAACGCTGCCGCGCTCGGTCGTTCCCTCGGTGACACTCGACCTGCTGCCGCGGGAAGGAACCTTGGCGGGTTTCGCCGCCCGACTGCGCCTCGGCAACCCGCCCGTGATCGGCTACCTCGGCGGCGGCCGGTTCAAACTCGACCTGCGGACCGTGTTTCCCGACCAGGATGCCGAGGTCGTGCGCGCCCTTCAGGCGGCTCTCGTTCCTGCCCAGTTGTGACGCATCGGCACTTCATCCTCGCCACTGCCGGCCACGTCGATCACGGCAAGAGCGTCTTGGTCGAAGCCTTGACGGGTACGCACCCGGACCGGCTCCCGGAGGAAAAGGCGCGCGGCATCACCATCGACCTCGGCTTCGCCCAGCTCGAGCTTCCCGTCCCCGGCCCCTTGCCCTCCGTCTTGAGGCTTGGACTGGTGGACGTGCCGGGGCACGAAGATTTCGTGAAAAACATGGTTGCGGGCGTTGGCTCCATCGATCTGGCCCTGCTGGTCGTGGCTGCCGACGACGGCTGGATGCCGCAAACGGAGGAGCACCTGCAGATTCTCACCTACCTCGGCGTCACCCGCGCCGTCGTGGCGCTGACCAAGACTGATCTCGCCCAAGACGAGCCGGCCGCTGTGAGCGCGGTGCGTGCCCGACTGCAAGCGTCGCCCTTCTCCAACGCGCCCATCGTGCCCACCTCGGTCGTCACCCGCCGCGGCCTCGAGGAACTCAGAGCCGCGCTGATCCAGGTGCTTGCGGAGACGCCTCCGCCGCGCGACCTCGGCAAGCCGCGGCTCTCGGTGGACCGCGTCTTCATCCTGCACGGGATCGGTACCGTTGCCACGGGTACGCTGACCGGCGGCACGCTCAAGCGGGGACAAGCCGTGGCTGTTCAACCACGCGGTCAACTCACGCGCATCCGCAGCCTGCAGTCCCACAACCGCGACGTTGAAGCCGCCGGGCCAGGTACCCGCACGGCGTTAAACCTAGCGGACGTGGATGCCGGGAGCGGTGTGCAACGCGGTGACGTGATCACGCTGCCGGACCTCGGGGCGGCCGCCGACACGCTGGACGTGCTCCTCGAAAAATCCGCGCGGCTGGCGGACGCCAAGTCCGCCGCGGCGCGGCCGCTCAAGGACGGCACGCGGGTGAGCGTTCACTTCGGCAGCGCCCATGCCGCCGCCCGGCTGGTGCTGCTCGGTCAGGATAAACTCAACCCCGGCCAACGCGTCCTGGCGCAGGTACGGCTCGCATCGCCCTTGTTCGCCTTCGCCGGAGATCGCCTCATCGTGCGGGATGGGTCGGAGCAGGCCACGCTCGCCGGCGGTGTCATTCTCGATCCGGCCGCGCACCGGCGTCGAACCCATGCTCCGGAGCGGCGCGCTTTTCTCGAGGAGCGAACGCAGGGGTTGGAGCGCGCGGAGTTCTTCGTCCGCTCCCAACTGGCCCGGGACGGCGTGGCACGGCGCACCCGACTGCTGGATCGCTCCCGCTTCAGCGCGACAGAAATCGCGGAGGCGGTGGACCAGCTCGCGGGCAAGAAACGGCTCGTGCCGGTGGGCGAATTCCTGGCCGACGCGGCCTGGTGGGACCGGTTGCAGCAACGCGCCGGCGCCGCCATCGACGCGTGGCACCGCGCGCATCCGGAGCAACCGGGATTGCCGCTCAGCGAGCTGCGCGCGGCGCTCCACGACGCGCTGCCGTTTCCCGAGGTGTTCGAGGCACTGACCGCGCAGTTGACCCAGGGCGGATTCAATCAGGCCGGCGTGGCGATTCGCCGCGCCCACCATCGGCCCGCGTTGCCGCCGCAACTTCAGGCGGCCGGTACGCGGCTGCGCGCGGCGCTGGCGGCCAAGCCTCTGGAGCCACCCTCGCGCAAAGAGCTGGCGCCGGACAACGCGAGCCAGCAGGCGCTGCGCTTCTTGATTCAGACGGACGCGGCGGTGGAACTGAGCGAAGACGTGATTCTCGCGGCCGAGGCCTTCACGCGCGCCACCGACCTGGTGAAGCAGCATCTCACGACGCAGGGCCAGGCGACGACGAGTGAGTTGCGTCAGGTGCTCGGCAGCAACCGACGGATCGTCATCCCGCTGCTCGAGCGGTTGGACAAGCTGGGCGTCACCCGTCGCGACGGCGACGTGCGCGTGCTCCGGCAGCGCTGACCGCGGCGCGCTGGTCTTTCCCGCCACGTTGACACTCCCGGAGCCGGCTGTTAGCGTGCGCATCCCTTACGGAGCAGCGATGGACTACAAAGACACGTTGAACCTGCCCCGGACCGCCTTTCCGATGAAAGCCGATCTGGTGGCCCGCGAACCGCAGCGTCTGGCACTCTGGCAGCAATCCCGGCTCTACGAGCGCATCCAAGCCGCCCGCGCCGGCGCGCCCCGGTTCGTCCTGCACGACGGCCCCCCGTTTGCCAACGGCGATGTCCACATCGGCACCGCCCGCAACAAGGTGCTCAAGGACATCCTGCTCCGCCATCAGACCCTGCGCGGACGCCAGGCACCCTACCTCCCCGGCTGGGACTGCCATGGACTGCCCATCGAGTTCAAGGTCACGCAAGAGATGCGGAAGAAGGGTGACACCCGCGCCGATCCGGTCGCCATCCGCCAGGCGTGCGAGGCCTATGCCCGGAAGTACATCGACATTCAGCGACGCCAGTTCCAGCGGTTGGGCGTGCTGGGCGATTGGGAGCGGCCCTACCTGACGCTCGACAAGGAATACGAGGCGGAGGAGTTGCGGTTGTTCGCCGACGTCGTGGAGAAGGGCTTTGTCTATCGCGGCAAGAAACCGGTGTATTGGAGCATCCCGTGCCGGACCGCGCTGGCGGAGGCCGAGGTCGAATACCAGGACCACGTCAGCCAGAGCATCTACGTGAAGTTCCCAATCGTCGGCCGCCCGGGCACGTTCCTGCTCATCTGGACCACGACGCCCTGGACGCTGCCCGCCAACCTGGCCGTCGCCTACAACTCGACCTTCAGCTACTCGCTCGTGCGCGTCACCGCCGGCGACGACCGCACCGAGGATTATCTCGTGTCTGCGATGCTCCTGAACAGCGTCGCCGAGAAGTGCCGCTGGCGGACCTTCAACATCGTTCGCAGCCTCGACGCCGGTCACCTGGCCGAAGTGGAGTTCCAGCACCCGTTCTGTGAGCGCACCGGCAAGCTCTACGCCGGCGACGCGTTCGTGGATAATGTCACTGGCACGGGCTTTGTGCACATCGCGCCGGGCCACGGCCTGGAGGACTACGGCGTCGGCCTCGAACACGGCCTGCCGATCTACTCCCCGGTGAACGACGACGGCGGTTTCATCCACACGCACGACCTGCCCGTAGCCCAGCAAATGCCGGCGGAGCTCCTCGGCAAGTCGGTTCTCGAGAAACACGGGAAGAGCGAGGCCAACGAGGCCGTGCTCCATCTCCTCCGCGCGAAGCAGGCGCTCGTCCACCGGGAGGACTACTCGCACAGCTACCCGCACTGCTGGCGCAGCAAGACGCCCGTTATCTTCCGCGCCATGGACCAGTGGTTCATCGAGATTGACCATGTCCCGGAGGCCGGAAGCCAGAGGCCAGAAGTCGGAGGGCAGATGTCGGAGGGCGGAGTCGCCGGGAATCCGGCATCCGACATCCGGCATCCGGCATCGGGTCGGACTTTCCGCGAGCAGGCACTCAAAGCAATTCAGTCGGTGACCTGGGTTCCCGACTGGGGCCAGAACCGCATCGAAGCCGCCGTCAAGTCGCGCCCGGACTGGTGCATCTCGCGCCAGCGGTCCTGGGGCGTGCCCATCCCGGCGTTCTACGACCCCCAAGGCCACGCGATCCTCGACGCCCGGATCGTGCGCGCCGCCGCCGATCTCTGCGAGCAACACGGCTCCAACGCATGGTTCGAGCAGTCCGCTGCCGAGCTCTGGACGCGCCTGCGGCCGAAGGATTGGACCGGGCCGGAGGCGACCGCGAAGTCGAACGACACCCTGGACGTATGGATCGACTCGGGCTCGTCTTCACGCTGCGTCATCGCCCGGCATCCGGAACTGCGCGGCACGGAGAAGCCGTTCCAGTGCGACATGTATTTCGAAGGGTCCGACCAGCACCGCGGCTGGTTCCAGTCCTCGTTGCTCCTCTCGCTGGCGGGCAGCGGCGCGCCGCCCTACCGCACGGTGCTCACCCACGGGTTCATCGTGGACGCCGACCGCGAGAAGATCTCGAAGAGCAAGCAGGGCCAGGGCGGCCACGACAAGCCGCAGACCGCCGAGCGTTACATCAAGGACTATGGCGCCGACGTGCTCCGCCTCTGGATCGCCTCGCAGGATTTTCGCAACGACAGCGTCGTCAGCGACGAACGGCTCAAGAAGGTCAGCGAGACCTACCGGCTCCTTCGCAACACGCTGCGTTACCAGCTCTCGAACCTGTTCGACTTCGAGCCGGCGAAACATGCCGTGCCCGACGACCGGCTCACCGGCCTGGATCGGTGGATTCTCGGCGAGTTCGCGAAGCTGGAACAAGGCATCGCAGCCGCTTACGACGCCCACGAGTTCCACGTCGTGTATCAGAAGGTGAGCCAGTTCGCCGCCGTCGAGCTCTCGGCGGTCTATCACGACGTCGTCAAGGACCGGCTCTACACCGACCCGATGGATTCCCCGCGCCGCCGCTCGACCCAGACGGCGCTGCACCGGATGGTGACCGACCTTTGCCAGATGCTCTCGCCGATCCTCGTCTTCACCGCCGACGAGGCGTGGGAGTATGTGCCCGGGCATCGCGGGGAATCCGTCCATGCCTCGGAATGGACGCCGCGCGGGTTTGCGCTCGACGCGACCGAGGGCGCCCGATGGCAGAAGCTCTTCGCTCTCCGCGAGCAAGTGCTGCCGGAATTGGAGAAGGCGCGCCAGGCCAAGGCGATCGGCAAGGCGCTGGAGGCACGGGTCGAGTTGGAATTGCCGGAAGCGGAGGCGAACGCGATCTGCGGGTTGGTCGGCGAACTGCAGGAACTCCTCAACCTCTCGGGCTTGAAGCTGGTGCCGGCTTCGCCAGCGCCGGCACCCGAAGCCCAGGCTGGGCCGGTGGTGCGCGTCGCTCAGGCCGACGGCCAAAAGTGCGAGCGGTGCTGGCATTGGGAACCGGACGTGGGCCAACACGTCGCGCATCCGACGATCTGCGGACGGTGCGTGGAAGCGGTCCGGTCGCGTGCCGGGGTCTGAACCGGCCGCGGCGCGTCTCCGCTATTTCATCACCCGGCAGCCGCTGAAGGTCAGCTCGCCTTTCTTGAGCCCCTTGCAGGTGCCCTCGATGGTCACGGCATCGCCCACCTCGAGCAAGGGCACCTCCGTCCGCTCGCCCACCCGGGCTGTCAGCGCCTGTCCGCTCCGCTTCGTATAGACCGCGGTGTACCGATCGGGCAGGCGGAAGTGACAGAGCACCGTGATGCTTTTCTCCGGCGAGTCGAGCCGCACGTCATACCCGCGGGTCAGCAGCTTGGGATCGAACCCGGCCACGGTGCCCGTGACGCGAAGTCCCTTCTTCGCATACCGCTGGCGGGCGGCCTCGGACTCCGCGGCGAACTGGCCCACGAGTTCGTTGACCTCGATCACCTGACCCGGTTCGAACGGCGGGAGCGTGGCCACGACGGGCGTCGGCTTTTGGGGTTCTGCCGGGGGCGTCGTGGCCGCCGGCGAGGCAGCGGGTTTCTCGGTGCGCAAGCGTTGGTTCTCCGCCTCGAGCTGTTTCAGGTCGGATTGGGCGCGGTTGAGTTCTTCCTGGAGTTTCTCGACCTCCTGCGCCTTGCGGCGGAGTTCATCGTCGCGGGCGGTGTCACCGTCGGCAGCGGGGAGCGTGGTCGGTTGCAGCAGGAAACCGGTGAGCAGTGCGACCGTGACGAGCAGGCGAGGGCGAAGCAGATGCATAGGACGGCGATCACTTCAACCCCGAGCCGCGGAGGCGTCAAGCGGGAACCTGGGTCTGGCTGCCAAAACCCTTTGACCATTTCGGGCGGGCGGTTTACACCATGCGGGCAAGCGGCGGCGGTTTAAGCGCACCATGAACGTTCCGGTTTTCTTCTTGGGGGCAGCCGACACCAACAAGATGTTGTTCGTCTTGGAGAAGGCTACGCCCGAGGCGAAGGTGATCATCGTCATCCTGGCGATCTTCTCGATCTTCGCCTGGTCGGTGATGGCCTCGAAGGTGGTCCAGATGCGGCGCGCGCGGAAGCTCAACCAGCTCTTCAACACCGAATACCGCCAGCAACCGCACGTCCTGGCGATCTTCGACCGCCGGGTCCAGGTGGAGGGTTGCCCGCTGTTTTCCGTCTATCAGGAAGGATGTCTGGAACTGGATGGACGATTGAAAGGTCCGGGCGGCAACGCGCGGCGCGCGTGGCTTTCGCTCAAGGCGATGGAACACGTCAAGGGCGCCCTCGAGCGGACGGTCGCCCAGGAGGCGCTCAAGCTCGAGTCCGGCCTCATTCTGCTGGCCATCGCGGTGAGCGGCGCGCCGTTCCTCGGGTTGCTGGGCACAGTGTGGGGCGTCATGGACGCCTTCGGCGGCATCGCCCAGGCGGCCGCCTCGGGCGGAAAGGCCGACCTGGCGGCGATGGCGCCGGGCGTGGCGGCGGCATTGGTGACGACGGTCGCCGGCCTGCTGGTGGCCATCCCGTCGATGTTTGGCTACAACTGGCTGGTGCACAACCTGCGCGTCTTCGCCGTGGGCCTCGACAACTTCGCCCAGGAACTCGCGTCGAAGATGGAGACGGAGTACCTCAAGGACGAAGAGGAAGCCGGCGCGGCGGGTCATCACCCAGAGGGCGTGGTGAATCGATGAACCGCGGCACGCCAGAGGCATGGTTGGTAGCGAGGTTCTCCCTCGAAGCTTGTTTGGAGAATGACGAATCGCCGTTTCGTTGGAGTTCAAGCTTCAGCTTGGGTTTTCGCCGCCGGCAGCCGGGCGCCGACAAGCTGAAGCTTGAACTCCAACAAGGGTTCATGCGAAGGAAACCAGCGGTTGTGCGTTAAGCCATGCGGCGTTTCTCCCAGCGCAGTCATCTGGTGACGTTGAGCGAGATCAACATCACCCCGCTGCTCGACCTCGCGTTCGTGCTGTTGATCATCTTCGTGATCACCACGCCGCTGCTCGAGCAGGGCCTGGACCTGAATCTCCCAGCCGGCGGGCGGGCGGACCGGCCGCTAGATCGCAACGATATTCGCACCGTGGACGTGAGCCCCGAAGGTGCCTACGCGCTGGCGGGTCGGCGCATGACGCTGCCCCAGATCGAGACCGAACTGATCCGGACCTTTCGGACGAACCCGAACATGGTGGTGTGGATCCGTGCGGACAAGGCCACGGCCTGGGAGAAGGTGCACGCCGTAATGCACAGGTTGAGCAGCCGCGGCATCACGCGCTATAACTTCCGGTCGGAACCGGCCCGAGCACGATGAACCGGCTCCAGAAGAAATGCCTGTTCGCGTCGGTGGCCCTGCACGGGCTGCTGGCCGGGATCATCGTCGTCGGCCCCGCGTTCCTGCCGCGCAAGCCGCAACCGCCCGACCTGCCGATCCTCACTGTCATTCCGGACAAGGTCATTGACGAAGCCTTCTACGGCGGAGGCAATCGGAACGGGCGACTGCCCGCGGTTCAACCGCCGGTCCAACAACCCACGCCCCCCGCGCCCGCGCCCGACCCGGCACCCTCCCAACCGACGCCTGCACCGCAGCCCGAACCCACGCCGGCGCCCCGCCAGCCCGAACCAGCGCCGCCGGCCCCGAAAGCCCAGACTCCCCAGAAGAAAGAACCCGCACCTGCGGCCGAGGATGTGAAGCCCGCGGGCAAAGAGGCCGACGACAAGCCCGCCCCGTCCAGGAGCCCGATCATAGTCAACACGGGCCTGGTTCATCGCAAGTCGGACGATGGCAAGTCCGGCTCGAAGCCTCCGGTGCGCGTGGGATCGCCAACCCAAAGCCGCGCGGAGGCGAGAGCGGCAGACCAGGCCGCGGCGCGGTTGCAGTCGGGGGTCAGCAGTGCGCTGGTCCGGCTTTCCTCGAACCTATCCTCGGGTACCAGCATTAAGCCGTTTGGCGGCGGGGGCGAGGTCTATGCCAACTGGAACCAGGCGGTGATGAGCCTCTATGACACCGCGTGGCTCGACCCGGCACAGGTCACCAACGAACTCTCGACCGTGCGGGTCAAGGTCACGGTGGCGCGCGACGGCAAGGTCATTTCTGATCCCATTGTGAAGCGCTCTGGCATCCGCGCGCTTGACCAATCGGTGCAGGAAGCTTTGGATCGCGTGCGCGCCCAAGGTTTGCGGGCGCTACCGGAGAGCGCCACGGAAAGCGAGCGCACCTTCTACATCAACTTTGACCTGCATTCCAAACGTAAACTCGGATGAAGCTCAACCTCAGTCTCCTTCTCGTCATCTCCATCCTGTCGCTGTCTGAGCCTTGTGGCGCGGCCGAGCCGGAGTTCACGATCAAGCACACCGTTGACCTTACCCGGTTGGTGCCGATCGCCCTCGAGGGCTTCACCGGCGAGGTGTCTGGCACGCTGAAGTTCGACCTCGAAATCCAGGGCTTCGAGATCACGCCGCCGGACAAGGCCCAGTACCTCGTCAGCGGCAGCTACGGATCGAGCCTCGTCGGCTACCTCCAGGACCGCATCACCAAGGCCTCGCTGTTGTCCAAGGAATACACCGGCGGTTCGCTCCGCCTCCAGACCCACACCTTCGCCGACGAAATCGTGGAGAAGTTGATTCCCGGACAAACCGGCGTGGCGCGCACCCGGATCGCGTTCAAGGCGGAAGCCCCGGGTCGCAACAGCGAGATCTACCTCGCGGACTACGACGGTTACAACGCCGTGGCCGTCACGCGCGACAACACCATCTCGCGCGATCCGGCGTGGCTGCCAGGCCGCCGCGTCCTTTACTACACGTCCTACAAGTCGGGCAATCCGTTCATCTACTCGCACGACTTGCAGAGCGGCGTGCGCAAGGTGGTGGCGGGCTTCAGCGGCTTGAACACCGGCGCCGCGCTCTCGCCGGACGGCCGGCGCGTGGCCATGATCCTCAGCAAAGCCGGCAGCCCGGACCTGTACGTGGCCGACGCCGACGGCGGCAACCTCAAGCGGCTCACCACCACGAAGGAGGATGAGTCCTCGCCGTGCTGGTCGCCCGACGGCCAGACGATCTGTTTCGTGTCGCGCCTGCACGGCATGGCGGAGCTCTACCGCATCCCGGCGTCAGGCGGGTCGATGGAGATGGTCCGCACCGGAATCCCGGGCAATTTGACCGAGCCGGACTGGTCGCCGGACGGCAAGACGATCGTGTTCACGGCGCAGAGCGGCGGCTTCGTGCTGTGCACCGTGCCAGCCGGGGGCGGTGCCGGCACGATCCTGTGCAAGCCGGGTTCCGGCGAGGCGATCCGCGGCGAGGACCCCTCCTGGGCCCCCAACTCGCGCACGGTGATCTTCACGCGGCGCGTGGGCGACCGGCGTGTGCTCTCTTTGCTTGACGTGACCACCAAACAGGTCAAGGATGTCCGGCAAGTTTCGGGAAGCTGTTCGCAGCCCGTGTGGGCCAAATAAGAGCTTTTCTTCGGAAGGACTTTGCGATGAAACAATCAATCGTTTTGAAGTTGCTCGTGGTCAGTGCGGTTCTGCTCGTCGGCGCCGTGGGCTGCAAGCCCAAGATCAAGAACCCTACGCCGATCCCCGGCGCAAAGGTCGGCGTCCCACCCGACAGGACGACGTTCGGGGGCGACCAGGGGCGGACTGCACCAGACGGTTCTGGAGTCACCAGCCAACCGGTTCCGCAGCCAACACCTCCGAAGCCTACAGGCGATGACTTGATTGGCCTGCCGATTGATGACATCAGCGGCATGAAGCGGGACGAGACGTCCTTCAAAGCCAACACCGTCTATTTCGACTTTGATCGCTCGACCATCAAGTCGAGTGAGCGCTCGAAGATTGAGGCGGTCGCCAACCACCTCAAGTCGCAGCCGACGCACAAGTTGAAGGTGGAAGGCCATTGCGACGAGCGCGGGACGGAGGGTTACAACATCTCCCTGGGTGAGCGGCGCGCCCTGGCGGTCCGGACGTACCTGGTGAATCTCGGCATCGCGGCCGACCGCGTTTATACCATCAGCTTCGGCGAAGCCCGTCCGGCGATGGAGGGCCACACGGAGTCGGCTTGGTCCAAGAACCGGCGCGGCGAGTTCATCCTGCTGTTGCCGTAGGTGGTGCCGATTCCTTTCTTCTGTGGTGGAAGCGGCGGGTATTTGCCCCTTTACTAATCTCCGGTGGCGACGTAGCTTGCCCACCGGTTAAGTTTATTCATTATGAGCACTGCGATGTTAGCCATGCTGAACATGTGGGAGATCGTCCTGATCGTTGCCGTGGTGGTCCTGCTGTTCGGCGCCCGGAAGCTGCCGGAACTCGCCCGCGGCCTCGGCCAGGGGATCAAGGAATTCAAGAAATCCACAAAGGAGGATTCCGCTCCACCCGTGCCGCCCGCGCCGCCCGCGCCGCCCAAGGCGTGAGTCGCCGTTCTCGTTCTGCCTATGAGCCCGATGCTTCTGGGAATGCTCAACACGCCGGAGATCATCCTGATCTTGGTTCTGGCCTTGGTCCTGTTTGGCGCGAAGAAATTGCCGGAGCTGGCCCGCGGCCTCGGCCACGGCATCAAGGAATTCAAGAAGGCGACCCGCGACGTGCAGGACGAACTGCACAGCGCGATGAACACCGAGCCTCCCATCCCTCCGCCCCAATCGTCGCCGTCGGTTCCGGAGCCGCTGGCGGCGGAACCCGCTCCCCCGCCCGCGGCCAGTGCCTCGCCGGCAGAGGCGGTTCCGTCGGTTGAGGCTGTGACGCCGGCAGAGACCGTGCCGCCGTCCGAGCCGCCCAGGACCTAGCTTGGTCCGGTTGCTACCCAGTCATGGCCACTGAGCCGGAGGATGTGCGCCCCGAAGCGGAGGAAGAGGAGGAAGGCGGTCCCATCAAGACGTTTCTCGAGCACCTCGAAGATCTCCGTTGGGTATTGATCAAAGTTGGGGCGTCCCTCCTGGTCGGCATGGTGGCGTGTCTCGCGGGAGCGCCTCAGATCATCGAGTTCCTCAAGTGGCCGTTGCACACCGTCGGCTCCAAGATCGAACTCCAGTTCCTCGACCCGATCGGCGGCTTCATGATCTCGATGAAGATCGCGCTCTACGGCGGGATCACGCTGGCGTTGCCGGCCATCCTGTATTTCATTGCGGCGTTTGTGATGCCGGCGCTGAAGCGCAACGAGAAGACCTTCTTCCTCCGGGCCTTCATCATCGGCGGTGGCTTGTTCCTGCTCGGCGGGATGACCTGCTATTTCTGGGTGCTGGGCATCACGCTGAAGGCGACCGTGCAATACAACGCCTGGCTCGGGTTGCCCACGAGTTTGTGGCGCGCCGAGGACTACTTTCAGTTCGTCACCATGTTCATGCTGGGGATGGGCTTGAGCTTCGAGCTGCCCATCCTGATCCTGTCCCTGGTGAAGATCGGCCTGGTGCAGCACTCCTGGCTGACGAAAGGACGGCCGTACTTCTATCTGGCCGTGTTCGCGACCGTCTCCTTCATCACGCCCGACTTCGTGAGCACCTTCTTCATCATGATTCCGCTCGTGATTCTAATGGAGATTTGCATCCTGATCTCGTGGATCTGGGAGCGCCAGAAACGTGCGGCCGAAGCGCGCCTGGCGGCGGACGGCTCAAAACAAGCCGGGTAGCTTCGGCATCCTCCCGCCGCACCCCCAGTCCGTCCTGCCGCCCGCGGAACACGCGATGATGTGCTCGGGCCCGCCTCATCCCCCAGCAACCCGCGGCTTCAGCGTCCCGTCGGCATCGGCTGCAGCCGTCCGGTTCCGTGGCGAAGAACCTGGTAAGCATCCACCGGGAACGGGCCGAAGACTTCCACCTTTCCATCCGGCCAAAACACAGTGACCCGCTGCGCCTGCGTGGCCGGTCCCAACCCGCACTGGACGCGAGGGTCGTTGCTGGATGCGTAACTTTCGTGCGGCGCCACCGCTCTCCACCAGACGCGTTCGCCTGCTTCGATCCGCGCCTCCGCGCCCACCGCGTCCAACCCCTTTCGGTCCAGCAGGCGGAACCCGATCCAATGCCCCTTCTTCTCCGCCACGTTCTTGAGAAGATGCAGCGGACCGTCGCGATTGAAGACGACGACATCGATGTCGCCGTCGTTGTCCAGATCGCCGAACGCGGCGCCGCGGCCCGCCGCCAGTAGCGGTTGGGTCGTGCCGGCGTTCGGGACTTCCACGAACGCGCCGCCACCCAAGCCCCGGAACAGCGTGTCCGGCTCGGCGTAGAGGTCGGCTGGATCGAGATCGGTCACGCCTCGCTTGACGCGACCATTGGACACGTAGAGGTCGAGCTCGCCGTCGTGATCGAAGTCGAAGAAGCCGACGCCGAAACTCGTGAATGGCCAACTGGTGATGCCGGGTCCGCCGGGCTGGACGAAATCCACGAAGTAGCCGTTGGTGTTCATGAACAGGCGGTTGGCCTCGCCCACGAGATGCGTGACGAACAGGTCGCGCCAGCCGTCCTGGTTCAGGTCCGCGGTGGTCACGCCCATGCCGGCCTCGGACATGCCGAGCGCGTTCACCGCGCAGCCGCGGATCATCGCCTCGTCCACGAATTTGCCGCCGCCCTGGTTGATCCAAAGCTGGTTCGGCGAGGCGTCGTTGGCAATGAAGATGTCCATCTTGCCGTCGCGGTTGAAATCCACACACACCACGCCCAGGCCGTGGCCGTAAGCCTTGTCCAGGCCGGCGGCGAGCGTGACATTCTCGAACGTCCCATCGCCGCGGTTGTGGAACAGCGTGTCCATGGCCGGCGCCTTGTAGCTGAGCGGGGAGCAGTAGTCCGGCAGGCCGCCGCGCGAGAAGCAGTCCGTCTCGACCTCGAGCGACCAGCGAAGGTAGTTGGCGACGACGAGATCCAACCAGCCGTCGCCGTCGTAGTCGAAGAACGCGCTGCTGACGCCCCACGTCGTCGCGGCCACGCCCGCAGACTGCGTGACGTCGGTGAAGGTCCCGTCGCCATTGTTCCGGTAAAGGAGGTTGGCCCCGACGTGAGTGATGAAGAGGTCCACGTCGCCGTCGTTATCGTAGTCGGCGCAGGCGCAGCCCATGCCGAACCGGCCGGTGCCCGCCACTCCGGCCTGCTCCGTGACGTCCGCGAACTTCCAGTCACCGAGATTGCGAAAGAGCTTGTGGGTCGGGCGTTGGGTGACCTCCGGATGCAGCGAGCCCGCCTGCACGCAAAAGAGATCGAGCAGGCCATCGCCGTCGTAGTCGAGCAACCCACCACCGCCGCCTTTGATTTCGGGCATCAGATAGCGTCCGGAGTGACCGGTCTGATAAGTAAACCGCACGCCCGCCGAGGTGGCGACTTCCTCGAACCAGGGCTCGGTCAGGGTTTGAGAGGGCGGAGGAGCGGTCGGGGACGAGACGGTTGGCGGCGGAGACGGCGAGCAGCCGACCGTCAGGAGTCCGGCAAGCAAGCCAGCGGCGAGTCCAACACCGGCTTCCTTCATGAATCCCCCGTCCCTCTGAGGGACACCACTTCGCAGGAAAAGGGCTTTCCCAGGTAGGGCGGATCCGTCCTCAGTCCGCCGCCTTGGATGAGGGGATTGCCCGACGGCGCGGTGGGGACACGCGCGCCCTACCCATTTTCGGGGTAACCGTTCGCGCCCGGAGTGGGCAAGAGCCACCGGGAGAAAGCGGCGCTTAAGACGCGCGCACTCCAAACGCTGGCGCGCCCTCGGAGCGCTCGATAGTACTGCAATCACCTCGGCGGATTTGTGGTCGGGATTCATCGGCTCAGGGAGTCTGGGCCGGCGCGCCCAGGGCGCTCTCCAGCATGGGGAGGGTGGAGTTCGCGGGATCGAGCTTGCGAATCCGTTCGATGGCCGACCGGGCCTGGTTGGTGCGCGCGCCCTCCGTGTAGAGCTTGGCCAAGCGGACCTGAGCCGACAGGAGGGCAGGCTCGAGCTGCGCTGCGGTTTCATAACAGCGCAGGGCCTCCTCCGGGTGGTTGAGATTTCGCAGCCAGACGTCACCCATCTCCAACCGCAAGCTGCCATTCTTGGGATCACACCGGGCGGCGGCCTCCAGGGCCGCGATGGCTTCGCGATCCTTCTCGAGGCCGAGCAGCGCATTGGCCTTGGCCAGGTGAGCCGGGGCGGTGTCCGGGGCCAGCGCGATGGCTTGGTCCGCCCAGTTCAACGCCTCGTCGTCCTGCCCGCGCGCGTGATTGCTGGCGGAAAGGGCGATGAGGGCGGGAACACTCCGAGGATCGACGTCCAGAACCTGCCGCAGCAGCGGGGGCGCCTTTTCCGGAAGCCCGGCGGCCGTGAACGTGTTCGCGAGACTGATCTTCAGACTCAAGTTCGTGGGCTGGAAGTTCAACGCCGTTTCGAGGAGTCGAACCGCCGCGGGCGCCCGCCCCTCTTGCAGGAGCTGACCGGCGATCTCCATCTGGTCGGGGAGGAGTTTCATGTGGACATGGGCGGATTCGCTCCAGGGATCGGGCATGGGATAGTGCCGCGCGTCCAGGCCGAGACTGAGGTGCAGTTGAGCGTCATCAAGCTGTCCCAGGTTGCGGTAGGCCTGGCCGAGCAGGTAATGGGCATTTCGGGCAGCCGGGTCGAGTTGCACCGCGCGTTCGAGATGACGGGCGGCCGCTGCCGGATCGCCTCGGCGGAGGAAAACTTCGCCCAGACCCGCATATCCGCGCCACTCCTGGGGCGCCAGGTGGGTGAGGCGCTCAAACGCCGGCTGTGCCTCGTCCGTCCTGCCGGCACGCAACGCGGACTCGCCCAGGCGATAGAAGCCTTGGGGAAAACCGGGGAACTGCGCGGTCAGGCGCCGAAGGAGTTCCAGCGCCCCGTCCGGTTCACCCAGTTCCTGCGTGCAGACTGCCATGTAGAGGTGGGCCAGAGGTTCCTGAGGCGTCAGGCGGACCACGTTTTCGAAAGTGGTCCGGGCTTCCGACCACAGATTATTGGCGGCAAAGACCAATCCTAGCGTGGCTTGGCGACGCGGGTCCTGCGGGGCCTCGCGAACCCAGCGCACTTTCTCCTCCACGTAGGATCGCAACTGCGGTTCGAGATCGCGGGGATTGAGGGGTGTGGGGACGCCAACCGTGGGTCCGACGGTTCGGGACTTCGAGAGGAGCAGCAGCGCCAACAGACCCACGAGTGTCAGACCAAGGCATGCCCCCACTCCGATCCGTTTAGGGCATGGAGAGCGGATGGCTGACACGGGTTCACTCACAAAGACTCAACGGCGATGGTCCCGGTCGGTGGCGCCGGAGGAGGTGTTGCGCCCCGCGCTCGCGTCGTTCGCTCCCGGAACAGAAAGTGGTT
>Ga0315288_10003573_pt1 | contig 19887 bp, 22 predicted proteins | sample YL17G11_20_MG_FD_203454 | JGI IMG/M metagenome (GOLD analysis project Ga0315288, IMG submission 203454) | Sediment microbial communities from Yellowstone Lake, YNP, Wyoming, USA - YL17G11_20 | ecosystem: Environmental > Aquatic > Freshwater > Lake > Sediment | place: USA: Wyoming | collected... | reverse complement strand
TACGTCTTAAGCTTCAATAACTTCGCTGCCTGGTCTTTCGTCAGATGATGGGGGACCATCATGATGTTGGGCATAGTCACCTCCGGTTTAAATAGTTTAGGAAATCCAAGACATCTTCTGTCTTGTAGAGAGTGATACAGAGATCGCTTATGTCTCCTGATCCTATCACCGTCTTTCTGTCAGGACGCCCACTGATCAAAGACTTGAGATATTCGAAATTCTCAAGCTCTTGTCGGCGTGCGGTGATCTCTGCGGGCTTGAATGACTGACCGTGATACTGAGGGACAGAGTACAGCTCCTCGTTGTCGGATCCGGGATACGGCATAGGTAAACTCCTGTAGTTATGCGTACACTCTCACGGTGTTTCTGAGCGACTGCCCGTCCCAGTGGCAGCTATGACTGCCGTAGTTGGTGACAACAAACTTGTTGTTGTACCAGTACCCTTCGGCGGACCATACGATATTGCCAGAGATATCGTCCCCGGTCAGCTCCTGGGATCCAAAGGACTGGATCTTCTGGGCGCTCTGGATCTCATTACGGATTCGAGCGGGGAGAGAGGACAGGTTCTGGATGTGCGAGGACTGATACGAACACTCTTGTGCTTGTAGGACAGCGACCATGAGAGACCTCCTGTATGTGAATGTGTGATCTGATCAATTCCAGGTGACGTCGAAGGGCTTTACGCCCTCAGGGATCGACACGCCCTGTCGCATCAAAAGCTCGAGGGCATCGCGACCGGAGGCGCACCCTACGTTCTCATCCCATTCGTTGACACGAATGAAATCGAACGCAGGTCCGGTGAGCTTGCCCCATCCGAACACATCGAAACTACTCAGACAGTGAAGGTCACTGTCCTCATAGAGCTTATCGTACCACGCGTCATCGTTCATGGTAGATCTCAGATCTATCAAAGCCTTGAGACGTGCCGCCGTGCCCTCGGGGACACCTGCCAGTATCTCAAGAACATCGTCTGCCACGCCAACAGGATAGAGCCTGACGCCCATGAGAGACCTCCCGTATGTGGTGTGTGATAGACCCTTTATAGCGTGCTGAGAATGGCTAGAGCATAGGACCGCGGTAATCGTAGAGAGCCTCGATGACTGCAGCCTGATCGGCGCGGTCATCGGTGTCTACGACGATCTCAGTCCATCCGTCCGAACCCTCACCAATGATGGCGTGGAAAATCCCACGGTGAGTGGCCACATCACTGTAGTTGTGGGGCAGTCCCATGACCTCAGCAAGAGTATCCACACCGAGGTCGTCGACATTCGGTGTAGCCTCCGTGAGACCGTAGATCGAAACCTTGATCACTGTAGCGTCGATGCACATAGCCTCTCCTTATCGTAACAGGGAACCCTCTGCGCCTGCACCCTATGTGCAGCCCACGACTTGGGACGTGGTGTGTCGCATTAGACCCTCCATATTCTTTTCAAATATGGAAGGATTTTGACGGTCAGTTCTTTTTAACGGTAGTTGGGGCGACCTCGTGCTGGACATCAGACACGAGACCGACTGCCGTGCCCTTGGAGTTCTGCACGAATTCCACGCACCGGTCGACCACGCGATCGCACACGCGGTTGGTCGGGGAGTGCTTGCTGTTCAGGAACGCACCAGCTAGCAGGAGCCCGACCACAATCAGGATACCTTTGACCATGACACTACCTCCATAAAGAAAAGGTGAAAAGAGATAACAGGAATCCTTTCAAATATGGAAGGATTCCTGCAGACTACTCGGACTAGCCGCGCAGCATCTCAATCTGCTTACGGGCTGCCCGCATGTCACCTTGCAGGCTCTCGGAGAGCATGAGGGATTCGAGCTGAGCTATCTTCTGCTGCGCCCGGAGACGCCGCCGGAGATAGGTCGCCTGTCGGAACATCGCATTCTGCATCGTCGCCAATTTCATCTGCAAAGCAACCAGAGTACGCATGCGTACCTCCAAAACTCCCCTATTTGTATGGAGACCCCAGCGCACGGGGAGGTTGTGCGCTGGGATCTAAAGAGTTAGCCGAGGACGGGGATGGAATGAATCACAGTAGACACCGCGGAGGTCACGAAATGCCCCGCGAGTATCACCAGTCGACAGGCGACGACTACCAACCACGCACTGAACGCGACCGTCGATACACCCACGTAGATGCGAGCGTACTTCTTGGTTTGTTTAGAGGATGCCATTGTAACTCTCTTTCAGGGAGCGTACTGCACGACGAGTGCGACGCATGTCATGTTCGTGACTGGCATTGATACGCCAGTCCTTACGGCAGGGGTGTGCTGCGTATCTGGATGTCCCACAACCATCCCAGCGAGGTACGTCCCACAGATTATCCAAGCCGCCCCCCATGCTCTTGAGGGAGGATTTTCGAATACTCACGAACGTAGGCAGCGCCTCAAGAATACCAATGTCTTTCGTCATAGGATCCTCCAAAGATGCTGTATAAAGAAAGGGCGAGGGATGTGTAGTCCCTCGCCCTTTATACGTGACATAGAGACTACGCAACGATGATCTCAGCGAGCTCCTCGAACGAGTTCACCTTGATCTCATCACGCTTCACCGCGACCTTTTTGACTTTGGAGGGTTTCTTGAGCCACTTCGCAGGCAGCGATGTTACCGTCGCCTCAGGCTCGATCACCGCGATCTTGCGAGCCGCGAGGGTCGTTTCCGCCGTGATACGTGCGGCCTCGACCGCCGCCTCGTGAGCGACCCGATCCGCCTCGACTTTCGCCTTGTAAGCGGCGCGGTCGGACTCACGGAGGGCGAGCTCTTCCTTCAGGACAGCGATGACTACATCGATCCGGCGCACGGCATCCCCGTGCTTCGTAGCCTGCGCCTGCAGACGAACGCGATTCGCCTGGAGATTTGACAGCTCCATACCGTACACGCCATGGATCCGGGAGGCGATCTTTCCGACCTGATACATGATACGGTCACGGTCGGCTTCGTGCGCGTCCGCGAGACCGGCGATACGCTTACCGTGATAGTTGATGTCCGTATCCCCGAACTCCAGCGAGGACGGGCAGGACACCCGAGCGAACTCACCCGCGGGGCGGATGGCGATTGCGAGCGCCTTGAGATCCCCCATGGAGACCGCGGCGTTGATGGTCGCCTGCTTGGCAGCGTTCGCTTTGGCCACTGCCGTTTTGGCAGCGTCTTCGGTCGCGATCGCCTGAAGGTTGTCGGAAACGAGCACGGACATGGTCGTGTTGATACCCATGATGGTATCTCCTTATCACCCCTATATGTAATTAGAGCCTATCACGCGGGGCGTCGTCGTGATAGGCTCTGTCGACACGAGTTGTTACGTCCTCATGCCACGGACGCCCCATGTTGGGGATTGCGCCGGGTTCTTGTACCGGCACGGGCCAAAAACAGCGCTCAGACTAACAACCCGAACGCCGTAATTTCCTCCCTATACTCAATAGAACAAACAAACGAGCGAAATACTCACTAGGTATTTTTTCCTATCAAGTATTTTATCTCTCTTCTCCCTATCAAGTATCTTTTCCCCTATACTCTATAGGATGAAAAAACAAGCGAGATACCTATAGGTATTTTTTCTCCCTATCAAATATCTTTTCCCCTATACTCTATAGGATGAAAAAACAAACAAGATACCTATAGGTATTTTTTCTCCCTATCAAATATCTTTTCCCCTATACTCTATAGGATGAAAAAACAAACAAGATACCTATAGGTATTTTTTTCCTATCTATCAAGTATCTCTTTCCCCTATACTATATAGGATGAAAAAACAAACGAGATACCTATAGGCAAATATTGCCGGTTCGTAAAAAAGCTATATAGGCAAAAAATGCCTGTCCACCGTCCCGGTCGTGTTTGAGGATCGTAGGAAATTTATCCAATTTTCAATTTTGAAATACTAAAACTACTGGTTGAGTTTTTGCAACCGTACAAAAATAGGACCTCCCTCGCCCCTACGGGGCCTTGGGCATTATATGTGGTATTTTTTACGTTTTCGAGCACTCTCGCACCATAGGGCACTCTCCCGACCACTCCCCCATGGTCCATGGAGACCATCATAAACTATACGGCCCTCTGGTGTAGGTCCCGTATGTTTTCGTGTCATGGGTAAAGTCAATTGAGCAGATACGTATGTGATCAGCTACATGGTATGAGCTAAAGGTTTGTAAAAATCTATAAATTTCAAAAAGCTGTACAGACGAGGGGGTAGGTCAAAGAGATCTGGCGATAATTTTTTGGATAGTTCTGGAGTGGTATTGATTATGCTTTATGGCGGAGATCATTGAGTATGAACTGGAGGTCGGCATATTGTTTTGGGGCTGACGTTTGGGAGAAGGGTTCATTTTTTCTTGGTGCCACGTATTTTTTAACGATATCGGCGAAGGATTCTTCATCGATGGATATGGACAGGTTGGAGTGTACTTTATTCCATAAGATGTGACCTATTTCGTGGGTACATATTTCGAATAAGGAAAAGACTATGTTACGATGGTTTTGTTGGAGGGTTTTGATATTGAGGTTGACGTATATAACGTTTTGGAACGGGAAAGCGTATTTAGGGCTTTTGGTGGTCAATCCTCCGAAGACTATCTCATCGTGGTAGGTGGACCATTTTTGGTTAGATATGGGTGTAAAGAAAGCGGCAACTACATTATTGGTTGCCTCAGTACGTTGTTCAGCGTATAGGTTTAGGATAGTGGGATCGTCGGGTATTTCGTGGATATCTTTGAGGTCTTGTTCTGACAGGCGTTGAGTTTCGAGGTCTGAGGCGAATTTTCTGAGATAGTTGGAGAGAAGGTATAGGGTCATGTTATAGGGGTGAGGTATTAGTAAGATATTACGGGATAGGGTACGTTGGTGTTTATCTAATTCTCTATTAATAAAATTCTATAGTTGCATTGTATATTCAGTGTGCTAATGAGTTTTTTAAGGGGTATGGAGCATGAGTAAAAATGTTATTGTATCGCGGGAGATGATTTCTCACGTAGCTGGGTCATTTGCGGGTCATGTGGAGCATGAGGTGATGACTCGGATAGCTATGGAGGATTGTATCCGTGATATGATAACTATGCTCAGTCCACACGTATTTCACAGAGGGGATGTGGTGGAGGCGGCGTATACGCGAGGTTTAATGTCACGGATAGCGGCGGGAGGATATGATGAGTCTACGGCTATGATGCTAAGTAGACTGTTGAATCAGGCGTTACCGACTACAGGAGATGAGCCTTCTATTACGTCATTGATGGCAGAGGACAAAAATGTGTGGCAGACAGTATTGAAGGCGCATAAAAAATTAGTAGTGTTATTATCTGCGGAGATAGGTCGTAAATTTTCGGATGCGGTGAACAAAGTGAATGCTTTTTACGAGTATACGTTGAATGTTTCTAAACCGGGTGACCGTGGATTTGAATTTGTGGGTACGATATCTGATTCTAAACGTATGCGCCCTACGGCGGCGCTATCGCATTTGTTAGAGAAATACGGGGAGGATTTGGGTAGTGGAGAGGACGAGGGATCTACTTCGAGGACCCCTGTAGAGGATCCGAAAGAGTTATCTAAACTAAATCCTGTTCGGGAGAAGAAAGATCCTCAACAGGGTATGGTGACGCGGGAGTATTCGTCACCAAGGGGTATGCGTTTGAGGGTGGTAGAGCAGTACCATCCCATATTGAAGGCGGGGGAGTTGACGGTAAACAAGGACATCAACGAGGATACTATACAGAATACTATACATGAAATGTATATGTATTATGCAAAAAATATAGATCAGTTTAAAAAGGTTTTGGGGAAAACGTTGACCAAGTCACCTCCGAAGCCTTTGCGGGAGCGTATGGGTAGGGTATTTGATGATTTGCCGTATGGTAGTACGTGGTTGATGCCCAGATTGCCGCCGGAGCATGAGGCTCAGACGGGCATGGGGCGTACGGATACTGACACGAAAAAGAAAATTTACAAGAACGTAGATACTGATGTTTTGAATAAACTGAAGGATTTAGAGGGTGAGAAAGTAGCGTGGATTTACAAGGGTAAATCCATAAAGAGGGGTGATCAGTTATTTCTCGAGGTTGAGTTACCTGAGGTTGCTCCTGGCAGGGCTTTTGTGGTGGGGGTCCCGGAGAGTATGGCGCATGACATAAAGGACCGTGGTCCAGACGTGCCGTATCATTTTTCTGTAGACCGAGTCACTGATAATGGGGTGCAGTTGAGTTTTGACGAGCAGGTAGCTGCCACGCGTACTCAGACGCTGGATATTGTTCGGGACATGGGGTTGGATGGTGACCAGGTGACTCAATTGGTGAGGGATATGGCTACGGATTATGCTTCTATAACCATGCAAAAGAATCCGAATGATGTTCTAGCAGATTTCGGTCAGGGATTCATGGTGAGTGGTAAAGCGATAGGTTCTGCTCCCGGGAGTTTGGACACTTTGATTCGATCTCATCATACGGGTCCGATTCGAGTTACACAGAGGAGTACGGTATTACCAGACGTGGAGGAGGCAGAGAGAAAGCGTGAGGAGGGTGAGAGTGGAGATCCACTACAGAGGCGTCGTGAGGAGTTAGAGACTGCCCCGGAGTTTATGGAGCATTTAGAGAGGCAGAGGGGTTCATGGGAGCGTCGGGTGGAGAAAGAGATTGGCACTATTGCGAAGACGTATCCTCAGTACGCTCCTTTTAATCCCTCCAACCCTAAAACTTTTGGTTTAGCGCCTCTGTTTAATACTCAGGACGGTGCGCGTTTGATACTATCTACGATCATGACTAAAGAGGTCAGTGATTATTTGTATGATAGGGCTGGGGAGTTAAAATGGGGTCAATTTGTGACGGACGTTATGCGCATGCGCCCTGAGTTTCTGGAGAGTGCTTTAGAGCTTCAGAAGAGGTTTGGGATTCGGTCCATGCAGAATTTCCTGGCGGGGGTTAAAGTTGTAGCGGCTCAGAAAAAGGGTCTTTCGGGAGATCCTTTGGCTCAGATGATAAAAGAGTACGAGTCTGGTACTTTGAAAGTATCTCCTGAGGATACGAAAGAGATTAGGGAGTATTTGGTAGAGGCTTCTAAAGACAAACATTTAGTCGATCAGGTGTATCCTTCTATCATGAAGAAATTCCTGGGTACGCTCACTGAGTTGTACACTGGTGGTGATAAAGCTATACGGGGTATGTTCGAAAAATCTCCTGAGTTTAGGGAGCACGTACGTAGTCAGAGACCTAAATCCAAAGGAGAGCGGCCTCGTAAAGAGACTCCTGAGAAGAAAGTACCGTCTGAGAAGAAGACACCGTCTGAGAAAAAAAAGGTCAAACTACAGCCTGAGCCCTCTCCTGCTCCTAAAAAGGAGCCGTTTGTGTTCGATGTCGACCCCTCCTCAGAGGAGTGGGCGATATACAGCAGTACGTCTCCGTATGAGTATCGTAATATTATGGCAGATATGTTGGAGGATGGTACTGAGGGTGTAGATGATGATAGTGCACGTATGTTTGTCCGATTGGCTATGCGCAGATTTTAACTATCAGGAGTGATACATGAGAGGCATTTTTGAGGTTACGGCTGGCGGCTCTGTAGCTCCTATCTCTGAATCCAGGGAGCGTGCATTAAAACAGTTGGGATATGCGCCTGTCACCCCTCAGATACTGCAGCGATACGGTATTACGCAGGACCAGCTGGATGCCTATTTCAAACCTGCGCGGGACGCTCGGTCTCTGCAGCGTTTATTGGAGTCTTTTCTGGATAAAACTTTTGAGGAGGGGTCTGCATTAGCTGTAGACATGTTAGATAGTATAGACGATCTTGCGGTACGTAAAAAAATCTTGGATGAGTTGTCTTCCCTGGTGCTTCATGTCACTCGCAGCCACGGGTTGAGGGTGCCTTTTCCTGATGCCATAGCTGAGGGTGCTCTACGGAATAATATTCGAAAGATATCCCCTGCGGCTACTAAATCTGATACCTTATCTTTATTTGTTGAGGTCCCTGATCTGACGGACAGGGAGTTGGAGTATTTGAGGCTGGACCGCTCTGACATCTCCGCGGATATGAAAAAGAGTGACGCGTTGCTGGCCATACAGAGGTTGCACGGGGTGAATCGGATACGGTTATCTGACATGGGGAAAGACGAGGCGGCTGTAGAGCGTGAGGTACGTCAGGAGTTAAAAGGTTTGGGTGTAAACGATCGCAGACAGATAGTCTTAAAACTGCTGGGTGCTATTCGAAACGCGAAAATAAAGAAAAACAAAGTCTTGGATAAAGAGGATGAGCGCTGGTTGGGGGCTACTCCTGAGAAAGTCATGGAGAAAGCCGACTATATCTTAGACTCTATTAAACCTGACGATGGCAAAGCTCCCTCTGAGGTAGGTGAGGTGGATTATCAGACTGTGGCGTCTGATGCCCGTGCGTTTATTCAGACTCTCAAAAAGCTTCAGGATTACACGAAATCTATACAGCAGTCGCCCTCCGGAGGGTACGGCTCCACTCATCCTGAGCTGCAGCAGGACATTGAGAAAATTCGTACTTTCCAGAAGCCGTCCATACCTGAGTCTGTCACGGGACCTCTTGCTAAAGAGATGGACAGGTTGAGTAAGACTCCAGCGTACCGTAAAGTTTTAGAGGACATGATAGATCCCTACGGTCAGATTTACACGGCGGATCCTGATTCTGTTAAAAAGAGGTATCAGTTTGCCGAGGCTGGTCTTTTAGACCGGTACAAGAAAATGCGTGACAGAAAACACGGTGAGCCTTATACTCTCCCTATACCGTCTGGAGAGGGGTATACTCCCGAGGGTCGTTTTCTGAGGACTATGACGTTGGGGTACATGTCTCGGCTGGAGTCTGGAGATGCTTTAAAGACTTTGGATGACATGATTCGAGATGTACAGTCTAGGATGTCTGCGGCGGATGAGCTTCAGGCTATGAAGAATCGTGGTGAGTTGGACAGGCTCGAGCAGTTATCCAGGTCCTTTATGGATACTGTTTCGGGAGAGCTCAAGACTGTTGCACAGGCTACTGATGCTGAGAGTTGGGATGGTGTGATTGATTTGATGCATGTCATGCATAGTCAGTTGGCTACTCTTTTTCACAAACCTGACGTGGTAGCTCATCTGAAACCTTTATGGGACTCTGGATCTGATTGGACGCATCGTACAAAGAAAGAGGTAGTTGATAAAGGTTTTGAGGGGGTTTTTGCCAGTAAGAAAGATTTTGGGGACGTAGCTCTTTCGAGGGCTGTAAAAGACAAGGATCCCGCGATATTTCTAGGGTATTTGGATCGCGAGCCTCTTCTGAAGTATATCTCTCACAAATTGTTCATGTTGGAGCGTGAGCCTTTAAAGCATCTTAGGGGGCCCTCGTTTGACCAGACTGCCAAGATGGTATCCAGTTTTCAGCAGGGTACCAGTAGGGCTATGAGTGCCTTGAATCCTACGTCATTGCGTCGGAGGGCTTTAAAGGGCATCTTCAAGGTAGAGGATCCTGACGTAGAGGTTGGTACTGATAGTGGTAAGAAGCCTGAGGCTAATAAGGCTCCTGCTGTTACGGAGAAGAAGGCTGTGTGGGATGTTTTACGGGCTGCGGCTATTTCTTTGCTGGGCGGTAAAGCGGAGGATGACGCTATTCTCAGGAAGCGTTTCAAAACGGAGAAAGCTCCAGACCTTGGGCATTCCCGGAAGCGTCCGTCGAAACTGTTTGGGCAGGTGACGTTGGCTGGATTTTTCGATCAGCCTGACTATGTAAAGGGTTTTGTGAAGGCGTTAGAGGATCGCAGTAAGATGCTTGTGGATGCTGCCCTGAGGCCAGAGGACCCTAAGCAGCTCAAGAAAACTGATCCAGAGGAATTCAAGAAAAAAATGGGTGTAGATGGCATTGTAGCCGAGGTATTGGGTACGGAGGAAAAGAATATAGAGGATGTTCTTATAAAGCGTAGGCTTAATTCTATGATGGATGAGCGTCTGGAGAAGAGCTCTAAAGGGTTATTCGATAGGGATCCTGACACAGGTAAAACGAGGGCTCGTTTAGAGAAAGAGAAGGTCGCAGGTAAAATAAAGGGTATACAGGACAAGTATTTGCCTACGCTCAATGCTATGGCAAAGGTATTGAGTAATCCTTTTCCTGCTATAAAGAGGTCGTTGGAGGGCATGAGTCCGGACAGGCGTAAAGAGTATGAGGATGCTATAGGGAAGCTTCAGAACCTTACGCCTGAAGAGAAAGAGAAGGCTTTAGAGGTTATGCACAGTAAGTCAGAGGCGTTGGGGTTGATGGACAAGGAGCATAGATTCCTGTCTAAAAATGTTCTCGCGCCTTTGATGGAGGGGACTCTTGTTAAGAAGGCTCCTATATCTGACGAGGAGTATAATGCTGCTGCTAAGAATTTCAAGGAGATCGTGGCGCGTCGTGGTGTGAAGCGTCCTAAGGATGAAGAAGAGAGCCCTGCCAGTTTTGAGAATTTCAAAAAGGAGCTCGATCATAGCATACAGATGCTATTTAGTCCTCAGGCGTATAGTCATTCCATTATTAAAGGGATAGATGTCTCTAGGCAGGTTGAGGATATTCTGTTGAGTGATCCTGTAAAGTACAATTTCAGTCCTAAAGATCGAGAAGAGTTGATGGGTACGCTTGTGAAGAGGCATCGGGATTTGCTACAGATCATAGATGCCCATAGTAAAAAGATGGATGAAAATCTCGAGGCATTGAGGTCTGGTGAGTATGATGACAAGGGTGAGCGTCACAAGTTAGTGCGTTCATGGCAGCTTGAGGACAAGGCTTTGGGTAAGTTGGAGTTAGAGGTTAGCTCTGTATTGGATATGCTCCGTACAGTAGAGAGTGAGTATCATACCAAGATTAAGGAAGCACCGATAGATAAGGTCTTGGATCGTGCTAAAGAAGTTATCGACTACGAGTTGCAGGTTCCGAGCATTACGGTAGAGGATATCAACAAGGTAGATAATCCTGAGTTGTTGGCTTCTTATTTGAGGAAAATAGAGTCATACAGGATCAGGTCGGAGCGTAAGAAGGAAGAGATAGAGGGTTATCGTAGGCGTCTTACGACAATAGCTTGGGATAGCGCTAAATGGGGTAAGACTCCTGGGGAGCGTATTACAAAGAACAAGATGATAGATATAATGATTCAAGAAGAGAGAGCTCTACAGGCAAATTTGAATGAGGCTAAGGAGTTAATAAAAGCTTTGAATGCTAAAAAGGGTGTAAAGTCTGAGAAAGAACCTGAGGGAAAATCTGAGGCTTTCAAGCAGTTCGAGTGGTTTAGCAAGTCTATAGCTACAGCTAAGTCTATCGACAATGTCAAATCTATATATGCAGAGATACTAAGATACAGAGATGAGCTGGATAAAGCTATAGGATCTATTGGTAAAGTACTCAAATTAAGAGGGGATCAAAAGTACGCGGCTACAGCAATAGATAGTCCTGCCACGTCTAAAGAGACTCCAGAAAAAGCACCTACGGATACTTTTGTACCAAAACTTATGAAAGAGCCACCTTATCTTGGTGTCGCACGTAAGATAATGGAAAAACTTTTTCCAGACAATACTTGGTCAGAATATTCTATTTCTGAGATGGATCGTATTATCCGTGAGCTCAGGGCTGAGCTCAACAATACTGTTGTAGATTTAGTAAAAAAACAGGGAAAGATAATAGAGGATATCGTTAAACAGGCTGAGATGGAGTTGTCAAAGCACAAGCAGATTACTACTAAAGCTATTGCTAAAGAGGCTCTGGATAGCGTTATTAAGATGGCGAGAGACTTCCAGACTATGTATGAAGAAATTCAAAAGATAAGGTCTGATATAGGGGATAAAAAACTATATGACGATTCTACCCAGGAAAAAGTCACTGATGCTTTAGGTGTGTCTGAAAAGAAATGCAGTGCATTCCTGGACAAGCTCATTAAGATACGAGAGCAGTTGCTTAAGTTGGATATATTTAAAGGTCTTGAGTACAAGAAAGAGCCGTATGGGGCACCTCCTAAAACAGAGCCTCCCGTGCCTCAGACATCTCCGGGAGTCATGAAAACTGCGGCTATAGAGGACGTCAAGGAGTCTGATCCTGAGACTGCTTTGAGAGAGACGACAAAAGTACCATCCACTTTTTATGATGAAGAGGCTACGCGTCTCAAAGAGATGGAGTTGTTGGAGTATTTGTATGCTGGTGCTGGAGAGGAGCTCAGTTCACTCAGGGAGATCTCCAAGAGTGAGTATGTGAAAAAGGATGCCATTGAGTCACGTATTAAGGAGCTGGAGCAGACCATAAAGAAACTCGGTAAACTGCAGGCTATTGAGATACCTGTACTGGGTAAGAACGTGTCGCTGAAAGAGATCCCTTATGAGTTTGATAAAATGACCGACAGCTACTTTGAGGATATGGCTCAGGCTCGAGCTCAGATGAAGAATACAGTAGAGCGTGTAAATGAGGCTAAAAAGCGTGTAGGTGAGATAGAGCAGTATTATGATCCTGAGACGGGTGATTATAAAATGACGGATGTTGAGAAACGGTCTATCATGGATATTTTCTACCAGGGATTGTTCTGGGCGATGCAGAACTACTGGAATCAGCAGTTAGGTAAAGGTACTAAATCAGGGGAGAGGGATCTGTATTTTGGGGAGCGTACGCAGGAGCCCTTCTGGAAAATTTACGAAACATTTAAAGCTTTAGGAAATGTGAAATCAAACCCTGTGTACCAGAGACTTCTTAAGACAGGGGATGCTATCCTGAGGGCGGATATAAACGATGAAAAACATCGGACTATGAAGGGTGCCTATCTTGATGAGATGAAGAAAATGAACAAGAGGTGGGTAGATCTCGGGTACACTGAGAAGGAGATAGAAGAGGCTAAGAAGAGAAACCCATATAAGCATTTCGAGGAGCAGATAGGTTATCTTGATAGCGTAAAGAGGCAGCAGAATTTGATATTCAAGGCTATTCGAGAAGTTAGTGACGCTAAGTATGTAAGTCACATCCTGGGTGAGATTGCTAAGAAAACAAATGATGATGGTCTACGTGCCACTGTAGAAAAGCGTCAGAAAGAGATCCTCGGAGAAGTAAAGAGTGATTCGGATAAAGAGAATTTGGTAAAGAAAGAGGTGGTAGTTAGTCCAGAGGATCTAAAGAGAGCGGTGTTAGAGGCTGAGGACATCGTAGCTGGTAAGTACGGGGATCCCGCGGAACAGGTACTAAATTTTAAAAAAGAGCCTAAGATTGCCTACGACCGCTCCCACCCGGATTTCGATCTAAAGATCCTGTACGGGTCGGTGATGCAGAAGATGATCGCGAGTATGTTGAACCTGTAGAGACTGACTATAGGGTTTCATAGGAGAGGCGTACCAGTTTTGGTACGCCTCTTTTTTATTTTGCGATGGACAGTCGCCAGGTAGCTATGATACGTTTCATTTCTACAGCATCGTTTATGTAGAGGGGCATGCTTTCCAGAGGTTCTTTATACAGGAAATATCTTAAACCTATATAGTCAGGTATATTATCGTAGGGGGTGAGGGATATGTTTTTTCCTTCTGAAAACAGTTTTATGTGCTCGGGTTCTATAACCGTTACTTGAAACCTATGCAAATCTATGTACGAGTACAAGAGATTTACATGAAAACAAGCTAAAAGAAATGCCCTTGAAAATATCAAGGGCAAAAAGAAACCTGTAACGGGTCTTAGATTTCTTTAACGAAAGATATAATTTCTTCCAACTCTTGATGCCTTCTTCCTTCGCCCTTTCCTTCCAACGGGTAGGCAAGGCATTAACATCAAACGCTGGATAAATTATACCTCGTGGCTTTACATTATCTTTTATGGCTTTGTTGAAAAGATAAACTCTCCGTGACAGCTCCAACGAGGCTGCTATAGAATCGTATTCAGCCTCGTTCGTCATCTGCCCTATGAAGCTGGAGTACATCGCTAGTACTCCCTGATACTTGATTTTCGCTATCACACACCGTTTAATAAGATTCTGTATCAACTTGGCTCTGTTCCAGCAGTTGTTCACCAGTTTGTTAAATTTCTTTCCCCTACTGTGATCTTGAACCTTTATGTCGAGTTTCTCAAAAGCTACCAGCTCACACCTGTAATGTTTAGTCAGGTCTATGATGTGCCGGTTCACCTCTGATGTCTCATAGTCCCTCTTGTGCCTCTTGTATGCCTTATCTTGCTTCAGAGCTGTGAGCTTAGAGAGGTCTATGATCTCTTTGTAGACTATTTGTTTAGAGCCCTCTCCCGACCAATCACAAATAGAAAGACCTATGTAGTTTGGATTTAGGTCTATTGAGAGTATGCGGTTCTCTATAAAAGTACTTACTGTTTTCTCCTGTACATATTTTTCGTCAAAGATAATGTAGATATATTCGTTGTTTATTTCTAAAGAGAAACATGCTTTGTTTTGGTCACAGAGATTCTGGAGTTTACTGAGGTGCTCTATATGCTTCTTGTTCAAAATGGGAAGCCGTACCTCTATATGGTTTTGTTTATTGAACTTCAGGATAACAGCATTATTGTCTATGATATCTAACTCGGCTTTTCGATTCCCGTGGGGATCTTCACAGCATCCCCTAATAAATAGAGGCTTGTTGTATCTCTTGACATGGAAACGTTCTTTAAGATCCTCTAGAGGAACTTTTGGGTTTTTCTTGGAGGCGAAGAACTTGATAGCGTTGAATAGCTTTCTTCCTCCGAAGATGACTTTTTCTTTCTCTTTCATATAGGATGCTTTGAGGACGGCATATCGGAGAAGAGTGAAATCGAGCACCTCTATGTGTTTCATGTTACTTTGGACGATTTTTACGATCTCATCTACAGAGGGATTCTCTCCCGCATTTATTAGCTCTCTAAAACGGTTATAGGCATACCGTACCACGTTGTTGTATGGTTGTAGATATTTAGAGATATCTATGGTGTTCTGTACTTTGTATTTGTAGGTGATCATGGGAATAAAACCGAGACGGAGCCGGAAAACTCCTACAGAAACAGCATCCCTTGGAAAACGCTATCTCTGACTCTCGGTTATGTTCGTTTTAGGTATCCAAGGATAAAGGGGAGCAGGAATTTCCGGGTTCCTGTTATATAAAAATTTAGTATTAGTAGGTTATTACTAGAGCTTTACATAGATATTGATAGGATTGCATAAATTTTGTGTTAACTGTTGGAACCCATCCTTTAGCATCTATTCCATGCATTGATAGGTCAGCCGCTATAGAATCTGCCCTGTAACTTGGTATCTTTGCTGCGAGCTCCCATAGCTCTTCTTGAGTGTATTCTACCATGACTACCTAGCGATCATGAGTCGCCAGCGGGCGAGTTCGGGTATATCGTTCACGTAGAGGGGTACTTCTTCGAGCGGAGTGGCGTGCAGGAATCCCCATATAGGCTGCGTGTGACCGTTGATACTGTCATATAGATCATGCTCATATATCTTGAGTGAGTTTTCATAAACTTTAATCCAAAGAGCACACATAGAATTGGCATATGTTCGCCATCCTATAATATTTTTGAGTAGCACTATCTCTTCTTTCGTGTAGGTCATGGCTACTTCGCGATCATGAGACGCCAGCGAGGGGTTCAAAAACTGCCGTTTTCCACTCTACGATGCTTTTTAGTACCTTTATCTCTTCATCCGTGTAGTCCATAGTATTAGACTCTCACCATTTTGATCTTGTGGGGCTCTCGTCCCTGTTTCCTACGGAGAGTGTCCAGGGCATCCCCCACCGCCACCGCTATCTCTCGTCTCTTGAACAGAGTAGCCTCTTTAGCGTCCATGGTGTAGCCGTGTAGGTCCACTAAATAATAGAATCCACGGGATCTGAGGCCTCCAGGGAGTGGTGAGTAGACTACCCAGCGCCGCGGGTCTTCTATTTGTTTTACACGGCGTTTGAGTTCGCGTACCTGGGCTTTAGTGAGTGGTGGTAGTTTCATGCTCTTTCCTATTCTCCATGAGGCTCTTTAGTGACAACGGCTGATACTTCGTGTGTTCTACCGCTATCAGGATGTGTTTCGGAGTGAGCCTGGCCACGATCTCAGGCTCGTGCTCCATTTGAGTCTTCACGTCCGTATCATGGAAATGACCGTGGATGTTCCAGTTGTAGTCCCCGTCCGGCTGAGGGAGATGTGAGAACAGTATCCTGTGCCCGTGATATTCTACGAGGCAACTCTCTCCCGCCCAGTCCCAGCCGTGCTCCATGTACCATACAGCGTTGTGGCCGTCATGGTTCCCGATCGTGAGCCAGTTCTTGCATTTGGCAGATAGCATATACTGCTCGTGCCAGTATATGTCACGTTTCCAGCAGAAGTCCCCCAGGTTGATGAGCAGATCGTCTGGGCGTACGGTGTTGCCTATGGCTTTGAGGATCTTGTACTCATAGCCTTTAGGGCGACCGCACTCGGTCCACATTCTTTCATGGTCAAAATGTGGATCCGCTATAAGATAGATGTTCATCCGATTACCTTCTCTTTTTCAGTGCTGGACAGGCCACATCACCGTATTTACAGGTACCTTCCCACTCGCCTTGATTACAGTGACGTAGATGTACACTCAGTTCTTTCTTGGGTACTTTTTTGATAGACCCATATAGTTTCGCAAACCCTATCGACATGGCGGTAGCTCTTGCTCTTTTAGTGATAGACATCACGTCTCCTTTTTCACGGGAGTTTTTGACTCATTTTTCTTCTTTTTGTAATAGCTACAGGATTCTTTCTTTTTTGGCACTTTTTTAGTAATATCTATGATAGCGCAATCATCAGAGTGTACACATTCTTTGTGGGGGCATTCCATTTTTAATAGTACCTTTTTATTAAATAGTATCTTTTACCGTTTTTTCCAGGTAATCGGACAGCTCTTTGTAGGATGTAGAAAATTCTTTGAGTACTCTTTTTATAGAGAAAACTATTTTCTCGTCATCGTGCAGGGGCCTACCAAACCTGAACATGCCATCTTGTTCAAAATGCTCGACTTTTTTTACTTTTTCATATGAGGGGAAAAATTTTTCACCTATAGGATATGGCGTGTGAAACGACATCCGCATGCCTGAGTGAACGTCTACGAGCTCTTGAAAATATAGTGAAAAATAGTGTTCCTCTACAGAGTACGTGCATTTTTTACATTTTTTCGCTATTTCTTCATCTATGCTATCTATACCGTCCCAATGCTCAGGGCACATCCAGATATGTTCTTTGTGCGGGCGACTTGGTTCGAAAAAACATAAAGAGCATATCCCTGATTTATGGAGTAGCTCCGACGCGCTGTTTTTCAGCTGGTACATCCTCTCTTTTTCGACAGAAAGGTTCATTTCGCTCAGCTGATATTTCTTAGCCCACCGAGACACCCATGTAGTCCAGTAAACTAAACGATATGTCAGAAAATAGAGGTCTCCCTCCATTTTCCAGTATTCTAAAAGATTTTCGTATCCTTTGTAGAACTCCTTTACTGAGTTCTCATTGATTTGCCGTGTCTTTTTAGCGGCTATAGAACCTACTAGTCTGTTTATACTCTCTTCTTCTTTTTCTTCAGCTCTCCATTTCGCTATGATCTCAGGCGTGATCTGCTTTAAATGCTCAGGATCAAACCAAGGTACGGATAGGGTCTGACCGTATTTGCTTATGCTTTTATATAGGGTTGGTACTAAATATCCTTTTTTTAGCCACTTTCTGCGTTCAGTTGTGGTACAAGACAGGATATCGTTTAATTTGTATGAGGGGACTAGTTTTTTGGTAGCTACCTTTGCCATAGAGCTATCCTTGTTTCGTAGGATTTTCCTGATAAGATATTTGCATGAGTGGGTTTTTTTGTTCTATGTTTTTCACGAGGGTCTCACTGCTTTGGAAATAGGAATGTACCGCTACGATGAGTTTTTCCAGCGCTCCCACGGTTTTCTTGAAAAAGGTTTCCCTTTCTTCCGTCCAGTCTATGACTTCCCATCCACTCTTTAAAGCTCTGTAGCCTCCTTGCATATTCCGGTAGGTTATTTTATCTGTTATGGTGCTTTCTTGTAGGACTTCGTACCCTATTCCTAAAGCGCAGTCACAGTCACAGAAATGTATGTCACTTTTCTCAAAAACGAACCTACGATCACTACCTTCTCCTTCAAAAACTCGTATGTTGATATCGGTTCTGTATACGATCACTTTCCTGGTTCTTGTCTCACTCTCCGTGAACTCTTTGCAGATCTTGTCGAAACAGGTTCGCGCTTCTTTCTCCGAGGACCCGGTAGCTACTGACGCATGCATGCACTCTGCGACTTTTGCCGGAAATGCTATAGAGAACTGCTGGTCCCTGGCACTGTACTTCACCACGATCTCGAACTTTTCACCTGCCACGTAACCTTTTTCTCTTCGTATCACAGCCATTAGATACGCTCCTGTCTCGTGGGACCTTTTTTGATCTTCTTAAAAACGAAAAAATAGCAGTGAAACTTCCTAGCGTTCTTTTGGTTAGCGGTTTGCCAGTCAGCTACGAGACGGTTCTTGACTATCTTTATGAACAGATCCGCAGGATACCATCCCGCCTTGATGGCTTCGTTATATATGATACAGTGTGAGAAATACTGTACTCCCGAACTTACCTTGTCTTGGCACTTGAATATGAGCGTACCCCCAGGTCTACAGACCCTGTATAACTCGTTTAGAGCCTCTGAGTACATCTTAAACAGAGAGGGCTCATCTGAGTACACCCCGAACCGCTTGTTAATCCTATTGCTTTTATCGGGCCTCCTTAGGGACGGTCCTGTGGTCGCCAGAAACGGAGGATCGAATACTATCACCTCCACGCTCTCGTTCTGCAGGGGCAAGTCCGTGACGTTCGCCGCGGTCACACCCTTCACCTGAGGGTCGATGTCGAACTTGAGCCTCGGTTGTTTGACGCCCTTCTTGTAAAACCCGCCTGTGCTGTACGTGGGATCCAAATCTATCTGGGGTACCCTACAGTGCAGTTTCAGGATAGCCCGTAGGGCTGTGGTATCGCTTCTGACTATGCTGCGGATCATGTGATAAAAGTCCTCTCGTGTTACCTGAATATACTATTTTACATTGAAGATATCATGCCTTATTTGGCTATCTCCAATCGCCACTGAGCTATAATTGATATGGGCGCTTTTACGTGATTTATCAGTAGGGGCATGCTCTCTAGTGGGTAATTGAGGACATGGGCGACCAGGGTGTATTTGTCATCGAGCCACTCTGATTCTGCCGTGTGTATGAGATCCTCAAAAAGTGTATCTGCTGTGTAGGAGGGGTCCTCTATAGCTTCCAGGGATAGTTTCAGGACATGCAGTAAATTGGATTCCCTGGGTAAGAGCTTGCCATTGAAAAGATCCACGATGTTCTTTAATACCATCAAGTCTTCTTTAGTATACGGTACCAGCATAGGTCATTTGCCCAGCGCGAGTATCTTCTTCGCAGCATGACTGACCATGTACATACAGAACATCACCCTCTCGTCGGCTCTTGTGATGGACGGCATCTCTCCATCATAAAAAGTGGAATCATGTATTGTTTGGTAGACTTCCTGCAAATCCTCACAGCCATTAAGGTTCACATATAAATCCCACGCGTGATTGTGGGGGCTCGCCTTACTATTGCGGCTCTCCCATACGTCTTTGTCCAGACCATGCTTTTGATAAAACGCTACGATTTCTTCTATAGTTTTAGGTCGGTCGTCTGGTATGTCCTCGTAGGGGAGCCCGTCTGTAGCACCCCACAGGATGTCTATCAGATACTCTTCTACCAGGCTCTTGTCGATCACCTTTTTATCATAGTAGACGTGCTCGAGTTTTGAGTGCTGGTAGTAATCGATGTCGTCCCCAGCCAGGAACTCTATGCCGCGGGCCACCCTGTACGATATGGAATCTATATCCCCTCCCACGTAGATGCCCATTTTACCGAGGATGATCTCGAAAGAGTAAGTCGAGGTACCGGGTTTGTGGCAGTG
>Ga0315288_10003572_pt1 | contig 19889 bp, 19 predicted proteins | sample YL17G11_20_MG_FD_203454 | JGI IMG/M metagenome (GOLD analysis project Ga0315288, IMG submission 203454) | Sediment microbial communities from Yellowstone Lake, YNP, Wyoming, USA - YL17G11_20 | ecosystem: Environmental > Aquatic > Freshwater > Lake > Sediment | place: USA: Wyoming | collected... | reverse complement strand
AGACTCTTATGTTGCCTAGACGCTGTAAAAAGTATATCATGTCGAGGAATTCATTCTTCTTGAGCTTCCTGTAAGGATAGGAACGTTTTAACATTGAAAGGGCATTTTCAGAATCTTCCGTTCCTTTGTCCATCACTGTGCCGACGATTTGATGGGCCAATACGTCTAGGGCACATTCGTGAATTAGAACTGGTTCAAGCTTGTTTTCATAGGCATTCCTGACTGCTGCCATCGATTCTAGCGTATCGTCTGGAAAAGCTGTCATGATCACTCCATCTGACATCAGGTCCAACCTGTGGCCGCTGCGTCCGACTCTCTGTATGAGGCTGTTGACTTGTCTGGGAGAAAGATATTGGATGACCATGTCGACGGTTCCGATGTCTATTCCCAGCTCAAGCGTGCTCGTGCAGATTATTGCTTTCAGGGTTCCGGCTTTGAACTCGTCTTCGATTTGAGCTCGTTCCTCTTTAGACAAAGAGCCGTGATGTACTGCGATGTCGTTTCTGCCAAGCTGATGGAACTTGTACCCTATCATTTCGGCGATCGTTCTGGCATTGACGAATATCAAGGTTGATTTGTGGTCGTCGACGAGCTCGGCTATCCGCCTTATTCGGGCAGCAGCCTCCGGCGCGGTGTCAAGTTTCGCTGCCAGATCATAGTCCGATTCGATTGGGTCGGGGTTTTCTACTCGATACTTGTAGCTCTTGAACGATGAGGCTTCTATGACTTTGATTTTTCTTCCGGCACCAGCGATCAGCTGGGCCACCACATCAGGGTTGCCAACTGTGGCGGAGAGGCCTATTCTCTGGAAGTTGTTTTGAGCAAATTCTTGAAGTCTCTCCAGCGCGACAGAGAGTTGGGCGCCGCGTTTGCTCGCTGCGAGTTCGTGCACCTCATCTATGATTACGTATCGTACGTTGGTAAGGTGTTGTCTCATCCTCGTGCCAGGCAGAATGGCCTGAAGTGTCTCGGGAGTCGTTACGAGAATTTCGGGTGGGAAAATCGCTTGTTTTCTTCTCAACTTCTGTTCGGTGTCTCCATGTCTCACTTCGATCGAAATGTCAAGTCGGGAGGACCAGAACGACAAGCGTTTGAGAAGGTCGCGGTTTAAGGCTCTGAGGGGCGTTATGTAAATGACGGCAATGCTCTTTCGTGCCTTTTGCTGAATGAGCTTGGAGAATATCGGGAGTAAGACTGCTTCTGTCTTTCCTGTCCCAGTCGGTGCGATTAGCAGTATGTTTTCCCCGGCTATGATGCGCGGGATTGCCATTTTCTGGGCTAGAGTCGGTACTGTGAACCCCAATTCATTTAAAGAGTTACGAATAGGCTTTGCAAGTAGACTGAAGGCATCGACGTTTGGTTCGTTCTTGGCCATTTTGGAAGCCTAGATTCATGGGCGATTGAGAGCTTTATTCTTTACTTCAACTGCAACCGACGTGAAAGAACAAGTCCCGCTTCTTCGTGGTAGCCTATGAAGACTTTTTCTCTGAAATCGCCTTTTGTGAGGATCGTTCCGAACTCCTCGATCAGCGGTGTCTTCCTTGAGCAGAAGATGATTTCATCCTTTTCGTTGGTCCAGACCGTGAGTCCCCTTGTGTGTCCTTTGTGGACGAGGTGTATGAACGAATTTTCTTCTCCCACCTGCAGGATTGCGGCTGTATTTGACCCTTTGATTGCACAGAAATACTCGTACAGAGCTTGGTTTACGTCTTCCTTTTCGCTGAGCATTTCCTCAAAGAAATGCGGAATTACCTCTGAATCGACAAGCTCGTGTTTTTCAGATTCGAACACATGCCCTGAACCCAGCTTGCCTCTCACTTCTCTGTAGTTCTCCATTTTGCCATTATGGACAGACGCCACTGTCAATTCTGGGTTTCGCTCAACCACGTAGGGTTGTGCCGTTTCTTTAAACTTGGCCGTGTTCATGAACTCGGGACTCGGCATTCTCACGTGACCGAGAAGGACCGATGCCATTTTGACCTTGACCATTCCGGGGAGAAGTTGAGCAGGTGATTTGTCGATTTTTCCGACTTTCTCAACCAGAACAGTGCCGTCCTCCAAGAGGATCGCCACTCCTGCACCGTAACCTCCGAGAGGCAATGGTTCTTGAAGGAGTTGGTGCACCTCTAGTTTCTGTAGGATTCTGAAGACTTTCTCCATAGAGACTGGTCTCATCATCGAGAAACCAAATATGCCGCACATCATGATTCTCCTCGTTCCATGTGGTCTGCAAATCGTTAGGAGTCGATCTGTCTAAGGCTTACCTTTGTTTAAATCTGTTTTTGTCAACAGATAGGCAGAGTTGAGAAGGCAGTCAGCACGCGCTACAAGAATTACGAACAATCCGTCCCTTCCACAAAATTCTGGTTTACGACTAGACCAAAAGACTGAAATCCTTAGTTGCTCCCCTTCAGCTTGGACTATGAAGAAATCGAGGTACGGGAACGCTATGCGAATGACCTCTTTTTCCGCTACTGAGTCCACTCAAAACCCAGTTTCTTCAGCAAATCATTAACCCGCGGGCAGCTTGACTGAAAATGAAATACGGAAAACCGCGCGCTTGTAACGTCTCTTGAAGGATTCAATGGTGTCGAAGGGCATGTCCGTACCGAAAATAGTGATTGATGGCTTTCTCCCAGTTCGTCATCCACTGATGATAATGTTGCTTTGAGAAAGACCTGATGTATTGGTTTCCTTTTTCTGAGAGAGCCGTAATTGTGTAGGACACGCGAGCCTTGGTATGATCTGAGCGATCACGCGCGCGATGGACGGAGCCGCACTCTTCACGCAGGATCAAAATCTGATTAGGATCGCGAAAGATTACTTTGAGAGCTCTTCATGCTGCATACCCGTAGACACGAGCAAAAAAAGCTGACGCTAGATGTTAGCGTAGATTCTATTCCCCTTTCAACCAACCGCGGATTCCCAGTTCTTTGACTCTGATCTGAAAATGCTCCAGCTCATACCACTTATTCTTCTCCATTTGGTCCGTATAATGAAGTCTGGGAGTGAGGAAGAATTCTCCTTTCTTCTTGGTTTTCAAGATCAGTCTGATTTCGGTCGTATCTAGAGGAGCAAGTTTTCTTTTTCCAAGGCCGACAGACCCATCTTCGACCACACTTTTTTCGGGTTTTTCGACCAGGTCGAACCCGTCAGGAATTATCCCTTCGACCTTCACTAACGAAGCAGCACCGCCTCCGAGATTGGCAATGTGAATCTCTAAGTGGACGTTTTCCCCGCAGTAGACTTCTCGCTGACGGGCAATCAAATTTGCCTCAATGACACTTTCTAGGTTTTTATCTTCTGTGACAGGTCTCGCTTGCAGTTCATTCTGCTGAGCCTTGAGGCGAGAAACCATTTTTAATGACTCACCATACAATCCCACCCCCAATTTGGTGAGCTCCAATGAACCCACCAAGCCGGCATACTCCGGCTTCTCTAAGATCAGTTTCTCAAGAAAATCGAGCCTCTCAATTATGTGATCCAACTTCCCGGTAAGATCTTCAGCGCTAGAGGAAGAGTTTCCTTTCTCAGTCAAGGCTTTTTCTGCTTCTCAAACCTGACGGAATTGAGTAGTCGGCTCATCACTTATATGGTTGACTGTCCATGAAAGGCCGCTTGCCTGTATTCGCGTGGTTTGCGATCGAGTTTGTCATACATGCTGAATGGCGACGATCGTTTCTTGCCACTCAAGTTCGGGGAATGAAACTTCGAGCCAAATCGGGAGAGAAATAAAAAGGAGGATGAGACCTTTCTTGAAAACAAAGAAAGGGAGAGGGGAAGGCTAACGTTCTGGAGTACCTTTGATGTAGGCCCAAACGCTGACCATGACGAGTGTCAGAAAAGCTCCCGCTAATCCGGACAGCATATACCTCGCGTTGAGAAATGCTGGCAAAATGTCTGCAAGTGCTGGAATGACGTAGGTGGCACTGAGGTCTGCAATGACTCCCGCGAAGAAACCTAGGATTGCGACGAAGACAAAAATCTTGAACCTTTCGCCCATTTGATTCACCTTTGGGTTAGCAATTGAATCTTGCCGCTTTTTAGTCTGACTTACACTTTTCTGTCTATTCTTGGAAAAGAGGCTACATTGGCTTTTAGTTGGAAAATTAAAGCCCAAAACCGCTTTGGCTCAGGGGTATATCTCCACATATATCCGCACATATTGTAGTCATGTTAACAATGCATAAGATTGTTTTATGAGACTCTTGTTTTTTAGGAGGTAGTTAAATTTGTCAGAAAGGTTTAGCAAAAAATGGGAAACTAAAAGAGAAGAGCAACCGCTTACACGCAGAATTCAGGACGCAGTGAGACCACCAGGCCCGTTGAAGCCACGCTTAGATGGAGCCGTACGACGCATCGAACTGCAAGTGAACAAGCTTGACCAGGCCGGCGAGAAATTCTCCGTGAGAGACAGAACAATCTTTGCCAGAATAGTTGACGCGTATACCAAGCACGACACGGCACGCGCAAATGTCTTCGCCAACGAACTGGCAGAAATCCGTAAGATGGAGAAACTCATCACTAACGCAAGGCTCGCACTAGAACAAATCGTACTAAGATTACGCACAGTGTCCGAACTAGGCGACGTTGTATCAACACTCGGCCCAGCAGTAGGCGTCTTAAGAACGGTCAGATCAGGACTAGTCAGCGTCTTCCCCGAAGCAGAAAGCGAACTTGGCGAAATCGGCAACTTGCTCAGCGGAATAATGATGGAAGCCGGAACCGAAACAGGAATGTCACTGAACTTCAACGCCGTCAACGAGGACGCTACGAAAATTCTCACCGAGGCATCAACAGTCGCAGAACAGAGAATCAAAGAGAAGTTCCCAGATCTGCCACCAGGCATCCCAGGACTTCCAACACCAGTAGGCGAGAAATCCTCAACAGAGACTTCCTAGACCGAGGGGTGAAGACTATGTCACAAAACCCCAATCTTTTTCTTTCCGTTGGAAAACAGGTAAAAGACGAATACGGATGTGCAATAGGCAAAATCGCTTCTTTCGCAGTGACGCCAAGCGGAAAATTCGACGCAGTATATGTCGAGCTAGGGGACGGAAGATTCTCGAAACATTCTACCGAACACCTCAAGATCGACGGTGCCAACGTAACTCTAATCTCTAACATAAAGGCTCAGGCGGCAATTCTATCGGACCAGATCCCACTCATCTGGCGCAAAGACCAAGCCATCAGGGACCTTTCAGAGAAGAAGAAAATCCCCAAAGAAATGTACTCCGAACTGCACACAAGCTTCGACGGGATACTAACGCAATTAAAGACTGAGGCTCAATCTCTAATGGAAGATATGGACGACGAAATCGCTGAATGCGTCGACTTGATCAAGGCTTTGAACCACGCGTTCGTCAACCTCGAGATCGAACACGAGATCGGAAAAATGGACAACCAGACGTACGAGACTGCCTTGGCAATGATTCAAGGAAACCTCAAGCGAACACACACGGAAAAAACTGACTTGGAACTCACACGAAGCAAACTTACGAACATCCTGCTAGGTGACCTTGCCAGGATAAAAATGCCCGAAGTACCGAAGACTTCCAGCTCGATACCATCTTCTCCAGGTCTTCCAGAACCGCCCGTAATGGTTTACGTCAAAGAAATCGGCAAGACTGGTATTTAGAACAAGAAAAAGCGAGTGGCAGGCGGAGGGACAACACATCAAAGGGTTTATTCGTTCTCGCCCTCCACCGTTTCGTGAGACCGTCAACCACTCGATCCGCACTTTGAAAGTTCAGCAGGGCAAACTTGGACTAGCATCTCACAGGCTCAAAGAAAGAGACAGAGTCTTGTTCCAAACTTGTATCAGCGCCTTAAGGAACAAGAACAAAGATCGCGCATCGATATGTGCAAACGAGATCACGGAAGTCAGAAAACTCCTCCAATTCCTTTACAACGTGGAATTGGCCATAGAACGCGTCGTTCTGAGGCTCGAAACCATAGGGGAATTGAGCGAAATAGTCGTCGACCTCAAACCCGCATTAAGGCTCCTTCAAGGCGTTTCACAGGAACTACTTTCAGTTCTGCCCGATGTTTCGTCTGAACTGTGCAAAGTCAACGATACCATAAGCGAGACGCTATATTCCACCAAGATAACAGCCGACGAATCAACAATCCCAGTCAACTTCAAGACAACCGGTGGCCAAGAAATACTCACAGAAGTCTCACGCTATCTTGAGCAAAAAATTGCTGAAGATCTGCCTGAACCACCCGCGCCCGCGAAGACACCTGAAGCAGAGCATACCACGATCAAAGAGATGATCGCGATTTCTTCGGAAATGACAAAGACCACATGTCAAAGGAAGGTTGAGGAGTCCGACGAGGATTCTTCTCAAACCCTTTTTTCTTATAAAAAATCAGAAGTCAAGGAAATTTCCTTGACAGTTGAAAATTCGAAACTAGAAGACACTCTTCTAGATTATGTTAGGAAAAACAACGGCCAGATCGACTTGACACGTTGTTCGGTCGATTTGGAGACCTCGAATGAGGAGATAGAGAAGACCCTTCAAAGTCTAGGGTCTAAAGGCAAAATCAAGATAGAATTGGGAGAATAGAGGTCATGAGTGCTTCACAAGAACTTGAGAAAAACGCAACCAACTACGCGTTGGAAGCAGTTCGCTTGGACAAGCAAGGCTCAAGAGGCATGGCAATAACCATGTATCAAAAAGCCATAGAAAGTCTTCTACAGCTTGTCCAGCTTTACCCTGAATACAGTTTAAATAAAGTTTACGTGCAAAGGGCAATAGCTTATCAGGAAAGGATAAAAGCAATACAGGGCGCCGTCGGTCCAAGAGAAATGCGGGAAGCGGCACATGCAGAATCAGGAAACGGTGACCACGCAGAGTGCGAAGGAGACGCGCCGAAGACTACTCAGGGCGGCAAATCCAGTTATGAAGAACTGATCATTGCTGAGAAGCCCAACGTGAAATGGGACGAAGTCGTTGGGCTCGACCCTGCAAAGAAAGCGGTTAAAGAAGCAATAATCTATCCAGTGCAAAGACCCGACCTGTTCCCTCTTGGCTGGCCCAGAGGAATACTGCTGTTCGGGCCCCCAGGATGCGGGAAAACACTGCTGGCCGCTGCCGTAGCCACCGAGATCGATGCAACCTTCGTCTCGATTGACGCTGCTTCAGTAATGTCCAAATGGTTAGGCGAAGCTGAACAGAACGTTGCACGACTTTTTGGTAACGTACGGAAATCTGCGCAGGAAGGAAGAGCAGCCATAGTGTTCGTTGACGAACTGGACTCTCTGATGGGTAAGCACACAAACGAAGTCGGCGGAGAAATCCGCGTGCGAAACCAGTTCCTGAAAGAGATGGATGGAATCGTGGATAAAGGCAAGCACCTTCACGTGTACGTGATCGGCGCAACAAACAAACCTTGGGACCTGGACTGGGCTTTCATACGAAGGTTCCAAAAAAGAATACTCGTTCCACTTCCGGACCACCATACAAGGCTGATGATGTTCAAGCTTTACGTCGCCAACTTGCAACTGGGTCCAGACGTTGACTTGCATGAATTAGCGAGGCTTTCAGAAGGATTCTCGGGAAGCGACATAAGAGACGTAAATCAATCAGCTCAACTGAGCCTCATCGGAGAATTCTTCGAATCAGGACAGGCAAGTGACAAAATGGCAAAGCCAAGGCTTCTGACGATGAATGACTTCACAACGATACTCGAAGAACGAAAACCCAGCGTTTCAGTTGACATGTTAACGATGTACAACAGATGGTTTGACGCGTTCAAAGCTCTCTAGAAGGTGATAATTCAACAAGAGCGTGTTGATGGCGGGTGGATAGGCTTGGAGAATTACCGTGAAGTTTTTCATCTATCTCCTTTCTCCCATCTCCCCCTCAGATAATCTCTCCAAGCCCCATAACCCAGCTACAACAACACTCATGTTGCACCAGTTGAGCCGCACGAAAAACCTGAAAATTCTAGAAAGACACGACTTTTTCGCTCTCTTCTATCCACTTTGAAAGCCCAGTAATATTACCCATTTTTGTTCCGGTTACAAGATCCTCTTCTGTTAGCCCTCTCTGGTTCATACTCGTGTGGCAGACGTGGACGCATGCGCCCACCTTCACGAGGTCTGCGAGCATTTTCTCAATGTTCGAAAAGCCTTTTGGAGGCTTCTGGCCTTTCTTGGCGGCGTTCACTGCGTCTCCGATGAGAAAAATGTTCACTTTCGTCTCCAAGCCAGAACATGACAATGCCTGTGCCAGTCTCAGAGCATTCCAGATTCTCTCATCGCCATAAGGAGAACTTGTAATGATCATGGTCACGGTTTCCATGCACTCGTCTTCCTAAACTTCTGGATATCAGCTGTTGTGATGTTCGGATAAACCTTACGATGATGTGCGCGTTTGTAATTATGATATGGGCATTAGAAAATCATTTCTTGGCTTTTTTGAGGCAGGTTCTCTCGATCAGGTCCGCCAACTTTTTCGGATTCTTCATCACGTTGACGTAGGGAATTCGCTGCCCTCCTATTTTGGGTCGAACTGGTCCTGTCATCGCTATTATCGGATGAAATATCTTCGTATCTTTGGCGGCTTCTTCTGCGGAGCTGACCACGAGTATCTTGTCGATCCTGCTGTCGTTGACAACGAGATCGCGGAATCCTTCCAGAAAAACTAGGTCGCAATTTCGGCATTTCTGCAGAACCTTCTTGAGCGACAAGCTGGCTGGCGCTACTTTTTCGATCGTTGCTATCTCTTGCGAAGACACCGCGACTATTGTTGCTGCTCCAGCTTGCGCGTATTTCCAGGTATCCTTTCCCTCTTCGTCTATAGTAAAATTCGGCTCTGGGATGTGCTTCACCGCTGCGATTCTATAGCCTCTTCTAGTAAGCTCTTTGATAAGCAATTCAATTGCAGTTGTTTTCCCAGATTTCTTTCCCCCGACGACCGCTATGACTCTCGGATTCATAGTTGCTTCACGCTATTTCATTTCTTCCCTGAACGCTTTTTCTAGGTGGCTCCTGCTGACGTTCAGCTTGGCCGAAAGATCTCTGACCCATCGTATGTATGTCCTGAACAGGCTTTCCAGGATTTGGGCTTTTTCGCTTTGAGACAAGTCTTTCTCTTCAGCCAAAAGCAAAGCAAACCACCTTCCGGCGTCAGAAAGTTGATAAACCTTCACCCACACGATTCGCCCATTCCTTTCAGCTTTCTCCATGTGTTCTTCCAGGATCTTCAGCTTTGTAAGAGATTTCAAATTCTCGATCAGCGTCTTGTTCGAATAAGAAAGCTTCTTGACAAGCTCGTTCTGGTAAACCTTTTTTGAAATCCCCTGCTTCAACGAAAACTTGAGTATGTCTACCGCTGCCCTTGACCCGAAGATCGCACTGAGTATTCTGACCTTGTGTTCGGATGGAAGGAACACTACATAAGGATGTGAGTCTTCATCCAAACCGATTCACTTCATTCTGTCTTGCAGCAATGATGCTTTAAGCGTTATGTCCTTCTGCAATAGGTTTTTTAGCGTTCCAGCCACACTCTATCGCGGTGCTCTACAACGAGTCTGGAAAACTGGGTTCCCGAAGACGGCGACACTTTCGTGACGAAAGAGGGTTTCATTTTCAACGTCTTCGGATACGAGCATCCCAAAGCCCGAGTCTTAGCTTTTCTAAAGTACATCCCTGCGACGTTCAAGAATCTTTTCGACCTCAAGTACCTCAAAAACAGCTGGAAATACGGGAAGCATCGAGTCTTTCGTGCAGAACAGCTCTATACGGCTCAAAACTATCGCAGTTTTCTTGAAACCTTCAGAACCGATTTTCCTGAGTACATCTACTTTTGCCCGTTCAGGACAAAAGAAATAATCAGTGCCCCTTGCAACTCAATAGCAGAAATCTACGTTCCACGAGAATGTCTTCAACGACTGGCAAAAGTTCAAGAGAAAGACACGCTTCAAACTGCCGCACTCGACCTCATCGAAATGCTCTCAAGAGAATCGCAGATCAGCTTCAATGATTTCGGAATCCACGGCTCAATCGCCTTAAACATGCACACTCCAAAATCCGACATTGATCTGGTCGTCTACGGAGCGCAGAGTTTCCGAAAACTTGAAACAACAATCGACAAGCTTTCCAAGCGCGGAACGCTCACCTACGTCTCGAAAAACCGAATAGACGCCGCAAGACGATACAAGGCAAAATACAAGGGCAAGCTGTTCATGTACAACGCTGTTCGCAACAAAGAAGAAATCAACCCAAACTACGGTCTCTTCAGGTATTCACCCATCAACCAGATAGAATTCCGTTCCAAGATAAGCAACGATGGTGAAGCCATGTTTCGCCCAGCAATCTACGGGATTTCAGACTACGAACCAGCGAACACAGCATCAAGACTGAAAGAATCAACTATTCCAGCATTCGTGGTCTCGATGGTCGGCTGCTACAGAAACGTGGCCCGAAAAGGCGACACGATTCGCGTTTCCGGCATACTTGAGCGAGTCGAAAACGTTGAGACGAGAAAAGCCTTCTATCAGGTTGTCGTCGGCACCGGCACTAGCGAGGACGAACACATTTGGCCCCTTTGAGACTCCGCGACCGCGACGCCATAATCACAAAAGAAGGTCTCATATTCCGCGTCCTCGGCTACTCACACCCACGTGAGTTTTTCATCTGCGATGCCGAATATGCGTCTTCCAAAATCTTCAAATCTGACGATCCCAGAGCACCGAGGAGCTTGGGTGAAGAACTTTTTTACAAATTCTATGAAGACGAAGGCTGGAAATTCATCCGAGACAGATACCCCAAATACATGATACTTCATGACATGCTGAAAAAGAAGGTCATCGGCGTAAGTTTCAGCGATGTCTTCACCACAAGAAAACCAGACGAGATTCTTCAGGAACTGCTCGATAGGAAAGTAGATGACGATCTGGTTTCGGCCATGCGGAGCGTGGTAGACGTCGTTTCAGAATCCTCCAATTTGTCTCTCGAGGACTTCGGCGTCTTCGGTTCGCTGCTCCACGGTTTCCACCATCCAAAACTCTCTGACATAGATCTAGTAGTCTATGGCGGAAGAAACCTAGATGGGCTTCGGAAGACACTTCACGAACTCTACGAATCTGACTCGGTCGTGTTTAGAAATGAATTTGGGGCCGATCAAACAGTCAAAAGTAAGAACTGGAAGTTTCGCCATCTCAGCTTCAAAGAGTACGTTTGGCACCAACAAAGAAAATTGACCTACGCCCTATTTCAGGATCAAAAAAGCGGAAGGACAACAAAAACAGAGTTTGAACCTGTGAAGAACTGGAACGAAATCTGCAACGAATACGACTCCAGAACTAGAATAACCCCCATAGGGTGGATCCATATTCTGGCCAAAGTGCAGGACGATCACGAATCCCCATTCATACCATCCGTCTACAGGATCGAACCGCAGGAAATCTGTGAAGGACCAAGAGAAGCAATGGAGACCAAACGAATCGTCTCATACATGGAAGAGTTCCGGATGCAAGCAAAAGAGGGAGAAATCGTTGACGTCAGAGGCAACCTGGAGAAAGTATCGGCTCCAGATGGCGATTTCCTTCAAATCGTACTCACTTGTTGTCCGAGGTATTATGAGCAGGTTCTCAAGGTCAAGAATTAAATTTTCTAGACCACTATCATGTAATCTGAAGGTTTGTTGCCTATCAGAAGCCTGTAGTACTCGCGATCCTTCTTGAGGTCTGTGACTTTTTCAACTTTGCCTTGGGCAACTATCGAATCGCCGTTTCGGGCTTGATCACAGAATCTTCCGCGGAAAGAAGCAACTTCGCTTATTCCACCGTGCTTCGGACCATCCAGTATTGTTGCTCCCTGAAGACGATACTTGCAGGGTGTGAAGATAGATTCTGAATCGTCTTCCACCGTGGCCTTGATCTTTGCGTAACCGTCATTCTTGTACCGAACGTCGCCGTATTTTTCGTGAATTTCACTCCAATCTTTGACGAAGCGAACGAAATAGTCACTTCTCGCAAACTTGCCTTGAAAAGCTTTCTTCGATTCAGTTCGAACAAAATCCTTCAAGCTTATGATCGTGTCCTTCGAACGGAAACCGAACAAGCTTTCCAATTCATCTGCGCCGTAAGGCTTGAACAGTGAACCCGACTCCTTCAACAATTCTCGCAGTTCAGAATGAATTGTTCGACAATTGTCAGAACCATACACAATTAAGTCTAGATCGGACCCCGCCTTGTGGAGACCCACCAAGATTGACCCTGAAATCCCGAACGCGTTCCACGGAATGTTTGACCTTTCCTTGAGCTTTTCAACCAAATGAAGCGCTTCCTCTTCAAGCAGATCCAAACTCCTAGAGGTTCTGAGCTGGGACAGTCTTCCAATCGGATCATAAAGTTTCCTGATGTCGCGTTCAGGTACTTCACAAAGCATCTCATCAAAAACCCCGTCATAAACAACGTACTTGGGGAATTTCCTCTTGAGCAGCTCATATCTTTCCGAAAACGAGTAAACTTTTCCATAAGCTGTTCCATCCTTCTCTCTTTTTCCTTTCTCATCAGGAAAATAGCGTATGAAGGCAACTACCCGACCGGGAGGATGAACAAGGCCTTTGACGTCAAAAAACAAGTTTTCACAAGTTTTTACGAAATCACCTTCACGCGCCTTCATTTCAAGCATCTGCCAACTATGGAACCTGAGTTCATCGCGCAGCTTATTTCAGTTTTTCAGCCAATCCAGATCTTTCAAGGCTGTAAAAAACTGGAACCGCAATTAGCGTCGTCAGCAGAAAAGCGATTATCCTCTCAAACGGGTAAATGAACATCGCACCGTACCACCACGCAGGCGGAGTCGGAGAAAAATACCACGCGGCAATTGCACTTCCAGCAATATGGTCCGAAAGCACACCGACGAGGGCCGCCACTGCAATGCCTCCCATTGACCTTCTTGTATCATAGACGCCGCGGGTCGGCTTCTCAATATAGGCGATCGATGAGAAGGCGACCACCATGGCGATGATGTGAAACCACGTGTAAGCGAAAACCTCTCTCCCAACAGGGTCGCCGTAAAAAATCAACAGAGAAGCAAGAATAATCAACCCCGCAACGTATCCTCTCCTCAATCTTGTGAATCCCGCAGAAAGAGCGCCTACTGCAGGCGGGATTACAGTGAAAAAACCAAATATAGCTCCCGCAGGGTTCAGGGCAACTCCCACCAAGGACCCGATGAGAACTGCCAACCCACCGAAGAAAGGTCCCAACAGAATCCCAATCAAAGGACCGCCAATCACTCCAAGGGTTATCTGACCGCTGACCCCGATCGTCATTGTAAAAGGAAAAACGCTCAACACTGCCTGCAAGGCAGCGAAAACAGCAACCAACGCGACTTTAGTAGCAGTTATCTTCAATGGAGCACCCTGTGTAGATTGCTAACTTCCCGTGTAGTCTTTTACACAACGTTAATAAAAGTTTCCAAGAGAAGTCTAGCCTCAAGGAGGCTTTGAAAATGAGTCGTTCAGACAAGGCAAAGAACATTGCGCAATGTCTCGAATTGGCAATTCTACTTGAGGCCAGCGCGCACAAGCCGGGCAACGTAAACGTTGTCACCGATTTCGAGAACACACGGTACGAGCATTTTCTTGCTTCCGCCGTCGCCGTAGCGCCTCCACTGGAATCCGGGGCTCGGAGAGGGATTGCCGTTTCCGAAGGGGAAACAGACTTTGCCAAAGTCGGTGTTGGAAAGATCATCAAGAACTGCGTCACTGAAACGGCGGTGTGGCAACACGGTGGAAACACGCTCCTCGGGACCATTATTCTTCTTTCGCCGATGGCAGTAGCAGCAGGAATGGTCTTCAAAGATGCGGGTCTTGCCGTTGGCGACCTAAGGAGGAATATGAGACTCGTGACATCGTCAACGACGCCCAAGGATGCGGTGGACGTTTATGATGCCATTGAAATCGCCGGTCCCAGCGGGCTCGGAAAGGCTCCAGACCTTGATGTCAACGACCCCGCCTCAAAGAACAGAATACTCGAGGAAAAGGTATCGTTGTACGAGGTCTTCAAGATAGCCGAACCTTACGACACAATCTGTTCAGAATACGTCAACAACTACCACGTAACCTTCGACCTTGCCTACCCCTCTCTGTCCAAACACCTCGATCAAACATCAGACCCAAGCTCGGCGACGATACAGACTTTCCTAGAGGTTCTCGCCAAAGTGCCCGACACTTTCATCGCCAGAAAAACCAATATTCAAAAGGCACGCGAAGTGTCACTCCGAGCGAAAGAAGTTGTGGAACTCGGCGGAGTCGAAACCCCTGCTGGAAGAAAGGCGCTTGACAAACTTGACAGGGAACTGAGAAAGCAAAGCAATTTCCTGAACCCAGGAACTACAGCCGACATAATCGCAGCAGCACTGGCCATAAAGGTTCTTGCCGGATACAGGCCGTAAATCATGCCTGCGCTGTTCGTGAGGATCTGTTTCTTGTTCTGCATTGCCCACGATATATTTGGATTTCAAACCTAGTTAGGTTAAAAAGCTCCACTGGGCTCTTAGAAGGACGTTGAAACCAAGACGGAAAAAGTCGAGTCGTGTATTAATAATGGCTGAGAGTCGAAGGCTGCAGGTGGTCTTGCTGACCGGGCGCACGATAGAGCAAGGCGTGGGAAGAGAGTTCGGAAAATCCTCAGAAGAATACGCAGAGAGCGCGTCAATCTGTTTCATAGATTCCGAGGATTTGCATGCGCTAGGAATAAAGGAAGATTCTAACGTGTCTATTTCAACCGCTTTCGGCTCAGTCATCCTCAGATCTGTCAAATCTCCCCGCGGACCCCACAAAGGTGTGGTCTTCGTTCCCTACGGGCTCTGGGCAAACGTCATTGTTGACCCGTCAACCGACAGTATCGGTATGCCTTCACTGAAAGGAATCCCGGCAGAAATTGAACCCGCACAGGAAAAGCGAGTGCTCAAGTTGAAAGAGCTGCTTACAGAAAAGTTTGGAGACGTCTAAAATGCCTGTAGTCACTGCAGTGACATGCCCTGTGTGCGGTTGCCTTTGTGACGACATAGAGCTCACCGTCAAGAATGGAGTTATCGCGAAGGTCAAGAACGGCTGCTCCATGTCCGAAGCCAAATTCCTCGGTCACAACGGTAGCCACAGATTAGTGAAGCCGCTTGTGAAGAAAAGCGGCAAGCTCGTTCCAGTGCCACTCGAGGAAGCAATTGCTGTAGCGGCCAAGATGTTGTCTGACGCAAGCTACCCGCTGCTGTACGGTTGGAGTAACACAAGCTGCGAAGCCATACGCGTGGGCATTGAACTCGCCGAACAGGTCGGAGGAGTCCTCGACAACACTTCAACCGTGTGTCACGGACCGTCTGCACTAGCCATACAAGACGTTGGGCTGTCAACTTGCACCCTTGGGCAGGTCAGACATCGCGCAGACCTCATCATCTATTGGGGAAGCAACCCTTGGAGTTCGCACCCGCGACACATAGAAAGGTACACAGATTTCTCGGAAGGCAAATTCGAGAAGAGCGAATGGAAAGATTACCTCAACAGAACCAAAGCTGCCGCTGCTAGAAAAAAGGTTGACAGCACGTTGAGACGAATACAGCAAGCACAGAAAAAAGTTGTGTCACCGTCTGAAAAAGGACCATGCCCCGCGATTTTGAAGGAGGGCAGAAAACTTGTAGTCGTAGACGTAAGAAAGACAAGAACCGCAGACGTCGCAGACTATTTCATCCAGGTCGAACCGAATAAAGATTATGAACTTCTTGAGGCTTTTAGAGCGCTGATCCGAGATCAAGAACTCGAGGTCAACGAAGTCGCCGGAGTCCCCGTCGAATACCTTGAAGAAGTGGCAGACGCGATGGTACGATGCAATTTCGGAGTGATATTCTTCGGCCTCGGTCTGACCATGAGCAAAGGTAAGGCTCGAAACGTCGACGCTGCAATATCCTTGACAAGAGACTTGAACACGCGGACAAAGTTCGTCATAATGCCCATGCGGGGACACTTCAACGTCACGGGCGCAGACACGGTTTTCACATGGCAGACAGGCTACCCGTACGCAGTTGACTTTTCTATGGGCTATCCACGGTACAACCCAGGAGAAACCTCCGCCGTGGACGTGCTCATGCGGAAAGAGACCGACGCTGCCCTTGTCGTTGCTTCTGACCCTGTCTCAAATTTTCCCAACGTAGCGGTCCAACATTTGGTCAAGAACCCGTTGATCGTGATAGACCCACACATGAGCCCAACGAGTCAGATGGCTGACGTGGTGTTCCCAGCGACCTTCGTGGGCATAGAAACCCCCGGAACAGCGTATCGCATGGATCACGTACCGTTGTCACTGAAGAAAATCGTCAACCCACCGCCTGGAGTGATCTCTGATGAAGCAATATTGAACATGATACTCGCGGAAGTGCGAAGGATAGAGAGCACCTTGGCAAAGGAGGCTACGTAGACGGAACTGCTCGTGAAAAACGGTTTCGTGTACGATCCCTTGAACGGCATCGACGGCCAAAAAATGGACATTGCCGTCAAAGATGGAAAAATCGTTGAAAGAGTTGATGAACGCAGGGCAACTTTGGTCGATGCTTCAGGAATGATAGTCATGCCTGGAGGCGTGGACATCCACACCCACGTCGCAGGATCTGAGGTCAACACCGGAAGAATGCTGAGGCCAGAGGACCACTTCAAAGATTTCGAAACGAAGACTACAGTCACTCGGTCTGGCGTCGGCCGCTCAATTCCCTCAACTTTCACGACAGGCTACCGGTACTCGCGAATGGGGTACACGACGATAATGAACCCCTCAATGCCTCCTCTTGAAGCGAAACACACTCATGAAGAGCTGAACGATACTCCGATGGTTGACAAGGCTTCGTATCCGCTTCTAGGCGACTGGTGGTTTGTGCTCGAATACCTTGCACAAGATGACTTTGAAGAGTGTGCAAAGCACGTTGCTTGGATCATGGATTCGACGAAGGGCTACGCCATTAAAGTCGTCAACCCAGGCGGGCTGGAGGCTTGGGGTTTCGGCCACAACGTGAAGAGCCTCGACGACCAAGTTCCATACTTCTGCATCACTCCACGCGAGATAATCCGCGGACTTTGCAGGGTGAACTCGCTTCTAAACTTACCACACACGATTCATCTCCACACAAACAACCTGGGAAAACCCGGCAACTACCTCACCGCGTTAGAGACGATGAAGAGCGTCGAAGATCTCGCCTCTAAAGACAAGCCTGTAATTCACGTGACCCATTGCCAGTTCTCTGCGTTCAAAGGCGACGACTGGAGAACAATGGAATCTGGCGCAGAAGATATCGCCAGATACGTTAACGCCCACTCGCATGTCACGTTGGACATGGGACAGATCATATTTACCGACACAACCACGATGACTGCTGACGGTCCATTCCAGTATGACCTCTACGGTCTGACTGGAAACAAGTGGGTGAACCATGATGTCGAAACGGAGACGAGCGCAGGAATCGTTCCCTTCCGTTATCGTCGCAAGAGCTTCGTCCACGCGGTCCAATGGTCAATCGGGCTGGAACTTGCACTGTTGATTAAGGACCCATGGAAAATCTTCTTGACCACCGACCATCCCAACGCAGGTCCATTCACCGCCTACCCGAAGATAATAGCTTGGCTCATGAGCAAGAAGGCAAGAGAAGCCAGCATGAAGAGGATCAATCCGCGAGCAAGAAACCTAAGTCTCCTTTCATCAATCGATCGTGAGTTAACCTTCTACGAGATTGCGATCAAGACGCGGGCTGGACAAGCCAGAGCCTTGGGACTCAAGAATAAAGGTCACTTGGGAGTAGGTGCAGACGCCGACATAGCCGTTTACGACGTCAACCCGGAAAAGACCGATCCTTCGCGGAAATACAGGAGCGTGAGGAAAGCTTTCAGGAAAGCTGCATACACGATCAAAGGCGGAGAAATCGTTTCGCGAAACGGTGAGATCGTGAGACACGTTGACGGCTCGACGATGTGGGTTGACGTGAAAGTCTCAGAATCCACCGAAGTGAAGGACGATTTGAAGAAACGTTTCAAAGAGTATTGGACGGTAGAGTTTGAAAATTACCCAGTTGCCAATGAGTGTCTGAAGGCTTCAAACCCGATTCCTGTGGAGGCTGCAGTCTAGGTGATCGGGCTCCAGCCTGCAAAGACATTCAAATTTCCAATAATCGCAGAATGCATAAGCCCCGATCTTTTCCAAGATAGGAAGACAAGTGAAATCGGCGACTTGAAGGCTTGGGAAGGCAACAAGCAAAGAAAGCTAGCCGACCTCTTCAGAATCGAAGATTCAAACGACCCTCAAACATCGGATCCCATTGAGATAGTGATTGAAGGTGACGTAAGCAAAGTCCGACGGATAGGGTCCAAAATGAAGCAAGGCACAATTACAATCCGCGGAAACGCTGGCATGCACCTAGGCGAAGAAATGGCAAGCGGCAAAATTGTTGTTCATGGAAACGCAGGCGCATGGGCTGGGTCAATGATGAAGGGAGGCACAATCGAGATACACGGCAACGCCGGGGACTACTTGGCCGCGCCCTACCGTGGCAGCACAAAAGGCATGCACGGTGGAAGAATAGACATCGAGGGAAACGTGGGAAGCGAAGCGGGGGCCTACATGAAAGCAGGCATCATTAGAATCAACGGAGACGTGGGCCAATTCGTTGGCTTGCGAATGCACGATGGAACAATCTTCGTGCAAGGTGACTGCGATGAAAGACCTGGCGCCTGCATGATTGACGGTAAAATCATTGTTGGCGGAAAGCTACAATCTATTCTACCGACTTTCACAGTGGACAGCATTAGACCAAGAGTCAAAGTCGATGAGAACGAAACAGCTCAGGGCCCCTTCTACCTTTTTCTCGGAGATCTTGCAGAGAGTGGAAAAGGCAAGCTTTATGTTTCAAAGCAGAAGAATCCACAACTAGGCTCTTACGAAAAGTTTCTGTGAGGAAAGAAGAACTTGAAGGATGCCTTGAGCGTAAACCGTCTAGCGTGGCGGCTTCTGGAAGTAATACTTCGGAACGCCGATTTCTGTCAGGTGAAAGTACAAAAAATACGGAAAGGAGCAACTGTAATAGATGCTGGCATCAACGCAAAGGGCGGTTTTCAAGCCGGCAGACTGATAACCGAAATATGCATGGGCGGACTAGGAAATGCCCGAATAATATGCAGACAGTACGGCAGTCTTGAACTGCCATCGATTTTCATCTACACGGATCATCCATTAATCGCAACCTTGGGCTCCCAATTTGCAGGTTGGAACATAAAGGGAGAATCGTTTTCGGCAATAGGCTCTGGACCTGCTCGAGCTCTGGCCTTGAGGCCTGGAAAAATCTATGAAGAAATCGGGTACAAAGATACGAGCGACAGAGCTATTATCATATTGGAAACGGAGAAATTTCCGTCTGCAGAATTGATCCAACGAATCAGCAAAGACTGCCACGTCAAACCGGAGAAACTAGCAGTCATTTTGACCCCAACAAACAGCTTGGTGGGGGCCATTCAGATTTCGGGAAGAGTCCTTGAAACCGGAATCCACAAGCTCAGAAAAGTTGGACTAGACTCCAAAACGATTCTCAGTGCTTGGGGATGCGCACCCATCCCGACGGTTCACCCCGAGTTTGCGACGGCAATGGCAAGGACAAACGACGCCATTCTCTACGGCGGAACAGCCTTTTACACTGTTAAGTTTGAAGACGAAAACAAACTAAAAGAGATAGTGGAAAGTGCTCCATCCAACGCGTCAAAAACCTTCGGAACGCCTTTCATAGAAATCTTCAAAGCAGCAAAGTATGACTTCTACAAGATAGATCCAAACCTCTTCGCACCCGCAGTGGTCGTCGTCAACAACGCGAAGACTGGTCACGTGTTCCGAGCAGGGCAAATTAT
>Ga0315288_10003570_pt1 | contig 19891 bp, 18 predicted proteins | sample YL17G11_20_MG_FD_203454 | JGI IMG/M metagenome (GOLD analysis project Ga0315288, IMG submission 203454) | Sediment microbial communities from Yellowstone Lake, YNP, Wyoming, USA - YL17G11_20 | ecosystem: Environmental > Aquatic > Freshwater > Lake > Sediment | place: USA: Wyoming | collected... | reverse complement strand
AATTTGTTATTATAACAAGATAATACCTTTAATTTATTATTTAACGGTGGTAAATAAGTTATTTTATTTTGATAACAATCTAATTGTTTTAAATTATGATTTAACGGTGGTAACTCAGTTAATTTATTATTAGAGCAATCAATTAGAACTAGGTTATTAGTTAATGGTGGTAATTTTTTTAATTTATTATTACTACATAATAATTGTGTTAATTTATTGTTTAATATTGGTAATTCTATTAATCTATTTATAGAACAATCTAAATGGTGTAAATTATTATTTAAAGGCGGTATTTTAGTTAATTTATTATTTCTACAAATTAATATTATTAATTTATTATTTAATTCTGGTAACTCGGTTAATTGGTTACCTTTACAATCTATAACCTCAATTGTATCATTTAATTTGGGTAGAACAGTTATTAAATTATCATTACAATATAAACGTTTTAATTTTTTAAATCTTGTCAAATCGGGTAAATAAGTTATCCCTTTATAAGAGACATCAATACAGGTTGTATCTAAAGGCAACGAATTTAAATAATCTTCAATATCAAATGGCATTTTGTTATATAAATAAAAAATAGTTATACAAATTCATTTCAATTTTTTTGTTTAGTTTTATTCTGTTTTACTATTTTTTTAGTTTTTTTAGTTTTTTTTAAACTATTTTTTTTGGTATAATGGAGTTTACCTCCCCCTTTATATTTAAAATCTGCTGCCTTGTTCAAGTCTTCGTCACTCAACAATTGTGCATTCTCATCTACTATTGAAGAACTTCTCTCATTATCTTTATTTGAAGATTGAAAACTTTTATACAATGCATAACTAATCCCTGCAAAACCTGTAACAATACTCGCTATAATAATTATATTTTTTTTCATTATATAAATAAAATATAATATAATTTTATTTATTAAAATAATTATTTTTTAACAGAGTCATTCATTTTACAAAGTCATTCTTTATCCAATCCTCTAAAAACACTTCTAAATCATCTGTATCTAATAAATTTGTTAAATGACTTGGATGAAACTTCGCCATTATTTTTGGTTCCCTAACCTTTTCCCATAACCACCTTTTAAAATGTTTTTTGAATTTTAATGTGTAATATGTTTTACGAAAGTTATATAATATTTCATTTTGCGTGCGAATGTCATTTATATGTGTTAATCTTAGATCATATGAGCGTTCTAAGGCATTATATGTTGCATTTAAACAAGGAATGTAATTTAAATTATTAAAATTACAATCAAAATATTGTAAATTTTCATTTAATAATGGCAAAGTAGTTAATTTATTTTTATCACACATAATTAATGTTAAGCTATCATTTAAATGTGGTAAATATACTAACAAATTTTTATAGCAATATAACTCAGTTAAAATATTATTTAAAGGCGGTAACCAAGTTAACTTATTATCAGCACAATTTAAGCGGTATAATTTATCATTTAAAGGCGGTAATTCTGTTAATAAATTATCATAACAATTTAAATAGTATAAATTATCATTTAAAGGTGGTAACCAAGTTAATCTATTTTTATAACAACTTAAATTAATCAATTTATCATTTAAATGTGGTAATTCGGTTAACCAATTATCATAACACAATAAACATGTTAAATTATTATTTAAAGGTGGTAATTCTGTTAATAAATTATCATAACATCTCAAGGTTATTAATTTATCATTTAAAGGTGGCAGTTTTTTAAACATATTATGAGAACAATCAAGCAGGGTTAATTCTTTAAATCTTGATAAGTCTGGTAAATAAGTCAATCTTTTTTTAGATACATCAATAATCTTAGTATCTAAAGGTAACGAGTTTAAATAATCTTCAATATTAAAGTACATTTTGTTAGATGTTAGTTGTTAGTATGAATAAAAAATATATATAAAAGTAATTCAATTTTTTATTTATTTATCTATTTCTTAACGCAGTCATTCTTTATGCAGTCATTCTTTATCCAATCCTCTAAAAACACTTCTAAATCATCGGTTTCTTCTAACGCATTAAATGACTTGGATGAAACTTTGCCATTATTTTCGGTTCTCTAACCTTTTCCCATAACCATCTTTTAAAATGCTTTTTAAATTTTAACAAATAATATGTGTTACGAAAATTGCGTAAAATATTTATTATATTATTAATATTTTTAATATTATTATCAGAACAATCTAAAAATTGTAATTTATTATTTAAAGGTGGTAACTCAGTTATTTGATTAGAAGAACAATCTAAATGTGTTAAATTATTATTTAAAGGTGATAACTCTGTTAATTGATTATGATGACACCATAAAATTCTTAAATTATCATTTAAAGGTGGTAACCAAGTTAATTCATTATAAGAACAACATAATTGTGTTAAATTATCATTTAAAGGTGATAACTCTGTTAATTGATTATGATGACAAAATAATTGTGTTAAATTATTATTTAAAGGTGGTAACTCTGTTAATTGATTATGATGACAATATAATTGTGTTAAATTATTATTTAAAGGTGGTAAATAAGTTAATTTATTATGATGACAATATAATTGTGTTAAATTATTATTTAAAGGTGGTAACTCTGTTAATTTATTATGATGACAATATAATTGTGTTAAATTATTATTTAAAGGTGGTAACTCTGTTAATTCATTATTATAACAATCTAAATATTCTAAATTATCATTTAAATGTGGTAACTCTGTTAAAAAGTTATGAAAACAATCTAATTGTTTTAAAGTATCATTTAAAGGTGGTAACTCTGTTAATTCATTATAAGAACAAAATAAATGTGTTAGTTGTTTAAATCTTGATAAATCGGGTAAATATGTTAAACCTTTACCTGATACATCTATTTCAGTTGTATCTAAAGGTAACGAGTTTAAAAATTCTTCAATATTAAATTCCATTTATTAGTTGTTTGTTAGTATAAATAAAAAATAGTTATACAAATATATTTCAATTTTTTTTATTTATTTACAAAGTCATTTATTAACGCAGTCATTCTTTATCGCAGTCATTCTTTATCGCAGTCATTCTTTATCGCAGTCATTCTTTATCGCATTCATTTCTTAATCCAATCCTCTAAAAACACTTCTAAATCATCGGTTTCTTCTAATGCATCTAAATGCGATGGATGAAACTTTGCCATTATTTTTGGCTCCCTTACCTTTTCCCATAACCATCTTTTAAAATGCTTTTTGAATTTTAACAAATAATATGTGTTACGAAAATTGCGTAAAATATTTATTTTTTTACCATCATATAAATTATTAAAATAAATATTGTTATTAGAACAATCTAAATATCGTAATTTATTATTTAAAGGCGGCAACCAATTTAATTTATTATGATGACAATATAAATATTCTAAATTATGATTTAAAGGCGGTAATTCTGTTAATTGATTATCACAACAATCTATTTCGCTTAATTTATTATTTAAAGGTGGTAACCAAGTTAATTGATTATCATAACAATATAAATATTCTAAATTATAATTTAACGATGGTAACCAACTTAATTTATTTTCAGAACAATCTAAATAATCTAAATTATAATTTAACGATGGTAACCAAGTTAATTTATTATTAGAACAATCTAAATAATTTAAATTATCATTTAAATGTGGTAACCAAGTTAATTGATTATCATTACAATATAAATGTGTTAAATTATTATTTAAAGGTGGTAGTTCTGTTAATTGATTTTTAGAACAATATAAATGTGTTAAATTATTATTTAAAGGTGATAACACTGTTATTTGATTATGATGACAAAATAAATGTGTTAGTTGTTTAAATCTTGATAAATCTGGTAAATATGTTAAACCTTTACTTGATACATTTATTTCAGTTGTATCTAAAGGTAACGAGTTTAAATAATCTTCAATATTAAATTCCATTTATTAGTTATTGGTATTTGTTAGTATGAATAAAAAATAGTTATACAAATATATTTCAATTTTATTTATTCTTTAACAAAGTCATTTATTAATCCAATCATCTAAAAACACTTCTAAATCATCGGTTTCTTCTAACGCATTTAAATGACTTGGATGAAATTTTGCCATTATTTTTGGTTCCCTAACCTTCTCCCATAACCATCTTTTAAAATGCTTTTTAAATTTTAAACAATAATATGTGTAACGGAAATTACGTAATATTTCTATTATATTATTAATATTTTTAATATTATTATCAGAACAATCTAATAATTGTAATTTATTATTTAAAGGTGGTAACCAAGTTAATTGATTATCAAAACAATATAAAACGGTTAAATTATTATTTAAAGGTGGTAACTCTGTTAATCGATTTTGAAAACAATATAACCTTTCTAATTTATCATTTAAAGGTGGTAACTCTGTTAGTTGATTATAATAACAAATTAAATATATTAAATTATCATTTAAAGGTGGTAACTCTGTTAGTTGATTTGAAGAACAATCTAAAATTTCTAATGTTTTATTTAAATGTGGTAACTCTGTTAATTGATTATCACCACAATATAAAAATTTTAAATTATTATTTAAAGGAGGTAACTCTGATAATCTATTTCCAGAACAATCTAATTGTATTATAGTATTATTTAAAGGTGGTAACTCTGTTAATTCATTAACAGAACAATCTAATTTAGTTAATTGTTTAAATCTTGATAAGTCTGGTAAATATGTTAAACCTTTACTTGATACATTTATTTCAGTTGTATCTAAAGGTAACGAGTTTAAATAATCTTCAATATTAAATTCCATTTATTAGTTGTTTGTTAGTATGAATAAAAAATAAACTAACAAATATAATTCAATTTTTTTTTATACCCCATTAATATATTGTAAAAGAAGTGTGTTTAAATTATCAAACTTTTCATCAGAATATTGCCCTTCAATCGGTAAAATATCTACACGACCCACCCCTATATACCTATATAATTCATTTAGACAATATATAACACCACCATAATGTTTATTTAGTATATTTATATCTAAATACCAAAATAATACTGAAATACCAACTGCGTCACGGATTTCCTTAGAACAAATATTATGTGCATGAAACGATGATAAAAACATTATTTTCAATATCTTCAAATTTAATACGAATAATACATATTATAAATATATATAATAGTAAGTTATAACAAAAAAATAAAAGTATTTTAAAATATATAAATAAATGATTTTATATATTTTACTCTTTACGATTTTATGTGTAATATTATTTTTTATGTTTATACGTTTAAAATATAAATTTTGGGCATTACAGCCAGTATTTCATTTTTATGATTTACATTATTGGCTTATAAATGTAGGTATTATATGTAAAGAGTTACCACAGAAAAATATGTATGTCAATTTAAAAAAAATAAAAACAAAAGACTTTGAATATATTGATGAACTAACAAAAAAACAAATAATCACACTAATTAGATTAAATTATTTTATAAATAATGAAAATAAATATGACCCCAAACAAGAAAATATTGTGCCCTATTTTATCGGCCATAATTCAAAGACATATTGGTCTTATTTTTTAGAACCAGAATTATTAATTGATAATAAAACCGGAAAAACAATTGAAGAAAATAAAATCATCGGGGTTATAACCAGCCGACCATTGCACGTACAAATAAATAATAATTCAGAATTCGATGTATATTATGTGGATTATTTATGCGTAAATAAAAATCACAGGAAAAAAAACATAGCACCACAATTAATTCAAACCCACGAATACAATCAATCTCACAATAATAAAAAAATTAGTGTTAGTTTGTTTAAAAGAGAAGAAGAACTAACAGGAATTATTCCATTAACCGTTTATAAAACATATTGTTTTAATATGATAAACTGGGGTCCTCCTCCGCAATTAGATGCTAGATTTACAATACTTACTGGGGATAAACAAAACATATTTTATTTATATAATTTTATTACGGAAATGAAAAAGAAATGGGATATAATTATTTACCCAGAAATAAGTAATATTATTGAATTAGTTGCTACAAGCAATTTATTTGTAAAGATGTTAGTTATTAATCAGGACATTGAAGCCGTTTATATTTTTAGGAAGACGTGTTCATTTATCGAAAAAGACAAAGAAATAATTTCGTGTATAGCTTCGATCAAAGGGTCAATACAAACTACTCAATTCATAGATGGTTTCAAGACCTCGTTATGGTCATTAAAAGAAAATGAACATTGTAAACTTATGCAATATTTAACAATCGAAGATGTAAGCGATAATATATATATAATAAATAACATATGTCTAAAAACGCATCCAATTGTAATAAGCCCGATGGCCTATTTTTTCTATAATTTTGCGTATAATCCCTTTAAATCCGAAAAATGTTTAATAATAAATTAGGAAAATGACTTAAAGGCCGAACCCGATTTCTCTTTAAGTTGTTTTACAATATATATTAATTGCCAGATTTAATTATATAAAACGGATTTCCACAAAACATACAATTTTGAACATTATTTAACGCGGATGAATGCAAACTTGGATTCAACTTTTGACATTTTGCGCATTTATTTATATGAGCTAATGAACTAACATTTTTATTTTCTTTTATTGCATTTAGACGACCTCTATAACCTTTATACATTTATATTATTTACATATATTATCTCGTATATTTACCGACTTTAGTAAAACTATCCACTATAAATATTATAAAAACGCCTAAAAACGAATATAACACAACTTCTTCGGTTACACTTCCCGTTTTTTCGTCTTGCTGTTCTTCTAATAAATTTATCATATAATTTAACTTTTCTATTAACACTTGGTTGCCTTCATTATTTTGACCAAAGGATGAATTACCAAAGGATGAAGATAAGTTATTAGAATAATTTTTATTATTTTCTGGTTTTACTTGATAATTAGGGACAAGTTTTCTATAGTAGTCTCTAACTTGGGCGTCATTCATATAAGCACTCTGAAGCTCTTGTAATTTTAATTCATCATCATCAATTGGCTGTGGAACAAGCTCATTATCATTATTACTCATACCTTCTATTTTTTTACGTTCGCCACCCATTGAAACAGGCTTATCTGGAAACACAAATGGATTTATTGGCTTAAAATTTTCCGAATGTTTGGCAGTAACTGCACTTCCTTTAGGATTATAGTTTCCTAAATCATCGTCATCTGGATTATTATTATGAATGGATTGTAAAACCGAATTAACCTTTTGATGATCAAAGTCGCTAGATGGTTGTCGATATTTTTGAGTTTTGTTGTTATTTTGTCTCTTCTTATTAATCGGGGTTTCATATTGATTATTATCATTATCTATTGGGGCAGCTGACATTGCTAAATAAGACATTCTCTTAATAAAAAATAAGATAATTATTTATCAAACAAACTGAAAATACTTGAAACTGAAGTTTTATATTTATATATAAAAATATATTATGTAATTTATATATAATGAGTATCAAAATTCAAAGTATTGGAGCCCTTTTTGTAGCATTAGTTATAATTTTAGCAATAAATCCAACAATTGTGCATAATATGTATGGCTCAATTTTAGGAAGACTTTTTTTGATTTTAATCGTCATCTTTTTCGCAATTAATAATATAACTTTAGGGCTATTAATAGTGTTAACCATTATTACAGCATTAAATCAATATGGATCTTTTGTTGAAGCAACGCTACCTTTGGTTGAAGGAATGGAAGTTGGCACCCCTGTTACTGTTGGCGAAGATAACACTAATGTAACTGGAGTTCAAAAAGTGCTAACTGAAAACTCTATTAGCGAGCTGAAGAAAAAGAAATCGGACGAAACTATAGGAATTGATAAAGAAGATATGAAAATGACAATGATGGCCAAAAATTCCAACGAAATCCCTCTTGATCCTAAGATGAATAAATCTGACGAAGTTAACGCGGCTTCATCTGGTATGTTAAATTCTGCTTCGGCAAAATTAGAAGGGTTTTCCACATTTACTACACTATATTAACATTATTTTACTATTAAATATATATATGCCCAAAACATATTTTAACATATTTATAGGCATTATTATCATTTTATGGATTATTATCATTTTATGGATTATTTATTTTATACAAACTTTTATACTTACTACAAATGAAGGCTTTACACCTCAAATTAATTCACTATATCGACCATATATCAGAAAAATAAATCAAAATTACGAGTCATTTGTTAGTAACTATGGCACAGATACCATTATACATAAACTTAAGAAATTTCATATTTACTAATTCATAAAATTCTTAATATATTTTTTATATCAAATTAATATAATAATGCCTAATATTTTTAATGATACGATTGCATTTGCTGATAATCATATAATGTTCCTTAATAATAGCAAATTCTTCGCTGGAATTATTATGATTTTACTTAACGTTGGGTCTAAATTTATATCTATTCAATTTAGCAAATCAACCGAAGAATATCTTAAAATGAATGTTACTAAACAACTTTTAGTTTTTTCTATGGCTTGGATGGGTACCAGAGATATTTATACATCATTAGTATTAACCGCCGTTTTTACTATTCTTTCCGATCATTTATTTAACGAAGAAAGTCCTTATTGCTGTGTTCCAGATAAATATAGAATACTTGCTAAATTAATTGATGAAAATAAGGATGGTCAAGTTAATGAAGAAGAGATTAATAATGCGATTAATATTTTAGAAAAAGCTAAAAAAGACAAAACACGTATGAATCAAATACAGATGTTTACCTTATATGGAAATTATATTAATGAAGGATTTAAAAGTAAATACTAATTACTAATTATTTATATTATTTAATGTTATAAATTATTAAATAATATATATTATCAATTATTATATATAAATGAGTACTATAGTAATAAAAAAAAACACATATGAAATTATTGAACGCACGCAAAGCGACGGTAGGTGTTTTTCTGCTTCAATATTTTATGATTTATATGGAAAAATAGCAGAAAATGATGAACTTAACCAATGGATACAAACAAATATTATTCAATCTATTTTGAAAACCGAAGATACTGATTGTGTCCAATTTTTTAATTGGGCTATGAAATGGGTTGCAATGGCCAAACCCGGGACCGGTCATAAGATGGGTCCAAGTAATTTTAATGTTGATTATGAAATTAATACATCAGAACAAATATTGGCACAGCTTGATCGTGCTATTACATTTATTAAAGGCGAGCTTTCCGCAATTGACTCTATAGGTGTTTTAATAAAGGTTATTACAGATTTACAAGCAAGGATTGGAGCATTACTTACTAATACTGATTTTGAAGATTTTATGAAGACAAAGCAAGATATTTCAATAATTATTACTAATTTATTGAGAAATATTGAAGACTTGCAAAGAGGTTTGTTAACTGATACAACTGATACAACTGATACAACTGAAAAATCTGAAAAATTGGTTAGTCAATTTATTATAGATAATATAGATAACATAAATAATATATTAAAGGACCAATTTGGAATAACAATAGAAAAAGAAATTGATGAAGAGAATTTTTATATACAAATTATAACAGCAATCGAACATAAAATTATATCAACAATACAATTTATATGTAATGAAATAAAAAAATTGGATGGATATGAACCTCTTGTTACCGCATATAAAGAGTATATTGAATCGTTAAATAAACCAACTGGTTCTGGTTCTTATGAATGGACTGAACCAGAAATCGGACCTATTGATGTATTATTACAAATGAAAGATCCAGATCTCAAATTCTTAATTTATTCTATAAATATTTATAACGCAAATAATTCGAAACTTATTCCCGTAAAAAGAGTTCAATACCGACCAGAAAATGATAAAAGTAAAGATTTATATTTATATTATCAATTGGAAAGTCATTATAAACCTTTAATTGTTAAAGGCCCTGCACCTATACCTATACCTATACCTATACCTAAACCAACTAGCACTAAAACACCAACTAGCACTAAAACACCAACTAGCACTAAAACACCGACTAGCACTAAAAAAAATAACACTAAAAAAAATAGTAAAAAAAAAAGTAGCACTGGCACTGGCACTACAACTACAATAACTAGTCCTACAATAACTCCTACAACTACTATAACTCCTACAACTACTATAACTCCTACAACAACAAGCACAAAACCTAATAAAAAAGAAGCCAGTAATATGAGCATTAATATTCATAAAAAAATAGATAAAACACAAATACCCAATTCATTAATAATTTACGTAAAAACTCGCATTCCAAATGCTTATAAAATAAACTACGAGCCTTATATGACAGTTCCAAAAAGTCAAAGTCACACCGTTTATTTTGATCCTCTTATTAAATATTATGAAAATCCTATTAAAAATGTGCCATCTACCGCATCAAATAACACACAATATAGTCAATTTTTTGAAGCTCCAGAATTTGATACAATGATTAATAGAACTTTAAGTGATTTTAGATATATGCAAAAACCTAAATCATTTCAAGAGGCATATGATGATAATATTATAGAAAATAATATAAAAATCACTGTTGAAAACTTATTTAAACAAAATGGTTTATTTTATGTAGGTAAAAAACCATATACAATTGTTGGAGTAAAATCAAATCCATATAACTGGCAAATTGATCAAAAACCGCTTGAGAAACTATTAAATAATTTTTCACATTTAAGTATTGATCAACTTCAAAAACAAGCTAATGAAGAGAAAGAAAATATTCCTGAAAATTTAAGACAAGGAAATATAGCTTCATCTAATATTACATCAGATGAAAATATGTCAATTATAAAAGCTTCTTTACAAAATACGCCCGAAAACACATCTAATGAAAATATTCTGAAGGAAATTTCAGAAGATATAAATAAATTCGTTGATATAGATAATTTAATAAGTGATAACGATGATGATAATATGCGCGACTTATATACAAAATATCTTCGTAAAAATGTTCCTATTAATTATACAAATATTACGGATTTAACTAGAGATCCTCTCACTTTTTCCCTTTTAATTAAACCAGCTGATTTAATTGCATTTATTAATAATGATACCGCGAAACATAAAAAATTGTTAGAGCTTTATTCTGCTTTTATAACATCAAAAAAAGATTTAAAGAATGCGGATGACAACTATAATAACAAATGTATGGAATTAACTGTAAATAAAAAAAAATTAGATAAAAAAATGGAAAAATTTTTTCAATATTTTTTAGAATTAAATTCTACAAAAAATGAAAAGGAAAAAATGGAAAAAAGAGACAAAGAAACAACAGAAGACAAAGAAGAAAGAAAAAGAAGAGAAGAAGAAGACGCAAAGATAAAAGGTGTTGGAGAATCAGGAACAGAAAAAGAAAAAGAAGAAAGAATTAAAAGAGAAGAAGAAAGAAAACTAAAAAGAGAAAAAAAACTAAGAGAAGAAGAAACAAAAGAAGAAAAGGAAGAAAAGGAACAATCGATAAAAACAATTTTAACACTTAAAGTATCATATATGTCATTTATTTATGAACTCGCAGATTTAATTAATGAAATTTATAATTTACAAAAAAATTATTTTACTACTACAAAATCACTTTTAGATGAAATAAGACAAAATTATACTCAAATTATACAAAATGATGAAGAACCTATCTTAGCATTTGACTGTATAGATAATGATATTTTAACTTCTGAATTATTAATAAGCGAACATCCAACAAATCTATATTCACAAAAATATTTTAAAAATTATAACAATTTTAAAAACAAATATAAAGAATTAAATAATATAAAAAAAGATATCTTAGAACCTAAAATTAATTACATGGATGAAATAGATTTTTATACTGATAATCCAAATGTATTGAATATTGAAATGAAACTATACGAAATTTATAATTTTCAAATGTTTTTATTTTATTCATATAATCAATGTGATATTTGGGTCCTATTATTTAAGACAATTCAAAATTTCACTTCAGAAGTTTTCAAAAAATCAACCGACATTGTTACAAAATATGATTCTTTTAAACAATCATTAGATAATCCTCGTTACGATAAATATCAAAAAAAAATTAAACATTTAAACGATAACGATATAAAAATACATATAGTGCTAAAAAATACAGATAAAAAGACCAAAAATCATATTTGGGTTTTAGAAGACGATAAAGGAAAAAAAATAATAGAAGATAATGATAAAACTGGGAAAGATTTTGAAACAATTTATATTGACGTTATTAAAAGGAGTGTATTAGTATATGATGCTATTATTTTATATATATATTTGCTTGAAATATTTTGTTTAATACAAAATAGAGTTTATATTTCTGAGACAAATATTATTTATATTAATATAGATTATGAAATATCATTAAATATCTATTATAATAGTATTTTTGAATATATTAAATACCAAAAAGAACAACACAAAAATGTCTTTATTCCTTCCTCTATTTTTTGGTCTACAAAAGATTACACAGAAATTATGCTTAATGACGAATTGACCAAAAAGAACAAAAAAATATTTATTTATTATAATAGAATTCGATCTATAGAAAAATCAAGAGAAAAGATATTATCACAATTTCAAAACTTTTATAAACAAATTACACCAAATATTAGTAAACAAGCATTTATTAATCAATGTAATGATATGATTAATAAGCAAGAAACCATTATTGAACCTTATTCTTTTGGAAACACGATTGATACTATATACGATGATATTAACAATTATGATATTAAGGCTATAAATGATTTTAATTATAATATAAAAAAACTGGTTGATCAACTTTATGATGATAGGGTTCTTAATAAAGATGAGATTGTAAAATCATATTTTGATTGGATGGTATTTAAAAATAAAAATGATATTGTATCTTTATATTACGCAATTGCTGATGGTTTAAATAGACAATTAGATCTCACTAAAAGCACAACTACAAATAAATATACCGAAACGATTGCTGGTAAACAAAGGTTTACATCAGACTCATTAAAACAAATAGTTGATGGATTATCTGATAATAATGAAATAATTAAGCGTTTAGAACATATTTTAGGTATTAAATTTATTATTTTTGATATGTTTAAAAGAGTTAAAAATGAAGAAATTAATGTTGGTGATATAGTTTTATTTTATAAAGATGGATTTAAACCACATAGAGTAATATCAAAAAATGGAGTGGAACCAAATATAACTTACACTTTATATGATGGATTAAATAGCTTTGATAGTGCAAATACAGATAAAGAAATCATCAAAGCTAAACTGAATGAATTCAATAAATTAGTAGAAAAAAAAGAAACATTTAAAATAATCGAAAAAGATATATCTCGTAATCCTTTAGAAGAATTTCGGATTAATTGCGACACCATTAATGCTGATGACTATTATGAGTATGAGGATTATATGTATCTTGTAAATACAAATGAAGACAATAAAGTGAAATATCAGTTGGTACGAGATATAGACAATGAATATATTATTAAAAAGGATAAAATACCAAATTACATTAGGTATTTAATATTTAATAGCTGTCCAGGATTAAGATATATTCCATATTTTACAGATTTTTCAAACAAAATTAATCAAAATATAACCACCAATGACACGCCTGACATTGATAAAGAAATAGCTGACATTAAAGAAAAAATTATTGAAAAAGAAAAATTATTAAATGATACAGAAGATACAGAAGATACAGAAGATACAGAAGAAGATGAAGAAGATGAAGAAGATGAAGAAAGTAAAGAAAGTAAAGAAAGTAAAGAAAGTAAGATAAAGAAAAACTTAATTTTAAATGAAATTAATAAATTAAAAAAACAATTAAAAAATTTAGAAAATAAAAAAAAATCAAAAGTAAAAGTAAATCCTACAACAGGAGGTAAACGAAGAATGAAGCCAAATATTATATATTATCCTAATCAGCCAGGATATCCTAATCAGCCAGGATACGCTTATCCAGGATACTCTTATCAGCCAGGATACTCTAATCCAGGATACTCTAATCAGCCAGGATACCCTTATCAGCCAGGATACCCAAATCCAAGATACCCTAATCCAGGATACAATCAACAAATGTCACCATATTATACAAACCGAAATAATGTTATGCAAAATAATGTTATGCAAAATAATGCAAAAAATCAAAAATCAAAATTATCCTTTTATATTGAGGTTGAATTAGAATTATTTCCGGGCACATCAGCAAATGTATTTCAAAAAAGTGTTGTTAAATGTCAAAGCACATTTGAACGTATTAGAGAAGCCTGGGCAGATATACGTGGATTTGAATATAGACCTTCACCTATGAACGAAGCATATGCTTATAATATAAAAAACGATGAACAAAGGAAACAAAAGAAACAAAAGAAATCACAGAAACGACAAAATAGAACACAAAAAAATAATAGAAATAATAAAAAAAATCGAACACTTAAAAAAACACCCTAATTACTATTAAAAATATGTAATAGTTCCTACTTGTTTATCAATTCCGTCCATAATTGTTTCCAATGATTTGACATTTGTTTCTGCACTGTCATCACTTAGTAAAAATGTTGTTAAATTTAACACAATTTTAATCTTGTCTTGGCTCCATATTTTAAATAACTTATCTAGGTTTTCATTTGTATAAAATGTAGTCATTCCATCTTTTAAAAATAACGAAGTATTATTTTTCTCTTCAAAATGATTTGATATCAAACTTAAATAATAATTAAGACATATTCTCATAATAGAACTTAATTTATATGTCTCAATTAACTTTATTATTCCATTTTGAGCACATTTAAATAGTTCTTTAATTTTAGGGGTTTGTTTTATAACTTCGTTAGTTAAATAATGGGTGCACGCAATTTCAATAGGATTATATAAATATTGAATATTTGTCTTATTGATTTTATAAAAATATCGCGTTATTCCTTGAAAAAACCCCGGTTCTTGAAGATAAATAACATTATTGTCTATTCTTAATTTCGTTCCAATTGGTTTATTACTTATTATCGCCAGTTTAATTATAACAGAAAGGGGATCTAATATAAATAAATGGAGATTTGCATTATTATCATCAGGCATTGAATTTATGTAACTCATAAATATAAATACTAATGGTAATTTATTTTTATATAATTTATATAATTTATATAAAATGTTTGAAATGTTTGAAATGTTAATTATGAAAACAACTATTATTTATTATAAATTCTTTAACTAAATCATCAGGAATATTATTAAAATCCACAATTTTGTTATTAAGCGCATAATTCTTCCTATATATTTCATTTTCTGCTAATTTTTTGTCAAGTAATTCTTTATTATCAAAATATTTTAATGCTGTTTTGGGACCACATTTGGGAAATACGGATGGGATGTTATCACTTATGTCCCCCATCAAGACCTTACAGAATAAATCGCACTTAGCATTTCCTGTTGAAGATTTTTGTTCTGTTAGTTTCTTGAATGCTAGATTATATATTTGCACATTTTCCTGAGCTAATTGTAAATAATCCTTATCAGAAGTAATAATAAAAATATTACACGTTGGATATAAATTTAATAGATGTTTAACGGAAATTGCAATACAATCATCGGCTTCAAGCTTCGAATGTTTTAAAATAAATTGAGCACCTCCTTGAATAAATAGGTCTTCTTCGTAAACCATTTTAAAAAAGGGGCCGCCCATAAAACCATCTTCTGATCTATTACCTTTATAATTTGGGAAAAACTCATTTCTCCAAATGTTAGCTCTCTTACAATCTTTTCCAACAATAATATTTGGAGTAATCGACTTGTCTATTTTAAGATTTTTTTGAATTTTTTGCACATTTTCAACAAACGTTTTTTTGAATTTTTCGACGAATGTGTCATTTTTCAAAGGGTCTTGCAAAACATCGGTTTCTTCTGGGTATGCATTTTTCCACCAAGTTAACAAAGAATGGTAACGATAGAAACAAAAATAGCTGCCATCTATTAATATAAATGTAGGATTTGATAAGTTATTCATATATTATATATAAGGCATTGTGTTTAAATTAGTTATTGTTAGTTATATATTTTATACTGTGGTCTTAAATAAATTATAATTGGTATAACATCCGCAAATAAATGCGATAATGGGTAATTAAAAGAAGAATAAAAATTATACGAAGCGGGTTTGAAATTTTGCGAATTATTGTCGAAATCACTCTTTAACACTTCAACTTCTGATGAAGATTTATCGGGTGAATATGTTTCAAACACATAATATTTAAAAGGGTTATGTAATATGCTGTTAAAAAATGTTCTTCTTTTCCAAATAATGTTATTCTCATCAATAAAGTTATCATTGTTAATGTGTCGCAATTTTCCTACAGGAAAAACATTATATTTGTTTCTATTTATATGCTCTATTTTTGATGGAATCTTATCATAATTGTTATAAATAATAAGTATAATTATGATCAGAATAAGTATTACAAATATAGCAAATATCCGTTGTATTATTTTCATTATTATATGATTATATATTTATTTTAGAAATTTGATGAACTTTGAGACTGAAAAAATGAGAATTTATTGTATTTTCATTTTTTGTTATGAAATAAGGTAACAATAATAATACTAGATATTTGGCGAAACGTTCAGTAACAAATAAAAAACCAAAAGTCAATTGGGTTTTCATTTTTGGACATTTATAAATGTCCAATTCTAAAAACCTGAAGATTCTTTCCAAAAAGGACCTCCAGAAAGACGTTTGTGACCATAATGCTCTCATTTTCGATTTTTATGTGAAAAAAAGTGTTACCATAAAAAATTGACTGTTTTTTCTGAAAAGAGTTTAGGCGTTTTTTTTAAGATATTTTAGAATAATAACTTAAAAAAATCTTATAATATATTATAAGATGCCAAAAAAAAATATTGATTATTCAAATACCATAATCTATAAAATTTATTGTAAAAATACTACGGTGAATGATATATATGTAGGTCATACAACAAATTTTATTAAGAGGAAATATCAACATAAAATAGCTTGTAATAAATTAGATTACAAATTAAAAATATATAATATCATAAGATCAAATGGTGGGTGGGAAAATTGGGATATGACTGAAATTGCAACATATAATTGTAAAAATCACACTGAAGCAAGAATAAAAGAACAAGAACATTATAAACTATTAAAATGTAGTTTAAATAGTAAACCACCATACATTAATAAAAGTAATTTATCTTGTGAGATATCAAAAGATACAAAAGATACAAAAAAAACGCAAAATAATAAACATAACTTTTACTGCGAATATTGTGACTTTAACTGCTTTAAATTAAGTGATTGGAACCGACATTTATCGAGACCAAAACATCTAAATAATCAACAAGGATACAATTTAGCAACAAATGATACAAAAAAAACGCAAAAAGCGCCGACAGAATTTACATGCAAATGTGGTAAGACTTATCAATATCACTCCGGTCTTTGGCGACACAAGAAAATATGCACAGGGTCGAATGTTAGTTTAACAATTATGGATAAAAATACACAACAACTAACACCAGAAATCGTGTTTAAACTGATCGAACAAAATAAAGAATTACAACAAACACTTATGGATCAAAATAAGACAATTGTTGAATTAGCGCAAAAATCAGTTACTCATAATACAAATACAACTAACACCAATTGTGGTAACAATAATAAAACATTTAATCTACAAGTGTTTTTAAATGAAACGTGCAAGGATGCTATAAATATGAGTGATTTTGTAAATCAAATCCAAGTATCATTATCGGAGCTTGAAGACACAGGTAGACTGGGTTATGCTGAGGGAATTAGCAAAGTATTTATAAACAAATTAAACGATATCAATGACCAGGAAAGGCCTCTTCATTGTAGCGATTCAAAAAGAGAAATCATCTATATCAAAGAGAATAATCAATGGATGAAAGATGATGAGCATAAGAGCTCTCTTATGAACGCAATAAAGATAGTTGCTAATAAAAACATAAAACAAATCAGTGAATGGCAAAAGGCACATCCAAAATTTTCAGATCCTTCCTCAAAAGAAAATGATAAATATATGAAAATTGTCTTGAATTCAATGTCGGGTTCAACAAAAGAAGAGTGCGAAAAAAATTATGAAAAAATAGCGAGAAATATAACGAAAGAAGTTGTTATAAAAAAGACCAATTTATAATTATTATAATTTGTTAGTATAAACAAAATAAAATTGAATTAAAAATTATACTTATATAAGTAATTAACTAAATACTATTAACTTAAAATGGACGACCTTTTAGGACTAAATGAAATTAACTCTAACGCTAACATTAGCAATTCAAATTGTTATTTTGAAGAAGAAGATAAGAAAGAAGAATTATATATAAAAATGATTGAAGACCGTATTATGTTTAAAATTAGAAAAGAAATTATCGAACCATTAATATCTGATTTTAATGTTAAAATAGATATTAATACACGTCAAATATTAAGGTTAAATGAAGATAAAATAGAATTAAAAGAATATCTTGATAATGAAAAAAATAAAAACATAGAACTAACAAATCAAATTGATACATTAATTCATAATTATGATTTGATTGAAATTAAACAAAATGAAATTAAAGAAGATTTAACAATTATACATAATGATATAGAGGCTATTGGAATATGTATTGAAGATAATGTGAGTCAAATAGATATATTAAGGGATCAATTAAATATTATGGAAAATATTATAAATGACTATGTTAGACAAACTGATAAATTATATGATATAATTTCAAAATTAAAAGTTTATTCACCTACAGTTTGTCGTGGAACAGACTCCCCGGTTTATTGCACAGATATTAAGGAATTAAACACAAGCAAAATGTCTATTTACCAAACACCAAACAAAATGCTTGATTTAAAAATATTACATTTAAGTGGAATTGAATATATTGATTTTAAATATATACACCATGATTATGTAACCACATTAATTATCGAATATTTTAATCCTCCTCACGAACTAAATATTTCTTTAAAAAATATAAACTATTTACCCTTATTAAAAATAATTGAAATTAACGTCACAAAATATATGAATATTGATTTATTTATAAAAGAATTATCTTTATATGAACATAATATACAACACTTTATATTTACAGATTGTGATTTCATAAGAACTATTAAGTATCAAAAAAGTTGGAACAATTTTAAAAAATATTGTGAGGAAAATACTATTACATTAAAATTTACATTTTCAAATGGGGATTATACATTAGGTAATTATTAATTGCGTTTATAACTCTTAATGTGATGTAATTTATGTTTAACAGTTTTGCGTTTTGATTTTCCTAAATATCCTCCGACAAAAGTTTTAACGCATTTGTTAGTTCTACGATTTCTTTTACATTTTTTATTTTTTTTCGTTTTTTTTTGTTCCTTTGAAATAGGGTCCTTATCGGCAAAAATGTGTAATTCATTCGACAGATGTTTTGGCGGTGAGTTCTCATCCATTTTTGAAACGCTCATAATTGAATGTGGAGCTGGAGCTTTATTAACAATATTATTGTTTTCAAAACTCTTTTTCAAACGCGTTAATACACCAATCTCAAGTAAAATATTTTCATATTCATTAAGCAATGTATCAATATTTATAACTCTTGTTAAAGGATTAAAATCGTACATTTTATGAAAAAACGTGGATAATCTTGTAAAATCTTCTAATGGCAATGCGTTTAAACGTTTAAAACAATTAGCCATAAATTGTAATGTAAATCCGAGCCCAAATACATCAATTGAGTCTGCTGTATGATTTACAACAAAATCATAATTATTATTATTAATGATCTTATTAAAACCATCAAAAAAAGTATTAATATATGCGTATTGGGTTGATGAATTTGGGACTGTATGGTCGGGATTTAAATATGTAAAAAGTATTTTAAAAGAAGAAGGT
>Ga0315288_10003568_pt1 | contig 19898 bp, 17 predicted proteins | sample YL17G11_20_MG_FD_203454 | JGI IMG/M metagenome (GOLD analysis project Ga0315288, IMG submission 203454) | Sediment microbial communities from Yellowstone Lake, YNP, Wyoming, USA - YL17G11_20 | ecosystem: Environmental > Aquatic > Freshwater > Lake > Sediment | place: USA: Wyoming | collected... | reverse complement strand
GGCTCACCTCGCCCGGCGCGGGGACGCTCCCGCCGCCCACCAGGCCCGCTTCGCTCGTCGTGTGGTGCGGCGAGCGGAAGGGCCGCGTCGCGATGATCGACTGGTTGCGCCCCAGGAGGCCGAGGCTCGAATAGATGCGCGTCGTCTCGAGCGATTCCTCGATGTCCAGGAGCGGCAGGATCGTCGGCAGCCGGCGCGCGAGCATCGTCTTGCCGGCCCCCGGCGGGCCGATCATGAGGACGTTGTGCCCGCCCGCCGCGGCCACCGTCAGGGCGCGCTTGGCGTGTTCCTGGCCGCGCACGTCGGAGAAGTCCACGTCGTCGCGCCGGGAGTCCTCGAAGACGGCCTCGAGGTCCACGGCCGAGGGCTCGATCTCCAGATCGCCCGCCAGGAACCCGACGGCCTGGGCGAGGGCCTTGACGGGAACGACCTGGAGGCCGGAGACCACCGCCGCCTCGCGCGCATTGTCGGCCGGAAGCACCAGGCCCTTCAGGCCTTCCTCGCGGGCCGTCAGGGCCATTGCCAGCGCCCCTTTGACCGACCGGACCGAGCCGTCGAGCGCGAGTTCGCCGACTGCGGCGTAGTCCTTGAGGCGGTCCGAGAGGAGTTGCCCCGTGGCCGAGAGCGCCCCGAGCGCGAGCGCCAGGTCGAACGCCGGCCCTTCCTTCTTGGTGTCGGCGGGGGCGAGGTTGATGGTGATCCGCCCGTCGCCCGGCCAGCGGTAGCCGGAGTTCTTCAGGGCCGTCGCGACGCGGTCCTTCGATTCCTTGACGGCGGCGTCCGGCAGGCCGACGACGACGATCGCCGGCAGCCCCTTGCGGACATCGAACTCCACCTCGACGAGGTATCCGTCGATGCCGAAGACGCCGACCGAAAGGACTCGTCCGAGCATAGCGCCCCCTAGCCGTCGGGATGCACATGAAAAAGACGAGCCGACATACTACCCCCGCCGGCGCGCCGTGCAATCGTATTCCGGGCTTCCCGCCCGCGGAGGGTGCCAAGATTTTCCGGCACCTGCCGAAGGCGCAACTCATGCCTCGTGTGGCACGGCCGGTCTCGTCCGGCCGTGCTTCCACGCACGGGCGGGGCAAGCCTGCCCTGAGTCCCGGCGCGCCGGGACCGAAGGGGCCCGCCGTGCCACACAGGCAAACGCGGCGGTTCGTTTCCGGAAACGGCGACAGCCTTTCACGGAAACCGCAGGCCGAGGACCCACGCTTCCCAGCGTTTCTTGAACGCGTCCATGTCCTCTTCCCCGAGGATGCGCTTCAGGGTCTCGTAGCCGGTCGGATCGTCCTTCGCGCCGGCCCGGAACTCGCGGTAAAACTTCGCGAGGAGGCCCTTCTCCTGGAGCCAGTAACAGAGGTACCGCGCCTGGGCGTAGTGGGTCCCCTTGTCCTCGTTGTAGAACTGGTAATCGCTCGTGGCCGTCAGGGCCTTGAAGGAGGGCGCCTTGCCCGCCCGGATGGTTTCCTGAAGCCCCTTGAGGCGCCAGTTCGTCAGGCCGACGATTTGCCCGTCCCGCTCGCTCGATTGCTCGTACAGGCTCCCGAGTCCCTCGTTGAACCAGGCGGGGCATGCCGGGAAATTCGCCGCCATGAACGGGTGAACGAGTTCGTGGACGAGCGTCCCGCCGCCCGTCCGGATGTTCATGATGAGGGCCCCGTGGGTCTGCGAGAAGTATCCGAACGGCGTCGTCGGGTCGTCGCCGAAAATCTCGCGCGCGTGCGTGTTATAACTCGCGTCGTCCTTGAAGAGCCAGATGTCGAGGATCTTGTTGGGGTCCTTCTCGAAGTAAAGGGCTTTCAGTCGCTGGACGGCCCAGCGGACGGTCTCGCGGGCGCGCCGTCGGACCATCGCGGGCTCTTCGTCGCCGATGACGACGAACGGCGGCTCGACGACGACCGTGAACCCCTCGGGGACCTTCGCCTGGAGCGCCCGGAGGTGGTCGCCGAAGGGGTCCGCTTTGCCGGCGGCGGGTTCGGGCGCAGCGGGGGCCATCTCGGCACGCGGTGCATCCGGCGCGTCACGATTCGTTACCGCGATGCCTGCCGCGCGAAGCGCCTGCACGGCCTGCCGGTATTCGTCGCTCAAGGTGCGATCTTTGTCCGGTGGAAGGGGAGATCGCCCATCCCATTCCTTGTCAATCTTCGCTTCGACCCTCGCATCAACCTTGACAAGCCCCACGGGGCGCATGGCGTAGATATACAGGGCATGGCCTTGCCATAGAAAACTGCCGATTTCCTTGTGGACGGCGTCGTACACAACCACCGCCTCGTATTCCACGAAGAATTGTGGTTTCTGCGTCGCCCACGAAACAAAGCCAACGACCCCGGCGCTTTCGTCCGCGAAGCAGCTGCCGTACATCCGCAACGGCCAACCCGTGTCGAGCCAATACGGGATGGAGGTCAAGCCCCGCGTGTCGCCGGGCCCTCCCCCCAAGTGCCCCTTGATTTTGACGAGTCTGCCAACGAAACGAGGCAGATCTCGAATGGCCACCTGCTGGAGCGGCGAGGCGTCAACCCGAATGGAGCTTTCAGTGGACTTATCGATATGCAGTTCACGTTGGGGCAGTGGGAGGAGACGATCAGGATAGTGGCCTCTCTCAGGCGGCAAGAGGCCGACGAGCGACAGCGTATAGACGTCAGCCGGCAGTCTTATCTCGAAGTCCTCCGGCGCCCGGTACACGTCTATAACCAGCGGTGTCGGCCACCTGCGACTCACGGTAACCAACCAGCCGAGGACTCGCGGCTCCGTCGCCGGCGAAACCGTGACCCGACCGCCCTCGATGCGCACCTTCGTAATTTCCCTGTCGGTACACGAGGTCCCCGTGACCAAGGTCGCGGCGAGGAGGATCCATATCGCGTTTCTCATAAACCTTGCCCTTCTTTCGTTGCCCTCGATGCCGGGTGCCATGTTTTCGTCCCGGCGCGCCGGGATTGCGAAAGCATGGCACCCCCATCCGAACGCCCCCGTCCTTTCTTGGACGCATCGTGTGCGGCCGGCGTTCCGCTGCAATTCGTCTTGATTCGCGCCCGGCGTGTGGCTATCGTACACGCGGCACAGGGGAGTTTCCATGGGCACACCACCGACGGGGGCGCCGGATCGGGAATCTTCCGTCGCGCCGACCACCGGACGGATCGTCCGCATCCTCACCATTCTCGGCGTGAACCTCGCGCTGGTCTTCGCGGTCACGGCACTGGCGTCGATCCACGGGGCGCTGCCGGACCTCACCGCCAAGACGGTGGCCGAGACGCTCGCCGTCCAGTTGCTCCCCGTCTCGGCCGCCATGGGCCTGGTGCTCGTATGCCGGCGGCTGGACCTCGCGCTGCCCGTCCTGTTCGTCGCCGCCGCCGCGATGCGCGCCAACCCCTGGGCCTTCGCCGGCGACCCCTGGCTGCGGATGCTGATTCTCTGCGGCCTGGCGGCCGGCGTCGCCGTCGTCAGCACGCTCGTGACGTGGTACGGCCGGATTGCGAGTGCCCTGTGGACGGCCCTTCTGGCGGGTCTCCTCTGGCGTTTGCCGGAGTTGGCGAAGGCGCCGCCCCTCTTGGGTTCGGCGGGTTGGCCGTGGACCGCCGCCGTCGCCGCCTCGATGGGGTTTCTCCTGGTGGCGGCCGCGGTGCTGGGCCTTTCGCGGCTGGTCGCGCCGCCTTTGTCGCCGCCGATCTTCCACACCGGTTCGCACGGGCTGGCGGGCCTCGCGGCCGCGTGGGCCGTCGCCGCCGTCGCCATGGTCCTGGCGGCCGGCGCCGACCCGCCCGGCGACGTGGCGAAGGCCCCGTGGCTCGCCTATCCGCCGGCCCTCGCGGCCGCGGCCCTCGGCGGGGCGTATATTCTGCGAGGACAATGGGGGGCCCTGAGCGCGGTCGTCCTCACGGCCGTGGGACACCTCGCCTGGGCGTTCACCCTGCATGCCGACCTCGGCGACAAGACTCTCAACGCCATCGTGCCGGCGGCTGCGCCGCTCGTCGCTGTGCCTCTCTACCTTCTATTGGACTGGCTGATCCGCCAGCGTACGGGCGAATCGGCCCCCACCGCTCTTCTGGCCTGACCCCCTCCCAAAGACAATCCCCGACCCCGTTTTTCGCGGCGGGGGTGGGGTTGGACTTGAACCGCCCCGCGGCGGCGGATACACTTACGGGGCCGGGGATCCCGGCCGGCCAGAACGGGGGAAGATAGAGAACGTTGATGCGACTGCGGACAATCGGCCTCGTGTGTTTGGCGCTTATTGCAATTCCGGCGGCGCAGGTCTTTGCCGAACCGGTGGCGGTCCGGGGTCTCGTGTTCCAGGACACCAACGCGAACGGCCGGCGCGACGCGGGCGAGACGGGCCTCGCGAAGGCCGTCGTCAGCGACGGCCTCTCGGTCCACCGGACAGGCGCCGACGGCCGATACGCCTTCGAGGCCGACGTGGACCCCGCGCAGCGTCCGGGCCAGGCGCCCATCATCTTCGTGAGCGTGCCGTCCGGCTTTCGCGCCCAGGGGCCGTGGTACAAGTCCGCCAAGGACGCGGGGGACCTCGACTTCGCCCTCGTGGCGGAGGAGCAGCGGCTGCCCTTCACATTCATCCACGTGACCGACGCCCACATGTCCCGGGCGGAGGGGAAAGGCAAGAAGGTTTACGACGCGTTCAGCGCCGACGTGGAAAAGTTCAAGGACCGGACGAAGTTCATCCTGAGCGGGGGCGACGATTGCGACCTCGGCGACGCGGACCCGCGCACCAAGGCCGTCGCCGACTTCGAACGCTACGTCGCCTGGACCGCCGCCCTGCCCCTCCCCGTCCGCCACGTGCCGGGCAACCACGATTACCTCGGCGTGCGGTCGAAGATCGCGGGCGACTGGGACCCGAAGGACCCGAACTTTGATCTCGGCCTGTGGCTCCAGCGTCTGGGACCGACGCGCTGGTCGTTCAACTACGCGGGGTATCATTTCATCGGCATCGAGATGAATTTTTCGGATACGCAGGTGAACTGGCTCGAGGCGGACCTGGCGTCGGCCGAGGGCGCCCCGACCATCATTCTGTGCCATGACGCGCCTGCCGGTTACGAGGTTCTGCTCCTCGAGCCACCCGTCGTGCTGGTCCTCGTCGGCCATCATCACTGCGTCGTGGAGAGGGTGATGGGCCGGACGCTCTGTTGGATCGGCGGGGCGCTGGGCGGCGAGGACGTGCCGTACGGCTACCAGGTGGTCGAGGTGTCGAAAGAGGGGCTCGCGCCGTGCTACCGGCGAGTCGGCGAGTCCCGCGGCATCATCCCCTGGGGCTTCTCGTGGGATGGACCGCGTCTCGTCGGCCGGGGGCATTACTACAGCGACCGCGACGACCTTCGCCGGGTCGAAATCCGGATCGGCGACCGCGTGATGCCGTGCGACCTTGCGCGTGAGCGGCTCCGGACCACGTTCCGCGGCGAAATGGACATCTCGTCCCTTCCGCCGGGGCCGCAGGCGGTGAAGATCGTGGCCTTCACGGCCGACGGCGAGGTGACGCACACGTTCCAGACCAAGATTCAGCCGCCGAAGCCGCCCGCACCGCAGGCACCCCCGGCCCCGTAAGACGCCGATTTCGCTTGAAACACAGCCTCAAGCGCGTAGACTGAAGGGTCTGAACGGTCAGGCGAAGAGCCGAAGGAGAATCCCATGGCGAACGTGTATCAGGGCCGGCTGGTGGCGGGGAAGCACCGGTTCGGCGTCGTGGTGTCGCGGTTCAACGAGTTCATCTCGTCGAAACTGCTGGGCGGGTGCCTCGACGCGCTGGAGCGTCACGGGGCGGACCCGGAGGCGGTGGACGTCGTCTGGACGCCGGGCTCGCTTGAGGTGCCGATCGTCGCGAAGCGTCTGGCGGAGAGCGGCCGGTACGGGGCGGTCATCTGCCTCGGGGCGGTGATCCGCGGCCAGACGCCGCACTTCGACTACGTTGCGGCCGAGGTCGCCAAGGGCATCGCGCGCGTGGCGCTGGAGAGCGGCGTGCCGGTCATCTTCGGGGTGATCACGGCCGACACGCTGGAGCAGGCGATCGAGCGGGCGGGGACGAAGGCGGGCAACAAGGGCGCCGACGCCGCCGCCGGCGCCATCGAAATGGCCAACCTCTTGGACGCGCTGCCGTCGGGCAAGCGCGGCCGATAGCGCCGGGGAAGCGCCGGGGGCGCGACGCTCGGCCGATCGCCGCACCATCGTCGCGCCGGTCAAAGACGTGCTCCCTCTCCCTCGATGGGAGAGGGATGGGGTGAGGGTGGGGAAGAAACGACGAATAATGAATATCGAACAAGGAACCGCCCTGGCACGGCAGGCGTGCCGTGGCCTGACGGCAGAACGCCGAAGGGAAAGGCAAAACGACCGGCCGTAGTCGGCCGTTCCTTCGTCCTTCTGCGGTTCGGCATTCCTTGTTCATCATTCGTCGTTGTCCTTCCCCCTCACCCTACCCTCTCCCACAAGGGGAGAGGGGAAAAAGAAGCATGTTTTTTAACAGAGAAATTCGGACAGCATCATGAAGCAGCGTGAGTTTGCTCGCCGGATCGCGCTTCAGGCGCTTTTCCAATTGGATTTCCGCAGCGAGGCGTTCGGGCCCGAGACGGTCGATTTCCTCCGTTCGAGCACGAAGGACCCGGAGGTGTATTTCTTCGCCCGGCGTCTGACGGAGGGCGCCTGGGCCTGGCGCCAGGACGCCGACCTCCTCATCCAGCAGGCGACCGAGCACTGGGACGTCGACCGCATGGCCGTCCTGGACCGCAACATTCTGCGCCTGGCCACGTGGGAAATCGCGTGCTGCGACGACATTCCGGACCGCGTCGCCATCGACCAGGCGATCGAGTTGGCGAAGCGATTCGGCTCGGCCGAGTCCGGCTCGTTCGTCAACGGCGTCCTGGACCACGTCCTCAGGATCGTCCAGGCCAAGCGCGAGGCCGGCGCGGCCGCAGCGAAAGAAACGGCCGGCGACCCCGGCAAGGAGTGAGATGCGCGATGGTGATGAAAGGTTGGCTGGCGAAACTCTCCCTGGGCCTGGCGAAGACGCGCTCCCGCCTTGCCGACGGCCTCCGGGACCTCTTTCGCGCCGGCCGAAAAATCGACGCCGAGTTCCTCGAACAACTCGAGGAGACGCTCATTCTGGCGGACATCGGCGTCGCCGCCACCACGCGCATCCTCAACGACCTGAAGGCCCGCTACCGCGACCGCGAGATCCAGCCGGGCGACGACCTCGTGGCCATCCTTAAGACCGATCTGAAGGAAACTCTCGGCGATGCCGACCGCGAGGTTCATTTCGCACCCGCCGGGCCCACCGTCGTCCTCGTCGCGGGCGTAAACGGCTCGGGGAAGACGACGGCGGTGGCGCGGCTCGCGCACCTTTTCCTCGCGCAGGACAAGAAAGTGCTGCTGGCGTGCTGCGACACGTTCCGGGCCGCGGCCGACGAGCAACTCGCCATCTGGGCGACAAGAGTCGGCGTCGAGATGATCCGCCACCAGCCGGGCGCGGACCCCGGGGCCGTTGCCTTCGACGCCGCCGAGGCCGCCGTCGCGCGCGGCATCGACGTCCTGGTGGTGGACACGGCCGGGCGCCTCCACACCCAGGACCACCTGATGCGCGAACTCGGGAAGATTCGCCGGGTCCTCGAAAAGAAAATCCCCGGCGCGCCCCACGAGGCGCTCCTGGTGCTGGACGCGACGACGGGCCAGAACGCCATCGCCCAGGCCAAAGAGTTCCGCGCCGCCATCGACGTCACGGGCGTGTTCCTCGCGAAACTCGACGGGACCGCCAAGGGCGGCATCGTCCTGGAAATCCAACGGGAACTGGGGATTCCGGTCAAGTTCGTCGGCATCGGCGAGAAGGCCGACGACATCGCCCCGTTCGACCCGGACACTTTCATCGAGGCGCTCTTCGGCACAGGCGAGGAATAGGTGCGAAACGCTTCCGCACCGGTTGGCCCTTGACGCCGGCCGCCCGGCGCTCTACAAATGTGTGAAGCGACCTGTCGGTTTCAGAAACCAAAGCAACCAGGGACGAGGAGAGGAGAAACCATGGCCAAGGCGGATGCAAAAAAGGTGATCGACCTCTTGAACGAGGCGCGGGCGCAGGAACTCGGGGCCATCCTCCAGTACATGGCCCAGCACTATGAACTCGATGACGCGGACTTCGGCAAACTGGCCAAGGTCCTCAAGGACACCGCCATCGTCGAGATGAAGCACGCCGAAAAGTTGGCCGAGCGGATTCTTTTCCTCGGCGGCACGCCGACGAGCAAGCCCGACGGCCAGGCCAAGAAGGGCGAGACGATTCCCCAGATGCTCGCCACGGACATCGGCCTCGAAGCCGACGCCGTCCGACTGTACAACGAATCCGCCCTCGCCTGCGCCCAGGCCCGCGACCAGGTCTCCAAAGACATCTTCGAAGAACTCCTCGCCGATGAGGAGGACCATCTGGACACCTTCCAGAATATCGCCGACCACGTGAAGCAGTTGGGCGAATCGTACCTGGCGACGCTGGCCGGCGGCGCGGCCGAGTAGCCGAACGGTCTCCAACCCGGCGTCTCGCGGCCGCTCGCGCCGGCGCGGGCGGGCAAAATCCGCTCGAATAAGAAGGTCATGGGCAAGGCGCGCCAACTCGGCCGCAAACTCGTTTGCGACTGAGAGGGTTGGGGTGCGGGCCGATTCGAGCCGCGGCCCGCTTGTTACGAGATCGCTACTTTCGTATTTCGCGCGGCGGGTCTCCGCACCCGCCGCGTTGCTCGTATTAGCGAAAGGATTCGGCGCCATGAACACGCTTGCGATAGTGGCGGCAGTGGCGGTGGCGGCAGCGGCAGCCGTGCCAGGCTCGACGGCGCTTTTCAAGGAGCCCCGGCAGACGGAGGATGCGGCACGCGAGCAACTCGCCGGCTTCGCCAGGACCTACTCCGACAAGGCCTCCTGGGAGGCCCGCGCCAGGAACATCCGCGCGTGCCTCCTGCGGGAGGCGCACCTTGAGCCGCTGCCCGCCAAGTGCGACTTAAAGCCCATCATCCGAGGCCGGCAGGAACGCAAGGGCTACACCGTCGAGAACGTCGCCTTCGAGAGCCTCCCCGGGTTCTTCGTCACGGGCAACCTGTATCGTCCGGCGGACCCGCAGGCCAGGAAGCCGATGGCCGCCGTTCTCTGCCCGCATGGGCACAGCAAGAAGGGGCGCCTGGCGGACTACACGCAGACGCGGTGCGCAGGGCTGGCCCGCATGGGCGCAATAGTCTTCGCCTACGACATGGTCGGCTTCAACGACTGCGACCAGGTGACCCACAAGGACCCGAACGTCCTCGCGCTCCAGGTCTGGGACAGCATCCGGGCGGTGGATTTCCTGCTGTCGCTGCCCGAGGTGGACCCGAAGCGCATCGGGTGCACGGGCGAATCGGGCGGCGGCACGCAGACATTCCTCCTGGGTGCTGCGGACGACCGCGTGGCCGTGCTGGTGGCGTGCGTCCAGGTGTCGGCCCACTTCTTTGGCGGGTGCCAGTGCGAGAGCGGCCTGGCGATCCACAAGAGCGACCGCCACGAAACCAACAACGTGGAGTTTGCGGCCCTGGCGGCCCCGCGGCCACAACTCCTCATCTCCGACGGCAAGGACTGGACGAAGAACCTCCCCGGCGTCGAGTTCCCGTACATCTGGAACGTGTACCGCCTCTACGGAGCACAGGACAAGGTTGAGAACGCCCACTTTGCCGACGAGGGGCACGACTACGGCCCGGCGAAACGCCTGGCCATGTATAAATTCATGGCAAGGTATCTGCACCTGAACCTGAAGGCCATCGTCAGCGACGCCGGGGCGCTGGATGAGTCGGATGCGGTCGCGCCCGAGGAGAGCCTGAAGGTCTTCACGTCCGACCATCCGCGTCCGGAGGGCTCGCTGGCGGGCACCGACGCCGTCAATGCGGCCCTTGAGAAGGCCAAGGCCGCGGCGAAGTGATGCCTCCCCGCATCCTTCGTGTGAGGCCGGTGCGCGGGACCGAGGCGTATTAACCGCAAAGAGCCTGCCGGCAGGCAGGCGCAAAGAACGCAAAGCACGACTCGGTGTCTTCTTACATTAGACCAAGCCTTTCTTTGCGTTCTTTGCGGTTGAAAGACCCTTATGCCTTGCTCCGGTTCAAGCGACGAGCCGGAAGTGCGCCACTGACTCCCGAGGCCGGCGGAGTTTGCGATTCAGATGACGCGACAGGTTATGCGACAGCACTTTCGCCCAGCGGCGCGCCTCGTAGTGCCGACGGCTGCGGCAGAGCGTCCGTCCGGCATTGAACTGCTGATCCAACAGGCCGATGCGACGCTCGACCTTCCCGCGCCATTGCTTGAGCAGCGCCTTCTCCTGGGCGGTGTTGTGCGCCTTCCAGTTCGAGCAGGTGGCCGCCGTCACGGTGATGCCCCGCTGCGCCAGCCTGACGCATCCGCCGCTGGGCCAACGCCGCCATCACCTTCTCGCAGAGTCCTTCGGACAACCGATCCCGTTCCCTGGTCGCCTCAGGCGACCTTCCGGCTCATCCGCAGTTCCATCCTCGTCCTCCTCCCGGCCACCCGGCCGGAAAGAGGACAATTCTACTTTGCGGAAACCGGACATTATCACTTTGCGGCGACAGGGCGGGATGGCGCCTTGTCCCGGACGAGGGCGTGTGCGATAATGCATTCAAGGCCCAGTGGGAACTGTTCCTGCGGCACGCCGCCCGGGACGAACCGTTCCCGTGGAATCTCCTCGAGGGCGCGAAGGGCGTCCAACTCGCGGAACTCGCGCTGGAATCCGGACGCACACGCGCGTGGATCGACATCCCGCAACTGAACCGCAACTGAAGCCCTGACCCCGGGCCGGACGCGAGTGCCGATTGGCCGTAAGCCTGTACGGGCGGCCGCGTCGTACGTGGCGCGATCGTGCAAGAAACCTCAACGTCGAAAGGAGCCTTGGTCATGACGAGACACGAGGAACATGGGGCTCAACCGATTCAGCCGCGATGCTGTCCCTGCGGGGACCGTGCGGCAGGGCCTCTAAGCGTCACGCGACGCGATTTCCTGAGGGCGGGCGGAATCGCGATGGGCGGCGTGGCGCTCACGGGCCTGGCGTGGTCGGCTCTGCAGGCCGAAGAGATGCGGTTGGGCGGTCCGACGGCGAGAAAGCCCCTCGTCGTCAAGCCCATCCTGACGTTCGCGATCCCCCGCCGCCGCGACAAGACCAGTTGGCGGTCCTGGGGCGGCATTCAGACCCAGCAAGACGCCGACCAGGAAGTCGCCCGCATCCAGAGGGAACTCGAGAAACTCAAGGCCGACGCCGACTTCCCCCTCGAGTTCCTGCCGGTGGCTCCCGTGCGCGGGCCGGGCGACCTCGGAAAACTCGACGACCTCCAGAAGGCCGACACCGTGCTCCTCTACGCCGCCGGCGGTCCGCAGAGCATCTTCCACGAGGTGGTCAAGACCGGCAAGCACGTCGTGTTCTTTCTGCGGCACAAGTCGGGGCCGCTGTACGACTGGTACGAGATCATCAGCCCGCGCTACCTGCGCCAGCACACCGACCGCCTGGCCGTCAAGGGCGTCGACGACGGCGACGTCGTGGTCGACTCGGCCGAGGAACTCTCTTGGCGGCTGCGGAGCCTGGGCGGCCTGAAGAACGCCCTCGGCACGAAGATCCTCGCCGTGGGCGGCGCCGGCGGATGGATGTGCCCCCAGGCGCCGGACCTCTCGCGGGCCAAGTGGAAACTCGACATCCAGACCGTCGACTACAAGGACCTGGGGCAACTCATCCAGGCCGCTCGCCAGGACAAGGCCGCCCTCCAGTCCGCCCGCACCCGCGCCGCCGAGTACCTCAAGGCCGGGGGCGTCAAACTCGAAACCGACAAAACCTTCGTCGAGAACTGCTTCCTTCTTGAGCAGGTCTTCCGCGGCCTGATGGCCAAGGCCGGCGCCGGCGCCATCACCGTCAACTCGTGCATGGGCACCATCATGCCCATCGCCGAGACCACCGCCTGCCTGACCCTCTCGCTCCTGAACGACGCCGGGTACCAGGCGTACTGCGAATCGGACTTCGTGGTCATCCCCTCGGGCATCCTCCTGGCGAACATCTCCGGCCGGCCGGTGTTCCTGAACGACCCCACGTACCCGCACGCGGGCGTCATCACCCTGGCCCACTGCACCGCGCCGCGCCGGATGAACGGCAAGACGCTCGACCCGGTGCGCCTCCTGACGCACTTCGAATCGGACTACGGCGCCGCCCCCAAGGTCGAGATGCGCAAGGGACAGAAGGTCACGAACATCATCCCGGACTTCGCGGCCGAGCGGTGGACCGGCTTCGCGGGCGAGATCGTCGATGCGCCCTTCCTGCCCATCTGCCGCAGCCAGATCGACGTCGCCTACAAGGCCGACGACCGCAAGGTCGCCGAAAACATGCCGGGCTTCCACTGGATGACCTGCTACGGCGACTACACGCGCGAAATCGCCTACGCGTTGAAGAAAATCCCCATCGCGTGGGAGCCACTGACCTGACCGCTGCCCGACGGTCAAGCGGAAATCGGCCAAACCCTTAACCGCAAAGAACGCAGAGGGGGGATTGGGGAAACGGCAACAACGGCGCGTGCCGTTCGAGCCCGCCGCGGCGGGTCACGTGCCCAATCGCCGAGGTTCAACTTACGGGCGGCGGCGATTGTGGATAACTTTTTGGCGCGAGTTTTCGGGGGTATTTTGGGGCGATTTTTGGGAGGCCACCGGCCCTGGCGCTAGTGTCCGGGGGGATTTTTCGGCGGACGGGGCACCCATGGCAAGATGGGCTAGCGCAAATTTTGACTTTTTTAGGGGTTTTTTCGCGTTTTTGGTGCGGTTTTTACCGGTTTTTGGGCCCTATTTCGCACTCTTTCCATCCATGTCATATGCATACCTTTATGTGCATAACTTTTTTCCCGCGTCTTTGGCATGGAAATTGCACAGCCTTCACCGCAGAGGACGCAGAGCACGCCCGCCACGGCGGGTAAACTGCGAAAGGCGGGAATGGGGGGAACGGCGAAACGGCGAAAACGGCACAGCCTTCAACGCAGAGAACGCAGAGGGGGGATTAGGGTCAGGGAATGACGAGATTTACCCGCCGGCGGCGGGTCCGAAGTGCGGAATGACGAATCAAGCCCTAAGCCCGACCCGCCGTCGCCGGAGGCTGTGGCGGGCAGGATGACGAATCCATGACGAAATTTACCCGCCTGTGGCGGGTCCGAATGACGAAAGGCGGGCGGACATCAGGCGGGTGTCATCCCGCCACGTCGAGTCGCCTGCGGCGACCCGAGCGAAGCGGAGGGGTCTCGCCTTGGCCCTCGGTAATGCTGTTTCACGGCGAGATGCCTCGATCCCGGCGCGCCGGGACTCGGCATGACAAGGGGGGCCGGGCCGTTAGTTCCGAGTTCTACGTTCCGCGTTTGAATGAACTCCCCGTGTCGGCGTAAAATCCCGTCACCCCTCCTTGAGGGCATCCACTGCCTTGTCTATGAAATCAATGGCCATCACCATATTTAGGAGCACAACAGTGATGAAGTTCAGGTTCACTTTCTCGCCGAGGCGGTTATTCTCTTCGAACTGTGCTTTGGACCAGCCGAATGCTTCTAAAGCCAAGGGGCCCGCCTCTTGCTGGAACTCCTCCCCCACGATCCCGCGCTCATGCACAATGAGATTCCTCAGCAGGATGAAGTAATGGACCGCCTTGGTCTCTTTGACATCGTTGAGCGAAGGAAGAGCCCGGGCAATACCCTGGCAGATCTCGCCGAGCGAGGCCCGCTCATCGGCTACTGAGCCGCAGGCTTCTTTGTAAAGCACCTTAAGAAAATGCTCAAGCACACTTACAGCATACACAACGACGGCCTTATTCAGGTAATGCCCCGGAGGATCATCGGGCCGGACCTTGGCGTGCCTGACCGCATGGTGGAACCCAGGGGAACTAATCATACCCTTATAGTCTTCCGGCCAAGTGATCATGGACGCCGCCCGCTCCTGTATTGCGAGTTGGTGGCTTTTCAGCGAAACATGAAGCGCGGTCAGCCAAGCAAGTTCATTTTTGGCGAACAGTGCGGCATCCACAATTTTCTCAGACATGGAACTCTCCTTGGCCCCGCTAGGGGTTTGCGGGCCAAACGTCTTTAAGCGCCCGGTTATGGGTGTCCCAGGAATTATCCTATTTCACTTCTTACAAAGGACCGTCCTGATCCAGGGCCTGCACGCGAGCCAGACTCCGGCGATTACATCGAGGACGCCACTCGAGCAAAGGTGCGGATCGCCATAGGGCAGAACCGCCCCGATGCCCACCTGAAGGTTGGACCGCTTCTGGCTCAGGGACCGGAATATCGCGTCGGCCCATTCGGGTTGGGTCTTCACATTCGGATGATGTGAACCGTCTGCCGTTTGCGGGTTGAACTCCAGGCTGGCGTCGACAATGGGGGCGGCGTGCCGTGACGGATAGTGGCGCTGCTTGGCTTCCATCCACGGGCACGCGCCGCGGATAGGCCTTAGGACCTTCGAGATCCCCGCTTCGACCTGTCCAACAAGGGCCACGAATTCGTCGAACCCCCGTCGTGTAAGGTTCTGCCGCATGTAGGCCGGAGCACCATTCGGGAGAATCACGATCACAAGAACCTCCTGAGTCCCAATCCCCAGGGTCAGGTGCGGGTATGCCGTGAAGTTGAGATTGCGAGCCTCCCTAAAGCGAAGAAAATCCCAGACGCCTGTCCCCTTTCGCCCTGTGATAGCCGTCAGACCGGGGCCCTTGGGGTCCATGTCAAGTCGCCGCCGCAGGTCGGAGCGCTGGCGAAGTTCGGCCATCGCAAGCCGTAACACGCGTTTGGCATCGCGGTAGACGTAAGGATGGTCTGGCCCGAAAGGGATGCCGCCAAACTTCGTCAGCGGTTTCACACCGAGGTAGTCGTTCGCTATCATCCGCGCCTCCGCAACTTCCATATACTCGCCCATGCATGCCGCCCAAACCGATTTCCGGACTCCGTGGCGCAGCCAGACATACAGGTCCGGCCACGTTTGGTAGGTCACATCCGGGAGTTGCCGCGACGGGATCTCGGGAGCAAGGACGAGCAAGAAGATGTCCGTGAAGCCGTTGTGTTCGGCCGTCCTGAAATGCCGCCGCAACTGGTCGTCAGACACCTTCGCTTGAACCTTACTCTCTACTAGGAGGCACCACCCCCCCTGGCCATGAATCCAGAGGTCCGGCAGGCCCTTGGACTCACCCTCGTCCCAGGAGGCCGCCGGGGTCCCCGGAACCTGCTGCTCGAGCACCTCCAGTCTGCCCATAGGCACTGTCGCGTCGGGGCGGACCCACCGGATGAACTGTCGAAGCAGTCGCGGGTCCCGTTCCAGGCAGCAGCCCAGCGCGTGGGTCAGCCGGTTCTCCGGCGCGTCATACTGGTCGAATATGCTACGCATGGTGCAGTTCCGGGAACACCCAATACTTAAATTCCTTCCTCGGTCGTTGGGTTTCGAATCGCCATGAAGGCCGCAAGACCTGTTTTCCCCAAGGTTCGTCGTAATGAAGTATTTTGGCAGGAAAGGGGGAGAAAATCAACGGGGAAACCGGAGCCCGGAAAGCGGAAGGAAAGGCCACGGCGAACGCAGGGCACGCTTTCGCAAGCGAAAGCGTGGCACCCAAGGTTTTCACCCTCACCCTACCCTCTCTCGTCAAGGGCGAGGGAAAGCAATGCTCCCTCTCCCCACCGTGGGAGAGGGATGGGGTGAGGGGGCACGCTTTCGCAAGCGAAAGCGTGGCACCCCGGCAACGGACCGAGGCGAGATCCCTCGATCCCGGCGCGCCGGGACTCGGCATGACAGAGCGCGGGGGCGGTTCACCCTCACCCTACCCTCTCCCGTCAAGGGCGAGGGAACGGCACAATACGCGGCGGGCAAGCCCGCCGGCTAAGTGTTGGGCAAAATGGTGCCGTTGCCGGGGAGGCGCTCGATGGATACCGGAAGGCGTTCCTCGTCCTGGATGGGGTCAATGAATGCGCGGCGGTAGCGTTCGGACTGCATCCGGCACGAGAGGCGATGGGCGCCGAACTCGGGATGCGCGACCATGCGACGCCAGATGGTTTCGAGCGGCTCGTCGCGCACGTTGCCGAACGTGATGGGATTAAAGTCGCACGGATTGACGTCGCCGTAGCAGGTCATGTAGAACTGGCTGAAGGCGCCGAAGCATCCGCCGCCGTCGGCGGCGTTGGCCTTGGACTGGGCGATGACGCCCATGGGAAAATCCATGGCGTTGTACTTGTCGGCCAGGGCGCGGATGCGCTTGATGTCCTTTCGCCCGAGGCGGAGTTCCGGCATCGAGAGGAATTTCCCCGTCGGCACGCAGTCGAAGATGGTGACCTCGTGGAAGCCTTCGTCCTGGGCGATCCTGAGGAGATGCTCGAGCGCCCCGGAGGCGACGTTCTCGTGCGTCGCATAGGTCGAGATGCCGGTGAGGATGCCGGCCTTGCGCGCCCGGCGGGCGCCGTCCATGGCTTTGGCGAACGCGCCGGGCAAGCGCCGAAGCCGGTCGTGCTCTTCGGGCGTGTCGGCGTCGATGGAGACGTTGAGGCTCCCGAGGCCCGCCTCCGCGAGCCGCGCGACGTTCTTTTCGGTGAGGAGGACGCCGCTCGTAAAGATCATGACGTGGGCGCGAGTCTTGTCGGTGTAGGCGATGAGGTCCGGGAGGTCGGCGCGGGCCATCGGTTCGCCGCCCGTAAAGATCATCGTGCAGACGCCGAGGTCGAGGGCCTGGTCGATGACGCTTTTTAAGTCCCCGGTCGAAAGTTCCTCGCGCTCGGGTGCGACGAAGCGGTCGGCGGAGCAGTGGATGCACCGGCAGGGGCACCGCGGCGTCACCGAGAGGGTGCTGGTGGCCGGGAAGACGATTTTTTCGGCCATCGTCCGCAGTTTCCGCTCGAAGGGCCTGAGGGCGGCGGTGCTCGGCATCGGCGGGTTGTACAGGTTGTAGAAGTTTTTGCCGTCCTTTTCGGCGACGATCTTCAGCCGATTGATCACCTCGAGGAACGCTTCGATCTGGTCCTGAAACCGGCCCTTGCGCGGCCCCGAGACGTCGCACGCGATCCGTTTGTCCGGCCGGCGCCAGGTCCGAATCGTCAGCAGGCGCATCCCCATGGGGCCGGTCACCGTCGTGTGGACCGCGCCGCTCGCATCTTCCGCGAACTCGATGCGCATCCGCTTGAGCGCCGCTTCGCCGATTCGGTCCGTCCGTTCGCTCATTCGTTTCCCCAGCGGCTCCGGCAGGCGGGCCGTCGCCGTATTTTACCCATCCTGCAGCGCGGGGACAACACCCGGGGCCGCCGCCGCTTGCTCAGACCCCCCCCTGCCCGCCCGCGATCGCCTCGTGAATCCGCTCGGCCACTTCGACGGCGCGGGCGCCTTCGTCAGCGGAGACAGCGACCGGCGCCTCACCGCGAATCGCGGCCAGGAAGGCATTCATCTGGGCCGTCAGGGCATCCGGTTCGGTTTCCACAGGCAGGGCCTCCGAACCCCACCGGACCGTCCGGGCCGCATAGTCCAGTTCGATCGTTTCGCCGGCGGCCGCGATGCGGATGCGTCGCTCGCGCGTTTCCGAGACGCGGCTGGCGAAGAGGTCTGCCACGCAGCCGCCCGCAAACACCAGGTGCCCCTCGACTTCGTCCGCGTGCGGCCCTTTGACGGTCCGCCCCGTGGCCGTCACTTCCTCCGGCATATCGCCCGCCCACTTGAGCACGAGGTCGATGCCATGAATCGCGAGGTCCATCACCACGCTGACGTCGGTCGAGCGGCCGGTGAACGGGGAGCGCCACGAGACTCGGATTTCGGCAGGCGTGAAGGTTCGCCCGGCTATCGCGCGGGTGACGGGATCGAAACGCAGGATGTGGCCGACCTGGAGGACGGCGTCGGCGCGTTCGGCGGCGCGGGCGATCTCGCGTGCCTCGGCCGCGGTTCCCGCCAACGGCTTTTCCACGAGGAGCGGGATGCCGGCGCGGATCAGCGCCAGCGCGAGGTCGCGATGGGCGGAGGTGGCGGCGGCGAGGACGACCGCGTCCACCTCGCCCACGAGGCCTTCCACTTCTCCGAGCGTCCGCGCGCCATACGTTTCGGCCAACGCGGCCGCGGCTGCCGCGTCCACGTCATATACCGCCACCAGGGCTGCATCCTCGCGCCCGGCGATGGTGCGCGCATGGAGCCGGCCCATGTGGCCGGCGCCGACCAGAGCGATCTTGAGCCTCTCGGACATGCTAGGCGGGGGACCTCTTTCTCAGCGACTCGCGGTAACGGCCGTGCTTGCCCGAGGCGCTGGCGCGGAGGAAGTCGCACAGGTAGCGGACCTCCGCGGGCCAACCGTTTTCCTGCTCGAGTTCCCGCAGGACTTCCTCCCGCGGCCGGCCGTAGCGGTAGATCCGCCGGTAGGCCTTGGCGACCATCTCGATCGTGTCCTTGGAGAAGCCGGCCCGCTCCATGCCGACGCTGTTCGGCCCGCGGACGCGGCTGGGATGGCCCTCGATGATCATGAAAGGCGGCACGTCGTGAACGATGCGCGTCAGGCCGCCGACGTACGCCAGCCGGCCGATCCGCGTGAACGGATGCACCGCCGCGCCCCCGTTCAGGTTCGCGCGCGACTCGATGTGGACGTGGCCGCCGATCAGCACGTTGTTGCCGAAGACCACGTCGTCCTCGACGACGGCGTCGTGGGCCACATGGCTGCACGCCATCAGGTAGCACCGGTTGCCGACGCGCGTGACGCCTCCTTCCTTCGTCGAGGCGCGGTGGATCGTCACGCACTCGCGGATGACGTTCGAGTCGCCGATGACGGTTTCCGTCGGCTCGTCGCAGTAGGAAAGGTCCTGCGGCGGCGTGCCGATCGTAACGTGCGGATACACGACGTTGTCCCGGCCCAGGCGCGTGCGGCCGGCGACGGTCACGCTGGAGTGAAGCACCGTGCCGGCGCCGATCGTAACCTCGGGACCGACGGCGCAGAACGGGCCGATCTCGACGTCGGGGGCGAGTTCGGCCTTCGGATGAACGGCTGCCTGTTCGCTGATCGCCATGAAAGCCTTTCACAGTTCCTGTTCGGCGGGGATGAGGACGAATCGGATCTTGGCCTCGGCGGCCACCTCATCGCCCACCCACGCCCGCGTGACGACCTCGGCCCGGCGTTCCTTGGCCCGGACGACCTCGGCCTCCAGGCGCAACTGGTCGCCGGGATGGACGGTCTTTCGGAGTTTCACGCGGTCCATGCTCAGGAGGACCGCCACCTGGCCCGTATGCTGCAGTTTCCGCAGGAGGAGCACGCCCGCCAGTTGGGCCATCGCCTCGACGATCAGAACGCCCGGCATGATGGGCGTCCCGGGATAATGGCCCTGGAAGAAGTGCTCGTTGATGGAAACGTTCTTGATGCCCACTGCGCGGACGCCCTCCTCGAACTCCACAATGCGGTCCACGAGGAGGAAGGGGTACCGGTGGGGCAGGACCTCCATGATCTGGCTGATGTCCATCGCGGGGCGCGTCTCAGCCCGCGTTCCGGCGGCCCGGCCGGCGCCCTGGTCCTGGAGGCGGCGAATCAGCCGGTGGTTCAGCGAGTGACCGCTCTTGACGGCCACGATCCGCCCGCGCACATCCCGGTTCAACAGGAAAAGGTCGCCCACCAGGTCCAGCATCTTGTGCCGCGCCGGCTCGTCGGAAAACCGCAGCGTGTTCTCAATCGGCCCCTCCCGCCCGAATACCAGAAGGTCCTGGTACGTGACGTCCGGCCCATAGCCGCGGCGACGCAGTTCCTCCACGTCAGACTCGAGGATGAAAGTTCGGCTGGCGGCCAGGTCCTCGACAAACGTGTCCGGCGTCAGCCTCAGGTGGCACATCTGCGGCGGGATGACGCTCTGCGGGCCGTAATCGAGATGGTACGTGATCACCAGCGCGTCCTCGTCGCCGGGGAGCGC
>Ga0315288_10003567_pt1 | contig 19900 bp, 11 predicted proteins | sample YL17G11_20_MG_FD_203454 | JGI IMG/M metagenome (GOLD analysis project Ga0315288, IMG submission 203454) | Sediment microbial communities from Yellowstone Lake, YNP, Wyoming, USA - YL17G11_20 | ecosystem: Environmental > Aquatic > Freshwater > Lake > Sediment | place: USA: Wyoming | collected... | reverse complement strand
CGTCTTTCATCAAGGCGCCTCCGCTTACACAGAACATACGCACGAATTGGTCGAATCCCTAAACCATGCAGGCATCGTTCTTAAATGCCATCCGATTCTGCGCCTCTATCACAAGACTTGGGACTCTCTGGGCAGCATATCCGTCAATCTGAGTCTGCCCCCGCATCTGGCAGAAGCCTTTGGCAAGCAGGAGATAACCTCAAATGAATTCTCCCAGCGCTGGAGTGAAGTCTCCGCCCGCCAAAAAGCCCTCCTGCATAACCTTGCCGATGCGAAAAAACCGGCCGCCTTGTTGAGTTTTCTCGCCGGTTATCATTCCGCCGCCTCCCTTAATGCACCGGATTGGCCTGAAAAACTTACCGCTTATCTGGCCGCCCGCAAAACGCTAAGATGCCTGGGACACAAAATCACCCATTGTCAGCAGAAAATCAGCCGCCTGCGAGATGAAGCTTATCGCATCCGACAGGATCTTCCGCGCCCGCCGGAATTTGAAACCTGGATAAAACAGAAGCGAGCCGCGCTGCTCGATCTTCAAGCCCAAGTGCAGCAACTGCGCGACCGGCAGCAAGCCGTCCTCGCATCCGCGGAATATATCGAGGCGCGGAAAAACCTCGTTGGCCTGGAAAATACCGCCGAACTGGAACGGCTGCGCTTGATTCGCAATGCCATCCTTACCACCGACGGCCTCGAAGCCACCAATCGCCGTCCCACCGGCTGGTGGTTCCCCCTGCTCTCTCCCGACGGCGCATGGTTTGCCCAATTAGCTCGCACCAGCGCCCTTATGATAGAATCCTTTTGTCCCGACCCGTCACATGGAGGCATCAATCCACACGTCATGAATATCTTACGCAAGCAATAGAATGGAATATCTTTTAACAAAAATGAAAGGCCAATATGGACTGCGGCAGCTTGCTGCCGCTTTAATGTCTGGAAGCTTGCTTCCAGACCCATGCCAAAGCAAGAGCACGCTTTGGCGGTCCCAAATCCTATTTCCGGCCTTGCTGCATCAGGACCGAATAATTGCAGCACGGGAATAAATCATGACCGCCGCGAAAAAAAACCAAAACCTGTCCTTCATAAAATTCGAGGCCGCCGGCAACGACTTTGTCCTGCTCGATGCCATTAAGCAGCCCATAGGGCGACTCCCGAATTTGGCAAGGCGCATGTGCGACCGCCACTTCGGCGTCGGCGCGGACGGTTTGCTGGTGGTGCAACCCGCCACCTCCCCCAAAGCCGCCTTCCGCATGCGCATGTTCAATCTCGACGGCTCCGAAGATATGTGCGGCAACGGCCTGCGCTGCACCGCCACTTATTTATACACCGCCGGCTATACCCGGAAATCCCATTTTCTTGTGCAAACTCGTTCCGGCCTGCGCGCGGTAAATCTCGCTCTTTCCGCCAACAAAAAACTGCAATCCGTCGAGGTCAATCTTGGCCCGCCCCTGCTGCGCGGCAAACAGATTCCCGTCTCCCTCGACCTTGAACAAGTAATTGATTATCCCTTGAAAATCCACGGCAAAATCATCCCGGTTACCGCGCTCTCCACCGGCACTCCCCACGCCGTCGTCTTCCTGCCGGAATTACCCAATCCCGCCCAGTTGGGCCAAGCCATTATTCAGCATCCCTTCTTTCCCGAACAGGCCAGCGTCAGCTTTGTAAAACTCGCCGGCAAGCGCCTCTTTGCCCGCACCTGGGAGCGCGGCGGGGTCGGCGAATCCCTCTCCTGCGGCACCGGCGCCGCCGCCATTCTGGTCGCCGCCCACCTGAAAGGACTTTCCTCCCGCCAGGCAGAAATAATCTATCCGGGCGGGAAACTGCACATCAGGTGGGACGCCAACGACGACCTGTGGCTCTCCGGCCCCGTCAAAGAAGTCTTTCGCGGCCGCCTTGAATAAATTCCAAATTCACCGCCCTGGCGCAAAGAACGCAAAGAGCTATATCAATGAACCTGAACTCCCCGGAACAAAACGAACCTGCGAAGACTTGGACTGGAAAATTAGACTTTTTTTATAAAGAGCTAAAACAGACCCTGCACACCACGCCGAAGACCATTAAATTGATCTGGCTGGCGTCCTCCGGACTCTTATGTATCTCCTTTTTGCTAACCTTCATATCATCTTTTTACCCGGCTACTAGTCTCTGGATTACTAAACTAACCATTGATCGCATCACCCAGGCCATCCAGCAACGCGCCGCCGGCACAACAGTTGATTTCAAAGTGATTGTAATCCTGCTGATCTGCATGGGCGCAGCCTGGCTGGTTAGCAGCTTAATCGGTTCCCTTAAATCAGTTACCGACAGCTTGTTGCAGGCGCGCAGTAGCCAATTTATCCAGGAAAAAATCATCCAAAAGTGCGCCGGCTTGGATATGGCCTTCTACGATAATCCCAAAAATCTCAACCTTCTGGATAATGCTAACCAGGGCTCGGGATATGCAAGTTGGGGATTAATATCTTCTCTTTTTGGCATCACGAGTACGACCATTGGCTTGGGGACTTTTCTGGTCATTTTAATACGGTTGCACTGGTTGGCCACCCTTATCGTGGCGGTAACTGCGGCTCCGCAAATGATTATCTCTTCCCGTTTTGCAAGACGCCGCTGGAAAATGATGACCGGCCGCGCGGAAGAAAGCCGCTTGCGCCATTACTGCAGCAACATTCTAACCGGCAGTCACTCAGCCAAGGAAGTGCGGGCCTTTGGCTTGGCTGCATATTTATTTGGGAGATATAAATACTTTTGTGAAAAATTCATCAATCAGGAACAAGCCCTTACGCGTCGCAGGGAGATGGCTAATTTTCTTGCCAGAGTCCTGTCTAATCTCGGGGCAATGATCGTCTGGTACTATATTGCAGGACAGGCCGTCGCAGGGAAAATTACTATCGGTGACGTGGTCTTATATACCGGCGCGATTTCCAGTTTGCAGAGCAATCTAGTATGGCTCTTTTCACAAAGCGGCGATTTTTATCATCAGACGCTGTTTATTGGCAACCTTTTTGATTTCCTGAAAATTGCGCCCACCGATGTTGAAGGCGCGCTCCGCAGCCTCCGGGACACCGAGCAAAGCTCCGGAGATTTTCCCGCGCCGACTTCTTTCCAGCATACCATCGAATTTCGCAATGTCTCCTTTCGCTATCCGGCAAGCGATAAATGGATTCTCCGCAATCTCAGTTTCGTCATTCGGCCGGGTGAATCCATTGCCCTGGTAGGGCGCAACGGCGCCGGCAAGACTACCCTGGTAAAATTGCTGATTCGACTTTACGATCCCACGGAAGGGGAAATTTTGCTGGACGGACACGACCTGCGAGCATATGATATTCACGGTCTTCGCCGTCTCTTCGGTGTTATCTTCCAGGACTATATGTGCTATTGGTTGACCCTGCGCGAAAATATAGGTTTTGGAGATGTTGAGCATGTCGAAGATATGGAGCGCATAACCCAGGCCTCTCAGTCAGCCGGCATTGATGAAGCCGCGCAAAAATTGCCGGACCAATATGAGACCTACCTCTGCAAGCAATATATAAGTAAGGGCGCGGATCTCTCCGGTGGAGAATGGCAAAAGGTGGCGCTGGCCCGCGCCTATATGCGGGACTGTCCCATTCTGGTATTGGATGAACCCACCGCCGGCCTGGATGCTTTTGCCGAATTTGAAGTCTATCAGGCCTTTGATAAACTTTCCGCTAATAAGACCGTGCTATTTATTTCCCACCGTTTTTCTACCGTGCGCATGGCCAAACATATCCTTGTCCTGGAAGACGGCAAGCTGGTTGAAGAAGGAAACCATGCCGGTCTTATTGAATCTAATGGTCTGTATGCTTCCATGTTTGAAACCCAGGCCTCGCGCTACCGGTAAAATAGCGCGGAAGCATAATAAAAATAATCATAACAGCAGGAGAAACCCATGACCAATATCCCCCCCCGTCCCGAAGACGTTCCCTTCGAGCTGCTCCCCCTTTCCGGCATGCGCCGCATCATCGGCGAACGCATGACCCAGAGCATTCGCGACTTCCCCCAATTCGCCGTCAGCGCCCAGGTTGATATGTCCGGCGTGGTCGCCTTGCGCGAGCGCCTGAAAAAGGAACAGCCGAACGTCAAAATCTCTTTCAATGACATTATGTTGAAAGCCACCGCCCTCGCCCTGAAAGAGCAGCCCCGCATCAACTGCTCCTTCACCCCCGAAGGCATTAAACTCTTCACCCAATTCAATGTCGGCTTTGTCGCGGCCGTCGAAGACGGCGTGATCGTGCCGGTCATCCGCGACGCCGATAAAAAGACCCTGGCGGAAATCGCTACCGAGGTGAAATCCCTGGTCGAACGCGCCCGCGCCGGCAAACTCGGCGCCCGCGCCACCATGGGCGGCACCTTCACCGTTTCAAATTTGGGCATGTTCGATGTGGACCTCGTTATTCCCATCATCAATATGCCCCAAGCCGCCATCCTCGGCGTCGGCGCCATCCGCCCAGCCCCCTGCGTCGTGGACGGCAAAGTCGAACCCCGCCCCATGTGCGAACTCTGGCTCTCCTCCGACCACCGCGCCGTGGACGGAGTCATCTCGGCACAATATTTGGGAGCGCTGAAAGCGATACTATTGAACCCCTCCAGTTTATAATTCATGGATAGCAAGTAGAACGCAATCTGATAGTTCATAGGATAGCAAGTAGAACGTCATTCTGAGCGCATTCGCCACATAATTGTGGCGGATGCCGCGAAGAATCTCGCCTGTAATAATTACGAGATTTGGCTATGCCCGCTCTGAGCAGGCCGCCGTCCCGACCCTGAACTACATCACACAAGCTTTATTGGAGGATTTGAAGTCTTTTCTATCTGTGCGCACCTGTGTTAATCTGCCTGCCCGCCTAAGCAGTGTGGAGGGTGGCCAAAATCTCAAAGGATTTAATTTGGAAAGCAAAAAGCTAAAAATCAAAGTCCCCGCCAGCATCTACGCCCTCGGCCTGGTGAGTCTCTTCGCCGACATCTCCTCCGAGATGGTCTATCCCCTCCTCCCCTTTTTCCTATCCGGTGTGTTGCATGCCGGCACCATTGTCATTGGCGTCATCGAGGGTATTGCCGATAGCACCGCCACTGCGGTCAACCTCTTTTCCGGCTGGTTCAGCGACCGCATCGGCAAACGCAAAGGCCTCGCCCTGCTGGGCTATGCGATAGCGGCCTTGATGCGGCCCGTAATCGGCGTTGCCCAAATCTGGCAGCAAGTCTTTGCCGCCCGCTTTATTGACCGCGTCGGCAAAGGCATCCGCACTTCGCCCCGCGATGCCCTCGTCGCGCAAGAAGCGCCGCCGGAAATTCGCGGCAAAGCCTTCGGCATTCAGCGCTCTTTAGACCACACCGGCGCCATCCTCGGCCCCATTATCGCCATGGGCCTGCTCTTTCTGCTCGGCTCCGCGCTGGTCAACAAAGCTGCGGATATTCCCGCATATAACTATCGCCTGATCTTCATCCTGGCCGTCATTCCCGGCCTCATTGCCGTCGCCATCCTCTGGCTCTCGGTGAAAGAAAAGCCCACACCCCCTCAAACAGGCCGCGCCCTCCCCTCTCTCAGTTTCAAAGCCCTGCGCGGGCCTTTCGGATTTTACTGTCTCGTCGCCGTCATCTTCGCCCTCGGCAATTCCTCCAATGTATTCCTGCTTTTGAGAGCGCAGAACCTCGGCGTAAAGGTCGGCCTGGTGCCCGCCGCCTATGTGCTCATCTATATCGCCGCGGCCATCTTCTCCACTCCCGCCGGCATCATCTCCGACAAGCTGGGCCGAAGGAAAATGCTAATTATCGGCTACTTCTTCTCCGCCCTCGTCTATACCGGCCTGGCCATCGCCCATCATCCCGCCGCCGTCTGGGTGCTGTTCGCGCTCTATGGCGTCTATATCGCCCTGACCGATGGCATGCAAAGAGCCTACGCCGCCGACCTAAGTCCGAAAGAGATCCTGGGGACAACGATGGGTACCTTCAACGCCCTCACCGGCCTCGCCCTGCTCCCCGCCAGCATCATCGCCGGCGCCCTCTGGCAACATATTTCCCCCGCCGCACCCTTCTGGTTCGGAGCTATAACGGGCGTGCTCGCCGCCGTCCTGCTTGTGGCGGTGCCGACGAAACGCCCTCAAAATGACTCTGTTTAGGTGCAGTTTGTTGTACTATACTTCTAAATGAAGCCGTGAGCGAATGCCGTGTTGAAATTGAAATTCAGAAGCTGCCTGAAGGTGGCTATTTGGCGACCAGCCCCGTACTCAATGGTTTGGTCGCCCAAGGTCGCACTTTGGCAGAAACCTTGGAGATTGCCCAGGATGTCGCTAGAAAGCTTATTGAATCCTACATTGATCACGGCGACCCGCTGCCCCCCGAACTTACCCCGCCTCCGGATACACCTATTCATCTTCGCATTGCAGTGGCCGCCTGATGGGAGATTGTCCGGGTTTCAGCTTTGAATACCCGCACCCACCAATTCCGCATGTGAGCGCGGTTTTGGAATGGGAATACCATGCTCCCGAAGGGCCTCGAGGTGAAGTTTGATAGCGTCTCTGATGAGGTGCATTGCTTCCTCTTCCGTTTCACCTACAGCAATACACCCAGGAAGATCTGGCACATAGGCGCCATAGCTTGTTTCCCCTTGCTCAATAATCACCAGGTAATTCATCTCAATCTTCCTTTAGACCAGCAACCTTTAGGATTGCATGAAGTGTGCCGGTTGGCACATCGCGTCCTAAATTTCCTGCCACCGTAATAATGCTAGGATGCCTATCATGGGCAAATTGGCGATGATCTCCGCGAGTGCGCAGATGCACCCATCCATTCTTTTCAAGCAACCGGATTAGTTCATGAACTTTCATCTACTATTATAGCACATTATATTATTCAGCCGGCGTTCCCGGTCTGGCTAGTTCGCCGGCAGTTCCGTCAGCTTCATGCTGATTAGCGTTGAAATGCCCGGCTTCTGCATGGTAACCCCATACAATGTGTCCGCGGCTTCCATGCTGCCTTTATTGTGGGTAACCACGATGAACTGGGAGTCCTCGGAGAAATATTTCAATAGCTCGGCGAAACGGCCCACATTGGAGTCATCCAGCGGCGCGTCAATCTCATCCAGCACTACAAACGGCGTGGGCTTTACCTTTATCAGCGAGAAGATCAGCGCCATCGCCGTCAGCGCTCTCTCCCCGCCGGAAAGCAACAACAGATTCTGGCGGCGCTTACCGGGCACGGTAACTTCCACTTCCAAACCGGACTCCAGAATCTCCCCGTCTCCGGTCAGCTTCAGCTCCGTTTCGCCGCCATTGAACAGCCGCTTGAAAAGCTCGTCAAATACTACTTTGACGGCTTCAAAACACTCCAGAAATTTCTCCCTGGCGGTGGCGTCTATCTCCGCAATCACCTTCTCCAAATCTTCTCTTGCTTTTTCCAAATCCTGCCGCTGCGTGGAGAGAAAATCGAGCCTTGACTTGACCCGCTCGTATTCCTCCATGGCGCCCAGGTTGACCGCTCCCAGACCATCAATGTTTGCCTGCAGTGAAGCCGCCTTATCCTGCGCCTCTTTGCGATTTTCCACCGGCTCCGCCAGCTCCCGCGCCTTTTCCAGCGAGATGCGATGATCCTCTTCCAGATTGCGCTGCAAGAAGGAAAGCTCGCCCTCCAATTGCGTGATGCGCAGTTGCAAGCGATGCAGCGAAGCCTGCAAATTATCCCGCTCTTCGCGGTTCGTCTTCGCGTCTTCCAATTGCTTGGCAATGGCTTCGAGCGCCCCCTGGCGCTCCCCTGCCGCCGCTTCGAGATCCGCAGTGGAACGTTGCCGCGCCTGCTTGAGTTCTTCCCAGCGCTTCGCCAAGCTTTCCAGACTACCAACCAGTTCTTCTTTCTCAACTTCCACCGACCGCAGCGTCTCCTGGCGGGAACCAATGCGGATTTCAAAAGCCTTCTCCGACTGCATCAAACTTTGCAGCCGCGCCTCTTGCGCCTGCCGCTCCCCGGCTAATGACGCCAGTTGGATATTGATCTGCGCGATCTCTTGCGCCTGCGCTTCTCGGCGCGCCCGCAACGTCCGCAAGGACTCCTCCGCAGCCGTCATCCCCGCCTTCATCTCCTGATGCTGCGCCTCCAGCGCGGCAATCTGAGATTCCAACGTGCTCTGCTCTTTTGCGCTTGATTCGATCTCCTCCCGCAAACCCCGGCACTCCGCCTCCATGCCCTCCAGCCGCTGCCGGCTGCGCTCCAACTCCGCCCCCACCAGCCTCAGCGCCTCCTCCAGACTGCTTCTGCGCGCCTCGTTTGCATTGACCTGCTCCCGCAGTTGCGCAACCTCGGCCGCGTAATTACTCAAAGTTGCGCGCTCCGCCTCGGTCTTCTCATGCGTATCTTCCAATTGCCGATCAAATAATTCTAGTTGCGCCTTCAGGGTCTCGATTTCCGCTTTTCTGCTTAACGGCCCGACCGGCTCTTTCTCTTTCCCCAAATACATCCCCACCGACGTAACCGTCTCACCCCCCAATGTTACGATGCGCCATCCCCCAGCGGGCAACTGCTCCCGCATCCGCAACGCGGCCTCAATATCCTCCACAACCAAAACATCGCCCAGCAAATGTTTGAAAAGGCGGGAATATTTCTCCGGCGATTCCACCAGTTCCGCCGCACTGCCCACAAAGCCGTCTTGTCCCGCTAATACCGACAAGAAGGAGGCTGATTGCATTTCAGAGATGTCTTCAAGTATCAGAAATCCCGCCTGCCCGCCCTTTTCCCTCAATATTCCCCGGCCGCGTAGCGCCTCTTCCCGGCTCTCGCAAATTAATCCCTCCAGCCAGGGACCAAGTGCCGCTTCTATCGCCAAAGCAAATTTCGCCGAAACTCCCAGAATATCGCTTACACTGGAAAATCCTTGCTCCAACAGCGCCTGAATCGCCGGATGAATCCCCTCCCGCTCCCGCACCAATGCTTCCAGGGCCTCCAATCGCGAACGCGTCGCCAGCACCTGTTTGGCCAGGGCGTCTTCCGCCTCTTCCCATTCCCTCAGCCGGCCCTCGGCCTGCCCAATCAGCAAATCCAGTTCCGCCAGCTTCGCCCGCAATTCCGGCAAAGCCGCAGCCAATTGCTCCAGCTCCTGCCGCTTCTCCGTCTCGGAATCGGCCCGCGCCTGCAGGTCCGCCTGCGCGCTCGCGCGCTCTTCACCCAGCCGCGCCAGCCGCGTCTCTGCCGTTCTCAACAGCGAAGCCCCTTGCGCAAAGGAATTCTTTTCATCGGAGATTCGGCCCAGCAAATCCAACTGCTCGGCGCGCTGTCCCGCCAAAGCCTTATCCCCCTCGAACAACTCTTCATTTATCTGCGCCAGCCGCGCTTCTTTTTCCTTAAGCGCCCGCGCTTCCGCCTGCTCTTTATCAGCAATTTCCTGTTGGTTGATGCGCGCCTGCTCTTGCTGGGCTTTGGCTTCTACCAGGCTTTGCTCCAGTTGTCGGAAATCTTCTTCCAGACTCGTCTTTTGCTGCTCGCTGGCGCGAATCTTCTCCTTGGTTAAGGCCGTCCTTCCTTCTTCGCGGTCAATCTCTTGCGTTATGCGGCCCGTCAGCGTGCGCAGTTCCTCCAGCTTTTCCTCGATTTCAATCAGCCGCGCTCTTTGCGTTACTTCCTCCACCCCAAGCTGCGCCTCCTTGCTGCGCGTGGACTCTATCGCCTCCACTAGCTCGGTCTCTCGCTCCTTGGCGCGCTGCAGACTGGAGGTGAAGGAATCATGGTCCGATACCAGCAGAGAAAGTTTGAGCTTGGAAAGTTCCCGCGCAATATCTGCATATTGCCGCGCATCTTCCGATTGCCGGGAAAGCGGCTCCAACTGCCCTTCCAATTCCCCGATAATGTCATTTACCCGTATGAGATTGGCGCGCGTCGCATCCAGCTTGCGCATCGCCTCTTTTTTGCGCTGGCGATATTTGCCTACCCCGGCCGCTTCCTCAATCAACTCTCTTCTATCTTCCGGGCGCACGGAAAGTATGGCGTCTATCTGAGACTGATTGACAATGGAATAAGCCTGGCGGCCAATGCCGGTGTCCATGAAAAGATCGTGGATATCTCGCATGCGGCAGGGGATGCGGTTGAGCAGATATTCGCCTTCGCCGGAACGATACACCCGTCGCGTAACCGTTACTTCGGAAAAATCCAGCCCCAATTTTCCGCTGGCATTGTCCAGCGTCAGCGATACCTCCGCCAGCCCCACCGCCTTCTTGTCCCGCGAACCGGCAAAGATGACATCATGCGAACGCGTGGAGCGGACTGCTTTGAGGGATTGCTCGCCGAATACCCAGAGGATGGCTTCGACCAGATTTGATTTGCCGGAACCGTTCGGCCCCACAATCGCCGTTATGCCGGGGGCAAATTCCAGTTCCACGCGCTCCGCAAAGGTCTTAAAACCGAAAAGTTCCAGTCGTTTTAGATGCATTTTTACCCGTACTGCTATTAGTGCTTCGTCTCTCACAATTATAAATACTGCTGTATCTTGGGCTGGGCGCTTCCCGCTATGACACGCACCCCTAAATAGCTCAAATATTTTGCCCCTACCCCCGTTTCGAGGCTCTGGACTTCTGACTCTGAACTCTGAACTCTGAACTAAAGACTATTGTCTGTTTCGACTATATCACATATTGTTTCAAAAATAAACAGCAATTTCTCGAAAATATTGGAAAATAGGGGTTGTCTAGTGAGACTTTCTAGTCTATAATCTGTCTAACATAGCAAAGTTAGCAAGCGCCGGACTTGTGGGTGACCGTGCAGCTTGATTTGCAAGTCATCCCCCTTAGGCCGAATTGCATATGCTTTTGCATTCGGATCGATGCCTTAGAGGGATTATGTAACATAATCATTTATCAAGTAATTTTAGCAGCTTAGAATCGAGAACTTATATCTGTCTGAATATGTGGCATAATCGCCTGCCAATTGACCGCTAATTCTTTAGAAATCACATTAAAAAGGTGGAATCTATTAAAAGCCCAGGCCTTTGGCCTGTGGACATAAACTAAATATAATGCCAGTCTCCTCTTGCCCAAGGGCCAAACCCAAAAAAGGAGGTGAAAATTAGTATAACGGGACCGGCTGGTGAGAAGGATTGGACCCTTCATAGTTCTGCGGTGCTTTAGCGAAGCAGAACGACGAAGGGCACGAGGAACCGGAAAATCGGTAGAGGTAACAAGGATGCTTGATCGAAATTCCGAAACCTCCTCGAAGTTGGACCATCGTAGCTGTAGCTAAAAACCTATAGGAGGAAATCAAATGAGTAAGAAAATTGGGTTGCTGCTGGCGATCATGCTCTTGATTGCAATTGCAGCCCCCGTATTCGCCCAGGGCGCCTTCCAGGATGTCCCTCAAAGCCATTGGGCCTACGCGGCCGTGGATTCACTGGCCAAAGCAGGCCTGGTAGAGGGTTATCCGGATGGCCAATTCAAGGGCAACAGAGCAATGACTCGCTATGAACTTGCCATGGTTATAGCGAGAATGATGGACAAAATACCTAAAGCCGGCGCAGGTGAACCCGGCGCTCCCGGCGCTCCCGGTGATGTCCTGACACCCGAGCAGGAAGCCCTTCTGGCAAAACTGCAGAATGAGTTCGCACCCGAACTGAAGAAGCTGCGGGATGACCTCAATGCCCTCACCGACCGTGTGGCCGCGCTCGAAGCCCGCCAGCCCGAAAAGCAGAAGCTCACCATCACCGGTGACATAAGCCTGCGCACCGGACTCTATGGAACCAAGCTGGAAGTCGGCGCTTCTGAATCCACCGGCTATCCATTTACGTTTGATACACCAGCTCCGTGGGGTGGTATCAACATTCCAACTGTAAACACGGAAGATCCGAACTTCCCGGTATGGGATTTCGACAATGGTGCCAGCATTCCCATCTCCGACGCCATGAAGGATTCTCTCAAGGCGCCGCAGTTCATGACCATGAAAAGCAGAGTCAACTTTGCGGCCAATCTGGGCGATGGCGCCAGTGCCGGCTTGACCCTGCTGGCTGATACCCGTGGTGATGCCGGCCAATTTACTGAATCCTATGGTGGACTAGGCACCGCCGATTCAGTCTGGGTTGACCAGGCTTGGCTGCAGTATAGCACCCAGCTCATTAGACCCATCACCATTACCGCCGGCAAGATCTACTGGGGATTTGGACAGGGCCTGCTGGTTAATAACAGCCAGTTCCCGACCAAGTCTGTTCGCGTCGACGTTGCTTTGCTCGGCGATATTAAGTATACCGCCATTGGGGCCATGCTCGATCTGAATGAAGGGGCCTTCGATGCCCGCGACATCCCCAATGACCCTGAACCCTATGGTAGTGATACCTTTGGACAGGATGCCTACATGATTCAGTCCATCGGCATCCCCATCGGCCGGGATTGGAAGATCGGCGGCACCTACCTCAACTCAGGCTTCGGCACGGAACGTGGCTGGAGCGCAGACATGAAAGGCAAGCTCTTCGGACTTGACCTCTGGGGTGAATATGCAAAACTCCTGAACAATCCCAATGATGAGGATACAACCTTTGCTGGCGTCAAGCTGAATAAAGAAGACTTCGCCTGGTTGGCCGGCGCGGGCTGGAACAACGACGACTTCTCCATCGCAGGTCAATATGGAGAAATTAGACCCCTCTATGCCCTGGCCAACGATGGAAGTGGCTGGGATCCGGAAGGCACTGGCTACTTCGGCTGGCTCAACCTGCCGTTGTCGTTGATGCACCCGCTCGAGGAGTTCGATCCTCATTCCATCAACTGGCTTGACCGCCCCTTGTTCCTTGACCCAACGAACGTGGCCAAGGGCTGGGAAGTCACTGCTTCTCTGAAGCAGCTCTTTGGGGAAAAGACTCCCCTATCCTTCCGCTACTACACCGGCGAAGCCTACAACGAAGAGTATCTTGGCTGGCTCTTTAATGACGGCGGATCCGATATGTCGAAGCCGGAAAAATGGCGGGATGCCGATCCGGTCTGGTCCGTCAAACTGAGTCATCAGTTCACGGATGCTGTTTCCGCCAACCTGGTCTATGGTCAACGCGAGGTTGACAATGTGATGTCACCCAATAACGTAACCCAGGGCGAGGTACAGGACGACCCCATCAAGGTTCTGCGATTGGAGCTCTGTGTAGCCTTCTAATCAACCCATAACCTTGTGGTAACTACCCCCTAAGGGCGGGATTCGCAAGAATCCCGCCCTTTATCTTTTGTCCTCTTTTAACCATTTTCTCCAATTTTGAACTTGTTGTCCCGGCCCCATAGGGTAAGATTGAAAAGTGCAACTTTTTTGCCCTGCTCTCCGTCTATATTTGTAACAGAGCGATCAGAGAGTATAATTGGATTGGCAGCGAGTTCGATATCGCTAAGCGCGAGGAAGGAGAACGAAGATGACGCTGCATAAGGTAATCTCAAATCTCGTTAAACTGCGGCCCTGGAGCTTTCTGGCTACAGCAATTTTGGCGGCCGCCTTCTGGACTTTGCCGGTAAGCGCTCAAGACGCTCAACCAGACCCCAATACTACCGAAAAGACCGCCGCCCAGGAACGCAAAGATGCCCATAAAAATGGACCAGTTGCCGGCCCTCAGCAACCCGCGCCCGCGACCGTCGGCAATAGCCGGACGCCGGGCGTTACACCCGGTCAAGGGAGAGATGGGGATCCCAACCATCAGCCCGGCTGGCGAAACACGCAGCCCGGCGGCGCCCCTTCCGATAATCAACCGGCCTCCCCAAATAATCCGCGCGAACGCGGCCCGGGCGCTGACCATGGGCAAAAAGTCGGCATCCCGGAACGCACCGACAAACCCTCCCTCCAGGATAATCAGGGCACACCCTGGAATAGCAGAGCGAATGACCGCTCCAATTCCCAAGGCCGCCGAGTCGGCCTGCCGGAGCGCACCGATTCCAACAAGCAAGCGTATGTGGAGCCGCTTCCCAACAATCGCGGCCATCAAACCTATCAGCCGTCTCAGCCCGCCGATAATGCCGGCCAGAACCAGCAAAATCGCCACCGCGTCGCCCCCCTTCCTGTCGAAAGGACCGACCACGCTGCATCTCCAACACAAAAGCAACAACCGTATAACGCCAACACACAGCCTAAGCCGCGCCCGCAGATCATTGAAAAAAGTGTCCGCACTAGTGACCGCGTGCGCACTTTGCCCGCAGACACCGGCAAGCCCGCATTGCGGGACGCCACCCCCACGGCGCGGATTAGGACCGAGCAAAAAACTGCCTGGGTGCAGGATATTCAAACCCGCATCCGCCAGAGCAATACCCATGAAGCCGAGCGCCGCAGGTTGACGCCGGTAAACTATACCGTCCGCAAACCCGATGGAACCAGCATAAGGCCCGATGCCTTCGATCGCGACCACAATAGAGTCATTGACACCCACTTCCGCCGCATCCGGCATCACTTTGGCGATCCCTGCTTCGGCTTCACCTTCATGCCGAGGTCGGTAAGCGCCTTTTCCGCCGGCTTCTGGCTCGGATATGAAGAAGGATTCAACAGCGGCTATTTCACCGGCCTGCACTTTGGGAGTTCGTCCCACTACTATCGAACCCCCATCTTCATATCCTTCTACTATCCCTACTATTACGATAGCCCGTTCTTCACCGGCTTCTGGCATAACGGCTACTATCCCAGCATCTACTGCTATTACGGCTGGGTGCCCCGATGGGTAAGACCCTCCAGCATCTTCGCCTATCAAATTGACCCCTATCCCTACTCCTACAGCCGGCCCATCTACTATCTGGAACGGCCGCAGGTAGATGAGTATGGAATAACCGAGGCCCTGCGCGATATCCAATCCGCCTGGCTGGACGCGAATATTGACCTGATCGGCAACTATTTGCCCAATGACGAGAAAATCAGCGTCTATTTCGATAACGAGTATTCCTACTCCATCTCCGGGAACGACTACTACGAAATGACGCTCGACGCCATGTCCACCATCAAGACCGTCTCCATGGACTTCGATGATCCCATCTGGATCAATGCCAACGAAGTCTTCTTCACCGGCCGCCACGTCTTCTATAATCCGGACAACGAGCGCCAGACGGTCTATGTCTCCTACCGTCTGCATCGCTACGGCGGCTCCTGGACCATCATCGCGGTCGGCTCTTCACCTCGACCCATCAAGACCGACAACTTGCGCGACTTTCGTTACGACTAATCCCCAAACCCTCTAGGTAAGTTTGGATTCTCCACGGGGAGGAATCGAAAGATTCCTCCCCAAGCCTTTTATGCCCCCACCTTCCTCCCAATCCCTGCAGTTCCGGTTTTGCCTTTCCTCCCCTGACGTTCTTCTTGTCTTCGTGACTTCGTGGTTTAAGATTTTGAGGTTGAAGTTCTCCCAATCCCTGCCATTCCGGTTTTGCCTTCTTGTCCGCCATAGCTTTAGCGACGGCGGATTACCTTTTGCCGTTTGCCTTTCTTTTTCTGGACTCTTAACTACAGACTATAGACGATAGACGATAGACTCCTTTACAAGGATTCCCATCACCCCCGCAGAACTACTATACTAAATCATCATCGGAGGATTCCATTGTCCGAACATACCTGGAGAGATTTCGATAATTCCGCCGCCGGCAAAGCCCCCCTGCCGGATTGCACCATCTGGCTCCTCGCCGGCAAGGAGGGCCTATTGCGCCGCCAGTTCCTCGACCGGCTGCTGCTCAGCCTGCTTACCGCAGAAGAGCGCGGTTGGGGACTGGAAACCCTGCGGCTCACCCCCGCCCTGGTGCGCGCCAATCCGCCGGAAGGCAGTTGGGCCAAACATATCACCAATTTGGCCGCGGCCCTGCCTTTCTTCAGCTCCAAACGCGTCGTCGTGGTGGATGAGGCCCAGCATCTTCCCCCCGACCAGCAGACCGTTTTGGCGGAGGCGCTTGGCAGCCTGTCGCAAAACTCCGTCTTGATTTTGACCTCGCCTGAAACCGCCGGCGCGCAACGTGGCAAAGCCGTCGCGGCAAAAAAGCCGCCTGCCAAATCTCGCGCCTCCACCAAAACAAAAGCCGCCGCCAAAGGTAAGCTCTCCGCCGACCTCTGCAAAGCCATCAACCAACTGGGCGCGGTCGTGCATTTTGCCCCCTTAAAGTCTGATGAGGCTGTTGCCTGGGTGATAAACGAAGCCCGCAAGTCAGGCAAAAAAATGGAACCGAGCGCCGCCGGCTTTCTGGTAACTCAGCGCATCGGCCCCGACCTGGGCGCGCTGCAAAGAGAGGTGGATAAACTCGTGCTCTTCGCCGCCAACGAGCCCACCATCAAAATCTCCCATGTGCAAGAGATGACCCCGCGCACGTTGGAAGACAGCGTCTTTGAACTTACCAAAGCCCTCGAACAAGGCCGCGCCGGCCAGCAAAGAGTCTTGATTCTCCTGCGGCGGATGCTCCAGGAAAAAGTGGAACCCATGCGTATCCTGCCGATTTTGACCCGACATTATCGTTTCATCTGGCAGGCCAAAGGACTGCTGGAAAAGGGCTGGCGCATCGGCCAGCCCATCAAAGAAGCCGCCGCCTTCGAGTCCGTCGTCCTGCACGAAAAAGACTCCCTCGCCGCCATTCCTCCGCAAAACTCCTGGCAAATCGAAAAGGCCGCGAATCAGGCCCGCCGCCTCACCTGGCCCCAACTCGCAAAAATCCTCACCGCCCTCGCCGAATGTGACCTCGCCCTCAAAGGCCTCTCCTCACCGCCGCGCACAGATCCGGCTTTGGCGCTGGAACTGGCAGTGATTTCGCTATGCACCGAACTGGTGAAGGAAACCGCGGATTTACGCCGATGAAGTTGATTTTGGGGGCGGGCTTTGTAAAGCCCGCCGGCGGGGTTCACGACTCGTGCTTCGTAGCGAAGAAGCATCGCTACTTCGCAGAGTAGCAACCCCGCCCCCAAAACATTCTGTTACCAGTTTGACCGCATCGTGATTTATTCAGATTAGCGGCGGGAAATGCTGAAACACAAGCGCGCGACGGCGCAGGGCGGCAAGGTGATAGACACACGGTTGCCGTCAATGACCTTCAGTTTCTCTTCGCGTTGGGCAAATTTGCCTTCGGCTTCGAGCGTTAAGGGCGCCAGAAGTTTGGCTTCAACTTTGCGCGGGGCAAAGTTGTTCAGCGTCAGATCCAAGGTGCGGGCGCCGGCCAGATTCCGGTTGACCACGGTAACATAGATGCGCTTGCCGTCAGGTGTCAGCGAAGCGCACAAGTCAAACTCGGAAACCGCGGTCGGCGGCGGCGTCTTCAACAGCCGGTTGCCCTGGTGCGCGGCATAAAGGACAAAAACCTCGCCATCCGGTTCCAGTTCGCTGGTGAGCGGCTCCACCTTGATGCAGCCCTCGGTAACCGGCTGGAAATAACTTGCCACCGCCAGGCCCAGCGATTCCTCCTCACGGCAAAACAGGTTCAGCATCTCCGCGGCAAAGACTCCGCTGTGCGCATCGCCCGCGCGGTCCCACATAACATTCCACTCATAGTAGGCGATACCCAGGCGCTTCCCCTCCGGCGGCAAGCCATCCAGCACCTGCCGCAATGACTTCAGCCCCGGCAGAATGGTTTGTATGGGCGTTTTGATGACATCGGCCATGCTCTCCTGGTAACCAACATTGAAATAAAAACCGGTCTGAACCATCCCCAGCTTTTCGCCGATTTCGGCAAAAAGCAGGTTGAGCCAGGCGGCATTGGGCGGGAAGCCCACGGTGAGTATGAGGGAGGGATCCGCCTTCTTCATCGCCTCAATAAACGCGCGGCTTCGGTCAGTTAAGATCTTGGGTTCCTTATCTTTCTCCTTGACAAGGCTGACTCCCCAGAGTTCATTGCCCACATACCAATATTTGACCCCATAGGGCTCCGGATGTCCCCGTTCGGCGCGGATTTTCCCCCAGGTTGTATCGGCCGCGCCATTGCAGTATTCCACCCATGACCTCGCCTCCTCGGGGCTGCCCTCGCCATAGCGCGTAGTTATCATAGGCGCCGCGTTCAGTTCGCGGCAGAGCGCGATGTATTCGTCGGTGCCGATCTCATGATTGTCATAGCCGTCCGAATCAGGCAGCAATCCAATCCATCGCCCGGGGCCGATGGGGGGCCGTTGATCCACGGGCAACAAGCCCTCCTTCCAGTTGTAATACTCGGCAAAACATCCGCCCGGCCAGCGCAGGTTGCCCGGTTTGAGCTGCTTGAACAAGTCCACCACATCCCTGCGCATACCATGAAAGTTGTCGGCCGGCATCAGAGAGATGGCGCCGATCCAGACGGGGCCGGGGGTTCCCAGGCGGATTTCAAACCGCGCCCCCTTCGCCGCCAAGGGGGCTTCGAACTCGCCGCTCCAGAGCTGCCAATCGCCGGCCTGGGCCACGGTTTCTCCCGCGAAAATGATGTTGAAGCCCGGCCTATCCGCAATGCGCATCAGCAGTTTCTGTTCGGCGTTCGATTTCGTCCACACGCGGAAGGCATATTTTTTGCCTTTGCGGAAAGACAGCCAGTCTTGTTGCTGCCAAATGCCGTTGATTGCTCCCTCCTCGTTTTCCAGGCGCACCGCATGTTTGCCGGCATAGGTAACCTGGTCGTCAACCGCCACGCCGCGGCCGGTCAGCGTCCACCAGTGTTTGGGCATTCCGCTGTCCACCGCGGCAAATTTCCGATTGGCAATCATCTGCGCGCTGAGGCCCTGCCAGATCGCCCGGCGGGTATGTTCCAGATTGTGGCCGAACAACAGCGGCGAAATCATCCCGCCTATATCCTGCGCATCAATCTCGACGCGCGCCGCCGGCTCGGCATAGAGCCCGACTTCGGAAATCGCGGGGCAGACCGGCGCTTGCGTAATGCGCAGCCGGACCTTGTCGGTGGTTATCGGCGCGGTGCGCACCAGGCGGCGGTTGCCGATGCTGGTGGCGGCGGCGAACTCCTGCCAGCCGCCGTCCTGCCATTGGTCGAGCGCGAAGGCTTCAACGCGTTGCCCCAAGGGCAGATACTCGCGCAAGTCCACGACATTGAAGGTAACCAGCCGGCCGAGATCGAGCACCAGTTCGGGCGTGGTAACATTATCATCGGTGGCCCAGTAAGTGTCGCGCTTGCCATCGCAGACCTTCGCCGCTGCGAATTGGCGCGCCCCGCCGCGCACATTGCTGGCGGTTATCTTCGCCTGTTTGGCTGAATTGACGGCAAAGGTGGCGTCGAGAATGCGCCGGAATTCCTTGAGTGTTTTCACATCGTTATCGTGAATCTGCCCCCGCCGGTCGGGCGGCAGATTGAGGTTCAGGCACGCGCCCCGGCCCACCGACTTGTAGTAAATGTCCAGCAACTTTGCCGGCGTCTTCACGTGTTCATCTTCGGCGGCGTGATAGAACCAGCCGGGCCGGATTGACACATCGCATTCCGCCGCCATCCAGTGGGTGCCGGGCCGCTCGCCCGAGTTAAGATTATCATTGGGTTCGCCGGGTACGCGGTCGCCGGTATTAATCGTCGCCCAGCAGGTCTCGCCGGCAATGCCGGATTCATTGCCGACCCAGCGGACATCGGAGCCGACATCGCTGAACATCACCGCCCTCGGCATGAGGTCGCGCACTAGCTGCCAGGTATTCTTCCAGTCGTAATAATTCTTTTCTATCCGGCGCGTCTCGCGGGCGCCGCCATAGAAACCGTCGCCCCCATTGGCGCCGTCAAACCACACGATGAAGATATCGCCGTAATTGGTTAGCAGTTCCCGGAGTTGGCGCCGATAGTAGGTAACATATTCGGGCCGGCCGTATTCCGCATAGTTCCGGTCCCAGGGCGAAAGATACACGCCGAATGCGAGGCCCTGCTTTTGGCAGGCCTCGGCCATCTCCTTGACCACATCCCCTTGGCCATCTTTCCAGGGCGAATTCTTCACGCTGTGCTCGGTATATTTCGAGGGCCACAAGCAGAACCCGTCGTGATGTTTCGCGGTAAGGATCAAGCCCTTC
>Ga0315288_10003564_pt1 | contig 19907 bp, 18 predicted proteins | sample YL17G11_20_MG_FD_203454 | JGI IMG/M metagenome (GOLD analysis project Ga0315288, IMG submission 203454) | Sediment microbial communities from Yellowstone Lake, YNP, Wyoming, USA - YL17G11_20 | ecosystem: Environmental > Aquatic > Freshwater > Lake > Sediment | place: USA: Wyoming | collected... | reverse complement strand
GGTGGTAATGCGATGGACCAGCCAAGCTTTGAAGGTTTCCGGGTCCTCGCGGAAATCAAACTTAGAGGGTTCAGTCTTTTCCCTCCCGAAAAAATAAGCCATTACTGCTGTTGGTGTCCATGCATCTCTCAGACCTCTTTCAAACATTTTAAGCGGTTGTTCTCTTTGAAGATTTACCTTATAAAGATTACAAAAAAGTTGCTCAAAGCTACTGCCTTCTTCAAGACCATGGCCGGTGGTCACAAAAATTATTGCTTTCGGGCAAAGCTCTTTTAAGACCTCAAGAGAAGATAATAAAGTTTTTGCTCTTTCTTCAGGTGGCCACTGGGGAAGTCCTCCTAATTCAGTTGCTTCATCCAAAAAAATTATTTCCTTTTCCTTAAGATAAGTTTCTGCAAGTGAAAGTTTTTCTTCTCTAGGTTTGCCACTTAGAGAAAAGTCTAAAGCTGCTTGCCCAAGAATATGTTTCCGGATTATTTTTTTTGTCTTATTATGGTCAATTTTTCCTTCTTGTTGGTAAAGTTTCATCAAGTCAGGGTCAATATTCGGTGATATTCCTTGAGGATCAATATAATAGAATTGAGGTAAGGGTTTTTCCGGAGTTGAAAAAAATGTACAGAAACGTTCCAATATTAAACCCATCGTGGACTTGCCACACCTTCTGAAAGTCGGCCCCAGGTAGATATCACCTTGTTTTTGCGAAACTGTTTCTATTCCATCAAGAAATTCTGCTGCCATAGGAGAAAGGCAATCAAACCAATAATCCTTCCATTCGTCAGACCACCTATGTCTTGCTTCAAACTCCTGTTTAATTGTTTCGTTTGGTGCAGACTGCCAGACTTCCCTTAAATTATCCAATTTTTCCAGTAAAGAAGGTAGTCTTTCCGGAATCGGTGGTGTTTGAGGTTTTGCTTCTAAGTTTAAATCTCTAGGTTTTTCGCTCATTGTTAATCTTGTTAAAATCAGGTTTGCCTAAAAAAATCACCCTGGCAAGGAGTAAAGACATTAAAAAAAGGTGAACCAACACTATCTGGATGTGGTACTTTTACAATTTCACCAAGACTAATTGCAGGGCAGCAAGCCATAAGAGTTCTTAGGATACCATTAATAGAACCAAAAATAGGCAACTGCTTTTTTATACAATCTCCAATTCCTTCAAAAATAATCAAACCGACATTAGCCTGCTTTAAAGCCCTTTTGGCATCCACAACATCGAACATGCTTTTAGGGTCAAGAGTGAGTTGTTCTGCTATTCGAGTACGTACCAGTGGAGCTTGTGCTTCAGAATCCTGTTGTAAAATCTCAGACAAGTCAAGGTGGATTACCGGCTGGTCCATTGCAGCGGCAACAGCCTTACTAACTTCTGTCATATCTTCGGGGGAGAATCTCGTCAGACTGACACATTGACCAATTCTAATTGCTTTCAAAATGTATTCAGTTGCTTCTTCTACATTTACTGGCCCTAAGACTTCTTCAGTTGGAGGAATATGTGCAGGAATACCGTGGTAATCCGGCATCTTTACCGTTATGCCCATTTTCTCCAGAGAAGAATGAAGCATATACCAAGCACCTAACTGTTCTTGCTGTTTTTTTCTTTGCTGAAATCTTTCATCAAGCATCTGCTTTAAAACCAGCTCGTAAAGGGTATTACTGATATCAGCAAAGCAGCCAGCAGTTTTGACCGCTTCTTCAGGAACTTCCATCTCCAACTCAGGATTTATATAATACGCCAGTCCTAAGGCTAAAATACGGCTAATTTCTTCGGGTACAACACCTTTCCTGGTAGCTAAAAATGTGAGCAATTCTGTAGTTGCTATCTCGACACTCTTTGGTATTCCTAAACAAAGATAATGGATTGTTGAAATAGTCTGGTTTTGTATTTCTTTGTCAAGCGAGAATCCTTCCATTTCGCATCTTCGCCGGAAATATCTTGCGATTTCATTCTTTGGCCAGGTGGCGGGAAAATTTTCTATCAAACCCTTTTTACTTTCAACAAATTCTTCAAGCTCTTGAGCTACTTCGTTGCCCTCGTCCAGTCTTAACGGAAGAACCGCCATTATTTTTATACCTGGCAAACGTCTGGTTAATTCATCAATTACATTTGGAAGACGGTCTTTTACGTAACCAACTTCGTCCAAAATTAGTACTTTAGGAGTCTTTTCTCCTATTGTAGCCAAGATATCGTTAATGATTTGTTTATCAGTACTGTCTCCGTGACCTTCTAAGTTACAGCCGACAACCCGATCTGGTTCTTCTGCTTCCCATTTCACTCTTTCAACTGTTTTACCGCATCTGACATCACCAAGAAGAAGGGCAATATTTGTCCCTTTTTGCTGCATCTTCTTTTCAGTTTCTCTATAAAAATTATGAACTTCAGAACCAAATTCCCAATACCAAGGCTGAATTTCTACTAAATAGTCATGGGCTCTAGCAACTACTTCCGGAGATGGACGACTCCTGGCTTCTCCACTTACCGGTGTTGAGATTACTGAAGATTCTGCAACCATTTCTACCTTTTTTAAAATGAAACTAATTTAGCTTGAGTATATCATAGAATGATTTTTTGCCAAAAGTTCTATAGGTTTTGATATATTCAAACCGGAAGTGCTATAATACATCTTAGAAACATATGGCAAAACTAACCAAAGAAACTCTTATTATTACAGGTGCTCTTGCGGTAGCTTGCATATTTGGTCTTGTAGTTAACTGTCCAAGCGGTGTGGAAGGGGTTGAAGCAACAAAAACTCCAACTCCTGATAATGTTTTTCATGTCCTGTCGACTCCTGGACCTATACCGTCGCCAGAAAGTATCCTTAGTTTTCCTGGTCCTCCTGAACAGCCAATTAGAGGCGATTCTAGCTGTTCGACATGCTGTTGGGTAATGGTTGATACTAATGGTGACGATGTTCCCGACACATCTATTGAAGTGGATTCAGCAGGAGATGGCGGCTATGTTTGTCCCTCGAACCAGTAGGTTTTTTAATAAGCTTTGGAATTCCTTTTTGGATATTTTATATTCTTTACTTTTCTGCGATTTTATGCTATATTTCCTCAAGAATAAAGACTTATAGTAATATATTACAGGAATGAAGCAAGTTATTATTTTAGAAATAATTTTAGTTTAAAAGTATATGGTTCAAATAGAAACTATTAGAGTTCCACAATCTAGAGAGGAAATAGACATAGGTTTAGTTAATGATGCTAGATGTTTATTACCTCTTTTAGAAATTCTTGCGGGATATCAGGGAAAGCATCCTAAAGCTGAGTTTGTGCAGCAAATTCCTTGGCAAAAAGAGGGCGAAACAGGAGTTAATTCAAGGATTGATGCGGACGGCCGCGCAGTTAGCCGGTTATGGACTCAGCAAATACTTAGAAATCAAGAGTACTCCTATGGCAGGGCTATCGCCGAAGTTCAAGGAGCTCAGAGAGCTTTGATACACTCTAATCAAAATCCCACACCAGAGTCTCAGAGAGGATTAGAAATCTTAGACCATATTTTTCGAAGTGCTAATGCTCAGATAATTCATGAGGTGCGTACTCGCGTTAACAAGAATACGTGGGGAGTGACTCGTGAACAGAGATTAGCAGCTGAAGCCGGAGAATTAAAACAAGGAACGGGAAGACCAATAACGTGGTTTGGCGAAGGAGATGACGTTTACGGCGGTTTAAAATTGGCAGATTACGCTAAAGCCCAACACGAGGAAAGGGAAAAAAGAGGTGGTTTAGCTGCGATTCGAGCAGAGTTAGCAGAAAGCAAGAGCGTAGAACAAGAAGCTACTCTTGGAGGGACACCGCCAGCTAGAGTAGAAGAAATGGTGGAGCAAGTTTCAGAACCAGAACCAACACGGGGGCAAGGAAGAATAAGGGCATTATTGTCAAAAGTAGGAAGGCGATTTTCCTTACATAAACCTCAGGGGAAAGAACTTACGCCTTTTCAAAAAAAGAGGCGAGGGATCTTATTAGGCTTAGGAGCAAGTGGTACAATTGCAGGTGCCGTTTATGCATTCCCCTTTCTTAAAGGTTTATTCTTGCGAAAAGAAGTCGAAGCGATGAGCACTGAACTACCTGAACCAACTATAATCTATCCACCTACTCCCATGCCAACAAATACGCCCGATATGCCACCGCTAGATATTCCTTCTGACCCAAAAGAACAAAGACCAAGCAATGAAGCAAAAAATGTGGTAGAGTTTTTTTTAAAAACGGTTTTACAGGATTGCCTTACTGCTAGAAGAGCGTGGTCAGAGGAAAGAAAAGCAGCTGTCAAAGAACATCTTTATGACCAAAGAGTCAACATTTTCATTTCTTTGCAGGATAGTTCGGAAGAACGAGCCGATCCAGAGATCATGGGTGGGAAAGAAATAGATCAGTTATGGCATATTAAGCGACCACCAAATCGAGGAAATTCCGACCAGAATCTTTGGTTGAGTGTCGGCCTTGACGGTAGTGTTGTGTTAGCTAGTATTCCGCGGGACATACGGGTGCCGACAGAATATTATGACACTTCGGCCGGACAAAATCATGAAGGAGACGAAGTATTAACTTTTGCCGGTCTTAGTTATTTTAAACCGGGAGCAACTCCTGAAAACCCGCAACTTTATCCCCGCGAGAGAATAAGGGACGAAGCGGAAAGAGCCACTGGTTTACCCTGTGATTTTTGTATGCAAATGAGTCTTAACGGCGCCGAAGAAATTTTAGCGGCCCTATCTTATGAGGGATTAAGGCTCAATATACCTCCAAACATGGCTTTTAATATTAAAACGGGTGATGATGAAAATAATGACGGTATTTCTGATAATGTAACGCTTAATATTATGTATCCCGGCCGTCTTGACCAGTATTTGCAGCAACCATGGTATGTTCAAAGCTTGCTGCAAAGAATTCCTGAAGATGCAAAAGGTTCATTTTTTGCTCAACATCCTGATTTTAGCGAAAATCAAGTGGCTGATCTTATTAAAAGAGAAAAGGCAAACAGTTGGCTGTTAGGGAAGCCCGAGGATAAAGAATTAAAATTTCTGGATAACTTACGAACCTTTTTACGTGGGCAGCCTGTTTGTTTTCCTCCAAAAGCTTTAAAATATGCTCCGGCTGAAGTGATGCGTTTTTGCCGGACCAGAAAAGGTGAAATCGAAACCTATGGAGATGCTTCAACAGCCGGGCAATCAGCTGGGGCGCGGGAGAATGCTCTGCGGTTTGTAGCAACAGAGCTTTTTTTCAATTTGACTGACCAGGTACTTAAAGTCCGCCGGCCTAATGAGATGAATCTGAGCGATTGGTTCAAAGCCACTGCATATTTAGTTACCTTTCGGGGAAGATTGGATAAACTGATGGCCCGGCTAATTAAAGGATTACGTTATACGGAGGCACCGGAAAGAGAGCAGGTAGCCACTCTAAGCGACCTTGGTACTGCTGGTAAATACCTTGGAGATTATTACCGGATGGTTCAGGAAAATCTCCTTGATGATAATAGCCAAACAAGGGAAACCAAGGGCGATTTGGCGGAGTTGGCATATGAAACTATTATTAAACCAAGACATTCTCCTTTTTCATTCACAGAAGTCAGTTTAGAACCAGGAGTAGATATTCAAAACTGCACTCCTGACACCTGCATTGTTGCCGCTCACCAACGAATGATCCATATGAGCCCTTATGAGGCAGACACGCCGGAAAAGGTTTTAGAGTACTGGAAACCATTACGGGATAAAGTGACAAAGGCTTTAACCGAAATTGCGGCCGCTTGAAAAATCTAAAGACAACACCTTACAGCCTGCTGATAATTAGTAATTTTACTGTTAAAAAACTTAGCTTACTAGTTTAATAAAAAAACCAGCGTCTTTATCTAAAGGAGAATAGCCAACACTTATAAGCATAGCAGCCATTCTTTCCCTAAGGCTTCGGTATTGTGGAGTGTTGGGCATTGCCAATTGTTCGAAAAAAGCTACTGGTTTATCTGTTTCCGCGTATTTCGCATATATTGATTTTGCCTCTAGGTGAGCTTCTAAAAGTAATTTTTTGGTCAGACCTTGCCTTCGGAAGCGGGGATCAATATAAGTTGAGGTAGTTAATACAGCTTCGAAATCTTCTGGGAGAGGGTTTTCTATGGGACATAATTTTATCATTCCTACGGGTTTTCGTTTGTCATCAGCTAAAAGAATATCAAGATGGCTAATTTCTTCAACTTGATCAGATATATAAACATAATTAAAACCAGGTTCTAAAGGGGTTTGCTTGGAAACCGTAAGGAATTCATCTGCCAAACCCTGCACAAATTCTTCATAGCCCTTTTCATTCCCTTTTTTTGCTCTTTCGACGGTTTCAATAAAAAATTTAGATTGTCTAAATCTTTCAAAAAGCGGTGGGGGAGATTTAGGAAATTCCAAATTACAACTCATATGTTTTGATTATAAGCAAAATAGAAGTTAAATTCCACTACATTATACCTTATTATCTGATATAATTACTTGGAGAAAAATCCGAAGGGTTCAATATAATAAAATTGAGTATTTTAGGAAACTTTAAGAAAGGAAGATTATGGGTAAAGAAAACGTTACAGTTTCAGGGCAAGGTGATAGAACGATTCCAGCACCTTTACGCAGTGAGGAATTATTGCCAACAGACGGAGTACCTCCTGCACATAATCTTTTAAGAGAAGAATCTCGCTCTTTAATTGGAAGCGATCATTGGCCTCTTAGTAACCCTTTCAGTTATCCCCTAGAACCACCATCCAGAATATTATAGAGCGGTTCTGTAATTATTCTTTAAAAGAAGTATTTGTATTTTTAGATTATTTATATAATAATTAATATATTTTAAAAAAATAAAATGGCTGCAGAATCAATCGATGCTAAACCACCAGAAGCAGATGATATAACAAAAGAGGAAGAGACATTTCTAAAGACATTAAATGAAAAAATCCGTCAGGTCCTAGATCAAGTAGCAATTCAATGCCAGGGTCTTGAACCAGTTTATCGTAATTTATCCGAAACAAATGGCAAGCCTGCTATGGAGAGACCGGGAAAAAGGACTCCTCAAGACGCAAAAAATTTAACTCCAATTTTAGCAGAATTATGTCAACAGCAGTGGGGATTTGCTAGATCTTCCTCTAGCATAGATTCATTTAAAAAATATGTGGATCCTCTCTTGCAGGCTATTGTGAAATCTAAAGAACAAACAACACAAGCAGAAATACAAAATTTACCCATAACATCAGCAAAAGACGCACTAATACTTCGTAAAGGACTTAAAATAATGCAAGAAAGTGAACATCCCGGATCTAAACTAATGCAAAAAAAAGATTATATGCCAGGACAAAATTTGCATCCGGAAGATACAATATCTTCATGGGAAGAGGTATTGGAATTTAGCGATGGGTTTTTGGTAGAAGGTAAACTACCAAATAATGGAAACGGTGCTTGGAGAGGTCTATTGAAAAAAATAGATGATGGCTTTTTTTTGGATCTAAAATTTTTCGGAGAAGCAGCAGATGAAAAAGAAAAAATCCTCAGATTATTCACTTATCGACCACCGCAGACAGATAAAGAATCCTATGTTACACGTAGAATAGGGGGATTGGAGTATGGAGATTATAGAGAAGGCTACATGTTGTCGGTATCAATCCCTCCAACTAAAACTGCAACCTGACCTTTCAAAAAAAACACATTGTGAGCCTAGCTATACCGCACCCGAACCAACTTATAAATAATTTAATAGACTTATTTAATACCTTAGGAAGTTATTAGTGGTTTTTTTGTTGTTATTAATTTAAGAGTTATAGGTAAGATTGTAAGTAAAATTACTACTCCAAGTAAGGTATACAAATAAGCTGTATTGAACTTATTGGCGATATAACCTCCAGCTAAAACAATAGTTAAATAAACTATATTAACCATCATATTCATAAAAGATAGAGTTGTAGCTCTATGTTTTGATATAAATTCATCATTGATAAATTGGTCAAGGAAAGCATATCTGGCAACAGCGATAATTTCGGTGAGGGTAATAATCATAATCCCAATATTTCTTCCAACAAACATGGCTGGTAAATAGGAAATAATCATAAATATCATAAAACCCAAAAAAACTTGCTTTTCAGTTATTTTTTTTGCATATTTAGCAAAGACTAGAACAATTAAGGCTTTAGCAATTCCTGTAAACCCAAACAAGTAGCTTTGTTCTATAGCATTAAATTTTAAATCAATAGCATAAGAATAATTAAAAAAGAATAGACTGGTAAAACTAATACCGCCAACAAGAATATAGAATAAAGATAATGATTTTGTATAGGAAGATTTGAATACCTGACTTACTCCATCTTTCATCTGATTAAAATACGAACTGACTGAAAATACAATCTTCTCCATTTTTGGTTCTTTCATAAACCACCAACAAAAAACACTTAAAAATTCAGCTAATCCCATAAGTACAAAAGGAAAGGCAGAGTTTACTTGATACATAAAACCACCTAAAAAAGTAGCTACGATGATACCTATTCTGTAAGTAAACAAACCCTTACTATTGACTGATGAAAATTCTTTAGATAATCCTTTTTCTTTTAAAGCATCATAAATAAAAGCAGTATCAGTCCCAGCTACAAAAGCAGTAGCAATGGTTGAAACTAATCCCCATAAAATATAAATAAAAACAGAATTAGCCAATCCTTGACCAGCATGTCCTAAAGCAACAAATAACCAACCAGCGATAATAATGTTTTTCCGACCAAGAATATCAGCAAGAGCACCTGATGGAATGTCTATAAGTATTGTAAGAGCATAACTTATCGCTTCAAGTGTGCTTAATTGAGGTAAATTCAGGAAATGCTTACCAAAGATGAGCCAAATAGGAATGAAAAATCTTAATCCAACTAAAAATTTGCTGAGATAAAAAAGAAGAATAGTTTTATTTAGATTTTTATCTGACATAATTTATGATAGAGTGGGATGAAACAACTAAGCTTATTACATTCTTAATGGTATTTGAACCGTTAATTAAATAGTTTACTACCTCTTTTTTAATTCAAAAATCATAAATTCAGGAATTTTTTGATGTATTTCCCAGAATTTAGAGGGAAGACGATGTTTTGTTGATTTCACAAATCCATTTTCGTGGGTTTTTACTCTTGAACGGAGATTATCAGTAAAACCTGCGTATAACTGTTTGTCTTTTTCGGAAAACAGAATATAAACATAGAACATATTATTTCAGCTTTGTGAGTCGAGCTAAGCTCGATCTATTCACCGAGCTGAGCTCGGTGAGCCGCCAGGGAATCGAACCCTGAACCTATTCCTTAAAAGGGAATTGCTCTACCAATTGAGCTAGCGGCCCAATACGTTATAGATTATAGCAATTAACTTAGGTTGTTATCAACAATATAATTAAAAAACAAAAAGTTTATCATTATGATATACTAGTTTTTAGGAAAGGAGGTGAGAAAAATTGCCTGATTTTAAAGTGGGAGTAGTAACCCATCATTATGATAAAATTGGCGTGGTGGTAGTAGATTTAACTGACAACTTAGCAGTTGGTGATAAGATTAAAATTGTTAAAGATAAAGAAGAATTTTTCCAAGAAGTAAGTTCGATGCAGACTGAACATCAACAGGTTCAAGCAGCAAAAAAAGGGCAAACAATTGGTTTAAAAGTTAACCAGTCTGTTAAAGAAGGGGCAGAGGTATATATAGTTAGGGAATAGGATTTAGGAAATTTTTATTTACAATTATTAAAAATGGAATTTTTTTTTGCTCCAGAAATTAAAAATCGCCTAAAATACATATTAACAAAATTAGATTTTCCTCATTTAGACTCTGGTAGGATAATTTGTTTTAAAAGTGTTGGTTCTAAAAGTCGCGCTTATGCCCGTATTTGGTCGCTGCCAACTATTTGGCAAAAGGCATTAAAAATTAAGGCTCATTATTGTATTGAAGTTTTGTCAGAAAGATTTGATAAATTGGATATCGAACAACAAACAAAGGTATTAATTCATGAATTATTGCATATACCAAAAACTTTTTCTGGCGCTTTACTACCTCATCGAGGTAGGGGAAAACTAAGAATTGATAGAAGGACAGTAGAAAAGCTATATGAAAGGTTCCTAAATGGATAGATGGATAATGGATAGATGGATAATGAATTTACCCATTTGCCCATTTATTCATTTATTCATGATCCATTGATCTATTTTTTTCACGGTGATAGTCAAGCATTAAGTAGGAACAAGCTCAATGAATTAGTTATGAGAGCAAAAAATGATAGTCAAGAAATTATCAGGCTTGACGGAACTAAAATTGATTTAACTCAAATCGTTCAAAACCTTGAATCTTCATCCCTGTTTGGCACCCAGAAGTTAGTGATTATAGAAAATTTATTCTCCCGGGCAATATCCAGGGAAAAAGAGCTGATGATTAAATATTTTAAAAAAGAAAATGTTGTTATCGATATAATCTTCTGGGAGAAAAAAGGAATTAGCGGCGTTGTTACCCGTTGGTTGCCTAAAAATTGGCAGATAAAAGTATTTAAAACTCCCGCCATTATTTTTAAGCTGTTAGACAATCTTAAACCTAATAACCAAACAGAATCATTATGTTTGCTTCATCAGTGTTTGGTTCAAGAAGAAGCGGGAATGATTTTTTATATGTTGGCAAAACGAGTCAGAGAATTAATTCTTGGTTTAACAATAGGCAAGAAGGGTTTAACAGGAGCGCCTTGGCAAATAGGTAAACTTATTCATCAAGCGCAAAGTTTTACCTTAGATCAATTAATTAATATTTATGGTGAACTTCTTAAAATAGATTATCAAATAAAAACAGGCATTAGTGACTTACCATTAACTTATAGACTTGATTTATTAATAGTTAATTTATAGTATTAATCTGGGAGGCCATTATGACAAATATTGCTTTTAATATTTTTCGGGGTTATGATATTCGGGCTAAAGTACCAGAAGAGTTAAATGAGAAGGTAGTCCGGTTAATTACCAAAGCCTTTGCTACCCTTCTTTATCGCCGCCAAATTAACCAAACCGTTCTAGTCCATGATAATCGTTTAACGGCAGAAGAATTTAAAAAATACGTTATTGAAGAACTTTTAAAGGCAGGGGTGGATGTGATTGATAACGGCTTAGGACTTTCACAGACAATGTATTTCTCCCAGTATCATTATTTAGTAAAGGCCGGCATAATGATTACTGCATCTCATAATTCTAAAGAATATAATGGATTTAAGTTAGCCACGGGTTTTTCTGATACTTTAGTAACAGAAGAAATACAAGAATTGGTTGATATTATTAAAAAAGATGATTTTGTTAAGTTTGACCGAAAAGCTAAATTAATCACTGATAATGTTTTCCCCTATTATCTAAAAGATCTTAAAAAAAGAATTGCATTAAAACAAAAATTTAAGATTGTTGTTGATGGTTGTAATGGCCCAGCAGGTAAATTTCTCCCTCTAATTTTTCGGACATTTAACTGTGAGGTCATCGAACAAAATTGTCATTTAGATGGTAATTTTCCTTCCGGAACAGCTGATCCTACAGAAAGAACTGTTATGGAAAGACTTGCCAAAAGAGTAATTAAGGAAAAAGCAGATATTGGTTTTGCTTATGATACCGATGGTGACAGAATTGGGATTGTTGATAATAATGGTCGTTATGTCTGGAATGATATTTTAGTCGCTATTTTTGCCAAAGATATTTTAAGCCATATGAAAGGAGCAAAAATTATTTTTAATACTTTATGCTCAAAGGCAGTATCGGATACGATCAAACAGTTTGGCGGTCAACCGATTATTTGGCTTACTGGTCATTCTTTTATTAAAGCTAAGCTTAAAGAAGAACGGGCGCCTTTTGGCGGTGAATTATCAGGCCACTTTTTCTTTATGGATAATTTTTATGGCCATGATGATGGTGCTTATACATCTTTACGCTTACTGCAATTCTTAGATAGACGAAGACTGCTGCTAAGTGAAGCAATCGATGAAATGCCTAAATATATTTCCAGTCCGGAAATTAAATTAGGCTTAGCTGATGAAATTAAATTTAAATTTATTGATACTAAAATAACAGCTGATTTTAAAAATTTATTTGGCAGTAAAGCTAAATATTTATCAATTGACGGTATTAGAGTGGACACAAAAGACGAGATGGCAATTATTCGCGCCAGTCAAAATGGTCCTTATATCACCATTAAATTTGAAGCTAAAAATAAAGAAAAATATGAGGCCTTAAGAAAAGCAATTTCTAAAATACTGCATTCTTATAAAGAAATTGACTTTTCTTCTGGCGTTAATACCCAAGAACTTGCATGATCGATCTTAAAAAATCTTTAAATCTTGCCCAAAAATTAGCTTTAGAAGCAGGAAAGTTTTTATTAGCAACGCAATCAAAAATAAAGATTAAAAAATTTAAGAACGAGTTTGATCTTGATGTCGCTACCAATGCTGATTTAGGAGCAGAAAAAATAATTATAAATGGAATAAGAAAATATTATCCTGATCATGCCATTTGTTCTGAAGAAAGAGGACAAATTGAAAGTAGAAGTGATTATTTATGGTATATTGACCCACTTGACGGAACAAAAGAATTTATTAAGAATATTCCCATTTATACAGTAAATATTTCTTTAGAATATAAATCTAAGCTACTTGTGGGTGTAAGTTATAATCCTAACACTAATTATCTTTTTGCCAGCGCTAAAAATTTTGGTACCCTGTTAAACGGTAAAACAGTAAGAGTTTCTCAAGAAGGAAATTTAAATAAAGCTTTTATTTATGGTCATTTACCCAATTATAAGATGAGTTTTAAACGAACTAGAGAGATTTGGAAAATTTTAGCAGAAATTACCCAAAAATGTAATCGACTAAGGACAAGTAGTGCTGATATTAATAGTTTAGCTTTAGTGGCCATGGGTGCTTGTGAAGCCTCAATTTTACTGAATGAACCAGATTGGGGGCCAAAATGGTGGGATGAAGCAGCCGGTATTTTAATGGTTAGGGAAGCTGGTGGCATAGTTACTGATCAAGAGGGCAATTCAATTATTAATCGGGATTTATCCAAAAGTCTTATTGCCTCTAATGGTAAAATTCATAAACAGTTAATTGATTTTATTAATAATTCTACCTGTCATTCTGAACACTAGTGAAGAATCTACTTTAGTATTAGATCCTTCGTCGCTGTGTTCCTCAGGATGACAATAAAGAAAGATGAAAATTGGCATAATTTCTGATAGCCATGATAATTTAACTAATTTAGAAAAAGCTTTTGTTATTCTGAATAACCAAAAGGCAGAGTTGGTTTTCTTTTGCGGAGATTTATCGGCCCCTTTTGTTATCGGTTATTTTAAAAAAATAAGGTGTCCAGTAAAAGCTGTTTTTGGCAACAATGAGGGAGATAAAGTAAATATTTTAAGAAAAGTTGAAACAAATAAACTTGAGGTTGTTTATGCTCCAAAACAAGGATTAATGTGGGATTTAGTGTTGGCTAATAAACGCATCGCTGTTTTTCATGGCCATCAACAAGAAATAACTGATTGCTTGGTAAATTCTAATCTTTATGATTTTGTTTTTACTGGTCATGTGCATGAATCGTGGATAAAAAAAGTAGGTAAAACTTTATGGATAAATCCAGGCTGTGTTTGCGGTTGGACAGGATTAGATGCTGAACTTGTTAAATCTAGTTTGGCTGTTATTGATTTAAAAACAGAAAAAGTAAAAATAATTTATATTTAAATACTATTATGGATATAAATAAAATCTTTTTAATTGTGCCAAAAATTATTGAACAGCCAACATGGGGTGATCGTTATATTCTACAAACTAAAAGTTGGACAGATAAAAAATTGTTTAAAAATTTAAAGATTGGGCAATCATATGAATTATTTTCCGGTATCAAGCTGCGAAGCGATATTAATTCTTCTTTGGATCCTACTTTTACCGGCGAATTAGGTTATGGGATGGAACCTGATAAAGTTTTTTATCAAGAAGATAAAAGCAAGTTAATTCCAATTGCCAAATTAATTAAACAAGATCCAAAATGGTTTTTAGGGAAAGTTACCCTTAAAAAACATGGGCCACAAATTAAAATTCTTATTAAATTTACTCAGGCAAAAGGAAATTCCTTTCAAATTCACGTTAAAGAAAAAGACAGTGGCCAAAAATGGCAGTTTAAAGCTGAAAGCTGGTATTGTTTTGAGCAGGGACTTCTGACATTAGGGGTTAAAAAAGAGACAAATTGGGATGAATATAAAAATTGCTGTTTAAAAATTAATGAAGAAATGAATGAGTTAAGCAAGCTTATATTAAAAAATCAAATTGATCTTCATACTGCCAGGACTAAAGCAAAAATTATAATAAAAAAATATAATCCCTGGCAATATATAAATCTAGTTAAAGTTAAAAAAAATGATTTAATTGATCTAAGTGAAGCTGGTTTACATCATTCTTGGGAGGAAGATAAGAGTAATTTATTTGGCAACGTGGTTTATGAATTATGTTTAGATGTTATGGATCCGGTATCTACCCTTAGATGTTTTGATAACGCTAAAATTCAAAATGATGGTTCAATAAGAGCCTTACAAATACAAGACTATTTTAAATATATAGATAGATCTTGGTTGACCAATAACCCTAATAATCACTTATTAAAACCAAAAATTATTTTAAATACAGGTGGAGTAAAAATAAGCAACCTGCTTAAATCTAAATACTACTGTTTAGACAAGTTGGAACTGACTCATGATTATCAGGAAAAAATGAGCGGATCATTTCACCACCTTTTTGTTAAAGAAGGAAAAGTTGTGATACTATATGATAAGGATAATAAAGCTAAATTAAAATTAACAAAAGGACATTCCTGTTTTATCCCTGCTGGTATAAAACAATACCTTATTAGACCAATTGAGAAAAACAAAAGTGAAATACTTAAAACATTTGTTAGTTAGTAAAAGGAGAAAATATGGCTGTTGATCATTTTAAAGTCCAACATTTTGCTCTTAGGTCCCATGAAAAGATGAAGGAAGTACTTATGAATCCTAAAGCTAAAGGTCCTAAAAATCATTACTATATGATTCGGGGAGGAAAAGATATTACAAATATTACTGTGTGGGAATTTGGAACCATAGGTGGGGAATATATTAAAACCTATGGTCATTATCATGTTGGTAATTTAGATGAAAATTATTGGATTGTTTGGGGAGAAGGGATAGCTTTACTTCAAAAAAGGGCAGTTGATAAACAAGGTCATCCCATTGATGATGAAATTGAAGATTTTAAAGCAATCAAAATTAAGGCTGGAGATAAAGTCTATATGCCTAAAAATTATGGTCATTTAGTGGTAAATATTGCCAAGACATATTTAACTACTGCTGATGATAGTCCGGTTTATTTTGAAGAAGTCGATCCTATCAGTCTTCCTGGTCACGCTGATTATGAACCAATTAAAAAACTAAAAGGTTTTGCTTATTATGTAATTGAAAAAAATGGTAAACCTGAACTGATAAAAAATCCTAATTATAAAAAAGTTCCTAAAGCTAAAATTACTCTGCCCAATGATCAATAAAAAATATCTTGTTTGGTTTAATGAAATTAGTAAAGATGATATTAATTTAGTGGGGGGAAAGGGAGCTAATTTAGGTGAAATGGTTAAGTCAGGCTTCCCAGTCCCGAATGGTTTTATTGTTACTTCTGAAGCTTATTATTATTTTTTAATAGAAAATAATTTTCGCATACAAATAAAACGCTTTTTACAGTCTGTCGATGTCCACGATCCTCGTCAATTAAATGAGGTATCGCAAAAAATAAAACAACTTATTTTAAAAGGGAAAGTTCCTGCTGATTTAGCTAAACGAATTATTGATTTTTACGATCAACTTTCTTCCCATTTAAAACATTGTTTGGTGGCCGTTAGATCTTCAGCGACAGCAGAAGATTTGCCAGGCGCTTCTTTTGCCGGACAGCAGGAAACTTTTTTAAATATTCAAGGAGAGGCAAATTTAATTAATAACGTGCGAAACTGTTGGGCTTCGCTTTTTACTCCAAGAGCAATTTTTTATCGTGAAGAAAAAAAATTTGACCATTTTAAAATAGGCATTGCTGTTCCTATTCAAAAAATGATTCAATCAAAAAATTCTGGCGTTATGTTTACCGTTGATCCCATTACCAATGACAAAAGCAAGATTATTATTGAAGCCATTTATGGCCTAGGAGAATTAATTGTTCAGGGAGCAGTTACACCAGATCATTATGAGGTAGATAAGCGAACGTTAAAAATAACTCACAAACAGATTAACAGACAAGAAATTCAATTAATTAAAGTAGGAAATTTAGATAAACAAATTAAAATAAAAGAATCTTTACAAAAAAGGCAGAAAATTTCTGACGAGAAAATTATTAGCTTAGCGGCTTTGGCAAAAAAAATCCACCAGCATTATTTTTTTCCCCAAGATATTGAGTGGGCAATTGAAAATAATAAAATTTATATTTTGCAAACCAGGCCGGTGACAACAATAGAAAGTAAAGAAAAAGGCAAAAAGCAAAAAGAAGAAACAAAAATAAATTTACCTTTGATCATTAAAGGTGATCCGGCTAGTCCGGGAATTAGCAGTGGTTATGCCAGAATTATTAAATCAAGCAAAGAAATTAGTAAAGTAAAAATGGGGGAAGTTTTAGTGACGGAAATGACTACCCCTGATTTTGTGCCGGCAATGAAAAAAGCAGTTGCCATTGTTACTGATAAAGGTGGTCAAACTTCTCATGCAGCCATTGTTTCCCGCGAGTTAGGCTTGCCTTGTGTTGTCGGGACGGAGAAGGGGACCAAGATAATTAAAAATGGCTTAGTGATTACGGTTAACGGCAAAACCGGCGAAGTTTTTAAAGGCGGACTTAATAAGCAAATAAAAAACCTTGAAGCAAACTCTTCTTTTTTAACCAGAAAATCTTTTTCCTATGCAGCAGGAATGATAAAAACTGCTACTAAAATCTATGTTAATTTAGGTGAACCCGAATTAGCCCAAGATATTAGCCAAAAAAACGTTGATGGCGTTGGACTACTTAGAGCTGAATTTATGATTTCTCAGATGATTGGTGTTCATCCAAAAAAATTAATTAAAGAAAAAAAAGAGAAATTATTTATTGAAAAATTAAGCCATGGTTTAGCTCAATTTTGCCAAGCCTTTAATCCTCGACCAGTAGTTTATAGGGCAACAGACTTTAAAACCAATGAATATAAAAATTTAATTGGCGGCAAGGAATTTGAAATAGAAGAACCAAATCCCATGCTTGGCTATCGCGGTTGTTTTCGCTACATCCATGACGAAAAAGTTTTTGAATTAGAATTAGCGGCAATTAAATACGTAAGAAATAAATTAGGTTTAAAAAATCTTTGGTTAATGATTCCTTTTGTCAGAAAAGTTGAAGAGTTGCAAATGGTAAAAAGAATTATTGCTAGCCATGATTTAGTCCGTTCTCCTTCGTTTAAATTATGGATGATGGCAGAAATTCCGTCTAATGTAATTTTGCTTGAAGATTTTATTAAAGTAGGAATTGATGGTGTTTCTATTGGTAGTAATGATTTAACAATGCTTATTTTAGGCATTGATCGGGATAATGAAACCGTGGCGCCGGCTTTTAACGAACAAGATAAAGCAGTTTTATGGGCCTTGGAAAAAATTATCCGCACCTCTCATAAATATCAAATTACCTGTTCAATTTGTGGTCAAGCACCCTCAGTTTACCCAGAACTGACGCAAAAATTAGTTGATTGGGGAATTAGTAGCATTTCTGTTAGTCCTGATGCCATCGAAGCCTGTAGAGAACTTGTCTATCAGGCAGAAAAAAGGAGAATGAGGTGAAAATTAAGGCCATCAGGGCAAGAGAAATTCTTGATTCTCGAGGAATTCCTACCATAGAAACAGCGGTTACTCTTGATGATAATAGTGAAGGCGTGGCTTCTGTTCCTTCCGGTACTTTAGTTGGCAACGATGAAGCGCTTGAATTAAGAGATAATGATCTATCTAGATTTAATGGTATGGGAGTTTTAAAAGCTGTTGCCAATGTTGATGATATCATTGGTCCTAAATTAATTGGGATGGATGCAGCCTACCAGAAACAAATTGATCAATTTCTGATTGAATTAGATGGCACTCCTAATAAACAAAAATTAGGAGGAAATACTCTTTTATCTATTTCTCAAGCTGTTTTAAAGGCTTCAGCTAATTCTTTCCATTTACCTATGTATAATTATTTGGCCATAAAATATCAATTAAATAATAAAACTAATCGATTACCAGCGCCCATTTTTAATGTTATTAATGGTGGAAAACATGGAACAGGCAATTTGGATTTTCAAGAATTCCATCTTATTCCCTCAGTAAGAAAAAGTTATCATGAAGCACTCCAATGTGGTCAAGAAATTTATACATCATTAAAAAAGGCTTTAGCTTATCGAGGAGCGATTCATTCTGTTGGCGACGAAGGCGGTTTTGCTCCTAACTTGTTTACTAATATGGATGCCTTGGAAATAATTGTAGAAGCGATACAAACAACTAAATACCAATTAGCGAAAGATGTTTTTTTGGGCTTAGATGCAGCAGCCGGTTTTTTTTATAAAAACGGCCAATATACTATTAAAGATAAAGCACAATCGTTTAATAGAGATGATTTTATCGACTATTATATTGATCTTAATAATCAATACCACTTATTTTCTTTGGAGGATGCTTTAGATAGAGAAGATTGGGAAGGCTGGCGCAAATTAACCGCCAGCGTTGGTGAAAGCATGCTCATTATTGGTGACGATCTTTTATGCACTAATAAAAAACGATTAATGACTGCTATTCAAAAAAAAGCTTGTGGAGCAATTTTAATAAAACCCAATCAGGCAGGTACAATTAGTGAAACCTTAGAAATTATTCAATTGGCTAAAAATTCTGGTTTAAAAATTATAATTTCTCATCGATCGGGAGAAACTAATGATGATTTTATCGCTGATTTTAGTGTTGGTGTTGATGCTGATTATATAAAATTTGGTGCTCCCGCAAGAGGCGAAAGAGTAGTAAAATATAATCGACTTCTTAAAATTGAAGAAGAATTAAATAGTAAGTCAGTAACACAGTAATTCAATAACATAATAAATTATGAATGTTCCTAAACCAATTGTCCTGCTTATTTTAGACGGCTGGGGTATTGCCCCGCCATCAGAAGGTAATGCTGTCAGCCAGGCGAATACTCCCAATATCAAGCGTTTATATAATGTTTTTCCTCATACCCAATTAGTTGCTTCCGGCGAGGCGGTTGGCTTACCAAGAGGAGAACCAGGAAATAGTGAAACTGGCCATTTAAACTTAGGTGCCGGCAAAGTTGTCTTTCAAACTTTGCCACAAATTAATATGGCTATTGCTGATGGCACTTTCTTCTCAAGTTATGCTTTAAAAGCAGCTAAGCAACACATCGATAATAATCATTCCTCACTCCATTTAATGGGTTTAATTGGTTCAGGCGGCGTTCATTCTAATATTGAACATCTTTTTGCCTTGCTTCGATGGACAAAGGAACAAAATTTAACTAAAGTTTATCTTCATCTTTTTACCGATGGCCGCGATTCTTCACCAACAATTAGTTTAGAATATTTAAAACTGATTGAAGAAAAAATTAAATTCTATGGTATTGGCAAAATTGCTACCATTATGGGTCGTTTTTATAGCATGGATCGAGATAATCGTTGGGAAAGAACCCAAAGAGCTTATGAAGCCTTAACAGAAGGTAAAGGATTGATTACCAGCTCTTATAATGCCATTATCAGTAAATTACATCAAGAAGGAAAAAGTGATGAATTTATCGAGCCGATTATTATTCAAGAAAATAACCAACCGCCTAATTTAATTAATAACAATGATGCGGTAATTTTTTTTAACTTCCGGATTGATC
>Ga0315288_10003563_pt1 | contig 19911 bp, 28 predicted proteins | sample YL17G11_20_MG_FD_203454 | JGI IMG/M metagenome (GOLD analysis project Ga0315288, IMG submission 203454) | Sediment microbial communities from Yellowstone Lake, YNP, Wyoming, USA - YL17G11_20 | ecosystem: Environmental > Aquatic > Freshwater > Lake > Sediment | place: USA: Wyoming | collected... | reverse complement strand
TTGCTTAGGATATCACGCAGTTTAGAAGAATCGTAATATTCATCAGACAAAATCTTAGCCGAAATAGAATATCTTACTTTAGCCAAAAAACTCATTATTTTCCCTTTCACGGAATGGAACAATTAATAATCTTAACGCGACATAGCAAAATCTACCTGCTACTGTAGATTCAATATAGGCTGCACCTTAGGGAGGGTAAAACATGCACACTTCATTGGATGGTCTTATGCATTTGGCTGGCAGCTTAGCTGCAAGCTCCTTTATAATTATTGCGTCTGGGGATTTTATTACTTCATCTATAGATAAAATTGTACAAAAAGTTCTAGTTCCTATCAACCATCCATGGGCTATTAAGTGTGTTTTTTGTTGGGGTCTTCTAAAAGAAGTGTATGAAGATTTTCGTACTTTCCTCGATCGGATTAGTATTTATTCCCGTCCGCGCAAAGTGGCACCTAAGGTTGTTAAAGATTAAATTTCTTTATAGAGTAGGATGTAGCGATGCCCGTACAATCTCCCGGACTACAAGCAACAACGCAAGAAACGTCGAGGGTGCTTAAACGCGGGACGCTTGAAACCTTTTTCTTCAAATTCTTCTACGACGAAGCTGAAACGCAACCTGTATCTCCCTTAGATCCTCAGACGCATCCTAACTTTAGGATTTTAGATCCTAGCGGTGCGTTACTTCAAGACGGTATAGCGGTACCTGCTGCTGCTCCGGGCATTTGGCGTGTGGCGTGGTTTGTTCCGATTGCTGCCGAGTTGACGAATGTTAATAGGCGTTATCGTTTACAGACGAATATGGTGGATGCAAACTTCCGCCAATTCGAGACTTCGTTTGAATTTGATGTTGTAGAATCGGCGATACCCGCGCAGGCACCGGAGTTGCAGCAACTTCTAACCTTTGTCGGTCAGGGTACGCGGGCGCAATTTCATAATACGGTGCGTCCGGATTTCCTACAAGCCAAGATCATTGCTAGAGGTCGAGATAATGCGCCTCTGTACATTGCTAATTGGACCTACCCTATTCCAGCAGTACCTGGACCTAATACTATATACGAAATTCCTATAGGGACTGGTTATACCTACTACATAGATACTCCGGCGTTCTATACCATGGGTGAATATACCGTCATCTGGTTTGTGCGCGATTTCCCGCAGTCTGCGCAAGATATGGAAATGCAGAATATCGAAGTGGTTAACACTTCTGTTTTGCAACTCATGACTAAACTTAGGATGTTCATAGATAAACTTCAAAAAAAATTAGGTATCGTATACGCCTACAGAAATGAAGAAATTATCGCGTATCTAAATCAAGGATTGGGGACGATAAACCAAGGGGTTCCACCGACATATTATACCTTAACCAGTATTCCATCACCCATTGAAAGCTTGCTTATTACAGCGTCTCTATACTGGGGTCTTATAGCGCAAAGGATACTCTACGCCGAAACCAATTTTGATTTTACCGGACAAACGGTCTCGATAGGCTACAACCCTGGATCTGATCTTGATGGTATGATTGACCGCTTAAATACCGCAGTAGAGTCACAACTCAGGAAAACTAAAGAAGGTATTGTACGGGCAACATCAAGTGTTGGCTTTATCGCTACGCGCCCAGCAAAATACCGTTCTGGTCTAATATATAAAGTAGGGAATATTGACGGATCGCAAACGGGTAATAGTATTTTCCAACTACTTTCATCTTACGGTATTCTTGTGGAATAAGGGAGGGCATATTGTGGATGCAACCGCCGATAATAAGCTTAAACTACTTGAGAAAGAAATAAAAAGACTACAGAAAGAAATTGTAAAATTAAAAACTATAAAAAGGGAAGAAGGAAGAGCCAGAAAACAATTAACTAAATCCCTACGTAGGGAAATAGAACTACAAGCAGTGATCGAAGATACTACCTACACCACAGCGATAGCGGCTGAAGAGATCGAAAAGAAAGAAAAGTGTAAGCAATGCTCTTCAGAAAGAATTAGTAGTATTAGTGCCGGAAATCGTACAATTATCGTTTGCCAAGCATGTGAAACTAGATATACAATAATACATGAAATAGCAGAATCTGCATGAGAGTAATACAATTTTTAAGGAAATTTATGAGAGATCTTTTTTTTATACGTAAGTCCGCGCATGACCTTTTAAAGGAGCAGAACCTACTGCTGCATCGCATCTTAGCGAACCAGAATACTGTGCTAGCGGCTGCTCCAGTACAGGAGGTTCCTAAGGAGTACAGTGCTGTATTTCAAGTCAAACCTGGAGAGGTAGACGAGGAGGAGATGGTTTTTATACCTAAGATAGTTAAAGCTACAAAGTCTACGATGTCTAAGGTAGACACGTCGTCTACTTCCTGGGATGCGGCTGGGGTGGATAAGTTAAAAAAAGCTAAAGAAGCGGCTAAAAAGAAATAGGGGGGTTGTATGGCTTGTTCTTTAGATGTGGGGACAGCGAATCTTGTTTCGGCAAGACTTGTAAATAGTGAAGTCCAGGTTAAGAGGCTTAGAAATTGCTTTGTATCTTTGTCCGAGGAACAATTGCTTCACCTCTCTAAGAGTGGTGGTCTTAACTCTGTTCAAATCAAAAACCAACACTATATCGTTGGCGACGAAGCCGTGCAAATGGCTCGTATTTTTGGAGCAGAAGTACGCCGCCCTATGGCTTCAGGAGTTATAAACCCGGAGGAAAGAGATGGGCGTTCCGTTGTTGGCGCATTGGTTAAAGCACTACTAGGCGAACCAGAGGACGAAGGCGAGAAGTGCTGCTTTTCTATTCCAGCAAATCCGGTAGATAACCCTAGTGCAAATAATATTTGGCATACAGGATTTTTTACAAACCTTATAGAAGACCTGGGTTATGATGCAGAACCCGTAAATGAGGCGTTAGCTATCGTCTACGCTGAATGCGGGGATGACGACCATTCAGGGATAGCTATTTCTCACGGCGGCGGACAAATCAACGTCGCAGCATCGTACAAATTAGTAGGGTCTCTTAACTTCTCTATATGCAGAGGCGGGGACTGGATCGATAAAATGACAGCAGCATCCGTGGGATCCACAGTCGCTAGAGTTCTTAAAGTTAAAGAAGATCCTAACTTCGATCTGCAAAAATCCGATGAATTCGATGAAGAATCTATCGGTCCCGCACTGGAAGCCTACTACCAAGCACTGATTAAATATGAAATCACACACCTCGTCCAGCAATGGACCAAACTAAAAACACAACTCGATTTCCCCGATGCCATTCCCGTTATCCTATCTGGTGGAACCGCATCCCTGAAAGGGTTTAAAGAAATGTGGGAAAAAGAATTGTATAAGTTCGCTAAAAAGAACCCACTCCCATTTAAAGTAAAAGAAGTAAGGATGGCTAAAGATCCCCTAGGAGCGGTAGCTAGAGGACTTCTCACTTACGCACTGTCGTATTAAGTATTTGAAATTATTGGAGAATTAGATGTCGTTCATTGACGATACAAAGATGAAATATCAAGTTAAATCCAGTGACACAGATCGAAAAGATTTTGATTTTGCATTGGGTGGCTGGGTGACTTGCGAGAATTTAAAACTACTCCCCAAAGTCGTAAGCAAGTTTAAAAAATCTAACCGTGATTTTTTAGAGCAGTTACCCAAGCGTGACGATGTCCTATCCTTGTATCGTATCATACATCTCTCGGACGATGAATTAACCGAATTTAAGACTACCAAAACCCTGCGTGTTACCAAATTATCAAGCTGGTCATTGGACGAAGAAGGAGCTAAACAAGGCATGTCTCCGCAGGTATCCATGAGATTAAAAATTGCTGAAACGGGGTGTGGTCTTATGTTTAAGAAAAACATCCCACTCAAGTTTCGTTTAGTGTCGATTAATGATTTCAAACCCACCACGTTTAGCGGTTATGAGGATGAAAAAGAAATTATCTGTTATCCCATGACGCTTAACTGGGCAGATGTTTATAAAATGCAGACACCGGAGCAAGATGAATTCATAAAGAAATTAGATACTTAAGAGGTTTCGTCCCTCTAGAATGATACGCACTCAGCTATTAGTTATTGGAGATACACATGACATTTTTAAATAAGATACGGCAGATCATTGAGGCAGCTTCAGAGCGCGGCACCGATTTGATTGCAAAGGCGGAATCGCAGAAGTTAGGCAAGAAGTCATTAACTTCCTTCAATTTGGACATAATGACCAAGATAGTGAAAGGTTTACCTCAGTTTCATTTTAGCAAAATGAATTATACAGCTTCTGGTATTGAAGGGGAGTTTCTTTATCGCCAGCCTGACGGTAAGGCTGGCAGGTATCATATGGAAATTAAAAAGGTGGGTATGACATGAAAGGCGGTTTCCTTTCAAAAGTTCGCGCTGGGTATGAAGTCCAGGCGGCTGGCTTGGGATAGATTTTCTAAGGGTGCGAATTAATTGCCAGGGGATTAATGAGATTTTTAATTAGTGCAAACTTCAATAAGCTCTGGTATCACTACTCTGACCATGATAGCGTGGAGGTGAATCCATCGCCATCACATCAAGATCCTTTAGGCGTCTATTTGTTTCCCGCGTCCTTTATCCCTAAAGGGCATTGGGAAAATTTTAAATTTAAATACGAAATAACATTAAAACCCAAATTAAATGTCCTCGATTTAGGGGCTATTAATGCTAAAAAAGCCATAGAAATAGCTGATAAAGCAGGTTATCCTTTTGAATCAGATATGGTGAACAGCGCAGATATGCCTCACCGCGCAAAGGTAGGTGCTCAACTTTGGATTCACCTAAAAGATAAGCTACGTCGTAATCCTTCCGCGTTCACCAAGACCTTGCGCAATATAGGTTACGATGCTGTTTTCGATGATATACACGCAATTCATTTGGATGAGGTTCAGATGATCCTCCTTAACCCCGCTAAGATTGCTAGAGTGCGTCTGATCAAACACGGAATTATTGCAGCCGCAAAATATGACCACATTGATTTTAAACCATCTGCGGGAGCTAAAGCCTCAGCTAAACGTGGACTTGAATTAAGGAAAGAGTTTGGGCGAGGTGGGACTTCAATAGGAGTAGAATCTGTCTCCAAGCACAGCCCGCAGAATGTTCTCTTACTTCTCTCAGGGTACTTACTTAAGTAATTGCTAAACACGTTGACAGCGACTGTATAAAAAAATCGCTACAGCCTACCAGCTTTTAAATTAACAAATAGGAGATATCGAATGATTCTCACATTATTGCTAATAAATATTTGGTTAGCAGCAGTGGTGATACTGGACCACCAACGTATTAAGTACCTAACCGAACAAAATATTAAATTGGAAGCACAAGTTAAATATTTCTCAAAACCCAACCCACTTACAAGGACCTAATTTGAAATTTGACCCAAGTAGATAAAAAAGGTAAAAACTGGGGGTCCAAATCAGATCCTTCCGCTGGCTATATCGCCTGGCTCCTATGGGGAGGTGACGCCGGGTTCTCCTGGGCTAAGAAAGTCACTAGACAGATGGATTCTGTCGATGCTAAGTGATCTAATTCATGCCGTATTTTTTCGTTGTCCCGTCTGGAAGAATGATTATGGCGGCTTTATTTTGTTTGAATGCGTATCGGACAGTATACCACGTCCCGCCTCTGTCTTGTTCGACATATTCTGCCGGGGTGGCTAAAAGCAAATCGCAGGAATCAACGATCGAACGATTTCTAGCTAAATAGCTTTGCGGTTTTTTGATATCGTCCCCCTCACTGAAAGAACGGAAATCTTTCTTAATAGGTGCCCAAACCACTGTCCATATTTTTAAAGAAGCCGCTATCTCGTGAGCTTCTTCGTCAGAACCAAAACAGTCTCCATGATGGAACTCTGTGGGTTCAAACTGCCTAAGTAGAAATTCTATTTTTTCTTTTTGTAGGTCTGTCATTCCTTTTCTAGTACCAGTAAAACCTACTTTGACGATATCAAGCTTCTTGATTATCATAGCCTGCCCATAAATGGTGTTATAATAGCGTCTAACCTTTTATCAGTATCTGCCTCTTTAACTTTGACCATGCGTATATCACCCACTGGATATTTTTCAGTGCATTCTAGTACAATTTGGGTTGGGTTGTTAGCAAAAATACCTATCGACTGGGCGAAAGGATCGGTACCGCTTAAGCAACCATTGATAACTGCGGTGCAGCCGCTTTGTAGACCTTGGACGGTAGCTACATGGACATGACCTAGAGACAATATGTCAACTTTCCCTTTTCCTACAAGGGTTTTCTCGGAATTAAGGCTTTTCACTTGTTCATCTAAGGACTTCATATTAATGGATTTTCCTGGATTCCCAGGTTTAAAAACTGTATCTCCATGCGACTGACAAACCAGATGCCCCTGCACTGGATAGATGAGAAACGGGCTTTCTGTTATTTTAAAGTCAATATGGGGTAGACATAGTTTAAGAGAGTAATAAAGCATGGTTTCATATGAATCCCATTTATGGGTAGTAGCCCGACCTTTATCGGCTTTACCCACACTTCGCCCGTGGTTGCCTGGTAGGCAGACTACCTGCATTTTATTAAAATGCCGCGCTAGGTAACTGATGGCTTGAGTAAGGATACTTAAAGATCCCACATGCTGGATAGTCAAGAGATCCGCAAACCACTCCGTATTATGAATCAATCCAGCTATGATGTCGCCGTTAATCTGTAAAACTAAATCCGTATCATCTCTGTGGTGTTCTTTAAAATGAACAATCTGCTCCACAAAGAACGCAGTGCGCCTAGAGGCTATTTGCCAATTATATTCATTCATTTGGTGCATTTCTTCTTTACAGATATTGCTACCATAATGAGTATCAGACAAAGAAGCAATTAGCGTGCGCTTGCTACGCCTTACTTTTCTAGCCATTTTGACAGGAGCATGTATCCTGAGGGGAGTTTCTTTTATAGCGTCTCGCACAGCATTGTAAAGCTGATTGCCTACAAAAAGCGCCTCACCATATTGCTTGTCTAATTTATCGCTGCGGGCTTTTAATAATTTATTACCATACTTAATTTCTGCCTGATCTTTAGATAACATCAAGTCCTTAATTAAAAAATGGGGGGATAGCCCCCATTATAGTGGTAAATTACTTCTTAGCCTTCTTAGCCTTCTCGAAGCGATTATACAGTTTAGCCTCTTTTAGAGCCTCAGTCCAAGAACCGAAACGATTCTCGACGGTAGTCTTAGAGATAACTGCCATATCTTCAAAGTCACGGCGAGTATACGGCTGATTAGAGTTAATTTTGTAGACCCTCTTAAGCTCACTCAAGATCTGCTTGTCTGAATACTTCTGAAGCATAAAACCCCTCTATATAATTGTTGCTGCCCTAATACCTCTATGAAAGTCTTTCAATTATCAGCAGTAATTCCCGCTGGAGTTTGGATAAATAATCCGCAGCTTCTGGACCATTACTCTCTTCTCCAAGCTTAGTAATTTCGGCGTCCAGCTTTTTTAAAATAGTCTTAACACTTTCCGATGTATCACTAGGAGTGATGTCCATAGCAATGAAATCTTGAATAAGAGAATCCACCCACATATTCTGCTTATGGACATCTTGTGTCTTAAGATTTCTAATCTCTGCGCTCTTTGCATCATGCCACCGAACAGCATCCACCACATCGGCTTCTACAGTGGTAGAGGCAGCAAGAGAGGTAGGCTCATTATGAATCACCCCCTTAGGTATAAGCCCCCGCTCTTGCATCTTCTCTAACTGTTGATTAATAGCCGACTCGCTAACTAGATCCTCTATCTCCTGACGAGTCAGGGATGGAAGTTGTAGGGCACTAGCATTTCTCTTACCCAATGAAGTTTTACCCTCGACAGTTTTTTTAGGAACTTGATTTAACATGTTATCCTTCGGGGCTGACTATTGGTGATGAATCCATCATCAAGCAACCTATAAAATTTTGCAAGTAAAAAATTAATCTCCTGATAAAGCTATGCTGGCAAGCGCTCTAGCCTTGGCTTCAGCATTAAGACCAATGACACCAGCCAAGAGTTCAGTAGCTTTTCGATAGTTTTCATCGAATTTTTTACCAATGCTCATAGCAGCAGATGCCAAGGCTTCTTCCTGCGTTTCAGGCTCTTCAGCTATTTTTTTAGATAAAAATCTAAATTCAGTCATCATATCTGAAATCATATTTCTAACAACCGGCTGTACCACCTTCTGAATAATTACCTTGTAAACATCCTCCTTATCCTTCAACGCATGGATCTCAGAGATGGTCTTAGTGACAGAATCAATAATGCCAGTTATCGCTATGGCATTTCTAAAGTTAGGATCCTTCCGGTAAGTAGCGTCCGCTAAAGGTACTAACGCATGAAGACGCATAAGATTGGTTTGCAACATGTTTTCAGGACTGCCCGAATCCGTATTCTCCTCCAACAAAATCGCAATCTGACTCTCCTCATAACCTAGCGCAGCAGCAATCTGTGGCGTGGAATAGCCGTCCTTAGTCATCTTATCTACCATTCGCCTGACCTCAGGCATCGTCGTCGTATCCACACGCTTGACTATGCTGGTATCTTTTTTAAGAACCTTCATCTCAGAAGCCTTTACCAAAAGATCCGCAATCTTAGCGTCAATATCCTCTTCATTCAGCCTACGCGCCATGCCGCCCCCTTAATTATGAAATCCATAGAAATTTAATCTCTAGTGTCCTCGATGAATTTAAGCTAAGTTGCAATAATAGTACTGGGGAGATAAAAATGCCGTGCCGAGATGATTATCCAGAAAGTTACGAAGTTCGCCTGCCTGAAATCCCAAGGCATTGCCTTCCAGATTGTTGGCAACAAACTTAACGTAACCCCGAAAGGAGGTCCGCGTGATTAAGCTAGAAGACATCAAGGTAGGGGATACGGTCTACTATGTTGTACTAGACATAGTAGAAGCCTTCACCTGTACTGGTTTGAGGTCTTTTCCGGGGGAGGACCACTTTATGGTGGAGCATGAGGGCGGTCAGGTACATAACGGTTGGTGTACGAAGTCGCGGGAAGATGCTGTGGCTGTGGTTAAGATTTATAGAGAAAGTAATCTTCTTAAGTTAGAAAAAGAATTACTTTATTGTGAGAATCGGATTCAAGAGGCTCTGTCTTCTCTGGATAGTCCAATCGAGGTACGCCATAGAAAGCTGAAATGTTTAAAAAACTAATCCAATGCGTAGACGAACCTAATTTAGTTACTCAAGGACCACCTACCGGGATCCACGTTGATCTCCTGATGGATTATAATCAGGCTAACGTTTGTTTTCTATTAAACGTCGTCACAATGGTTCCAGATGACAGCTACGGTTCTAGTCACAGCAAAAATCAGAGTTGTATTATGCTATCGCCTGAAGAGTTTGACGCATTAATCTCTGAACTACAAGGTTTGCGAACTCTTAGTCGTCGTCGTATCGAGTAGGCATCTTCTTGAGAAATTTAGGTGTGATGATTCCCTTATAACCCACTTGCCCGTTGCGCTCTAAACTCTCGAACCACTCATGATAAAGTTTATCAGGAACTTTCTTCATAATCGCGGCGAACCCATTGCTCGTTTCTCGCCAAATCATTTGGATTTTGGAAGGTTCATTTAGCCAGTCCTTCAAGTCGGGGCGGTCAGCAGCAGCCAATTTTCTTGCGTCCTCAATCTCTTCTGGTGTGAAATTATCAAACATCTCCCTAGCAATTTCCCTTGCTTTGTCGTTGATATGATCATCATCCGCTACAAGCCTCGCCATATCCGGTACCGTGACTTCTAAGACAATAGGGTAGATCTTTAATATCTCTTTAGTTTCTGGATTTCTAAGGACAAAGGGCATGTCTAGTTCGTTGAGAATTTGATACCCCGCTTTCTTCGCTAACCCATTCTTCAACGAAGAGCTTCTCGTTTTAGCGTAATCTAAAGCTGAATCAAATGTAGACGCTAGATATAATACGCCAGCATTCCCCTCGTGCTTAACCCTACTTTCAAAGCCAGGTCTCGCACCGCTTTTATCTAAGGATATAAGACCCGTCTTCTTGATCTTTTCGTAATCGATATTGGTAGTTCCATGATAGAGTTTGAACTTCGACAGGAGTTTGCGTGAAAAACTATTGCGCGGATCGGTGGCGAAATCGAAATCTTCTAATTCCTCAGATATCTTGTCGAAGCCGCCCGTGCTAGCTTTCCAAGATGAATCAATCATACCTTTATTTTTAAGTGTATTTAGAATTGCCTGATCCCGTGGTGTCACTTTATTGCCGACTGCTTTGATGTGGAAGGTTTTAGTTTTCGGATTAAGAGATATCTTGGTGACGAAAGGCACATTCCCCTCTGGATATCCAAGGATTAACTTGCCATTAGAAAGAAGTGTCACTACGGCATAGGAATCTTTTGCGAATGCCGATTTCAAATCTTCTATGGAAAAGGAGAGTGAAAGCGCAACCACTTCGTAAGTAGCGGCTATTCTCATCGTCATATTACTAAGCTCTCGCATAACGCCCTTTATAATTATATCAATATAGTCAATAGGTTATGAGATATACCCTAAAGTTTTATAGGGATCCTCCGATATAGTTTATGGAGGTATAAGATATGAATAATCTTGCTAAGTATCCTGATGGCGGGCGTAGACAAATCGCTTATAAATTTATGTCTAAATCCGGTGTCCTTATGTACATTTTTCGTGGTGGTTTGCACTTGGACGAAAGGCATCAAGAAAACATGTGGTATTACTCGACTTGGGATGGTTTCTCGCAAAGTGCGGGGCAAGATCCCTCTAACACACCAGAAGAAGCGGAGTGTAAAGCTACTTGAGGTCATTGAAGCTCGGGACTAAATCTTCCGCATCAATGTTAATCAAAGCGTTTCTAAGACGGCTTGCCTTGAAAATAGGCGAGCCTTTTGGCTTTACCGTATCCTGAAATAATGCTAAGCCGTCCTCCCAGCCGATCTCTCCTTTTTTGAATAACTTCAACAAAGTCCAGTAGACATCATGCAACAAATAACCCGAGGCATTGACTTCCGCTTCTACATCTTGCGCATTTGTTAATGCTTTACTTTTAACTTTCGCAATCAATGACATAATATAAGGCTTAGAAACAGACGAATGGCTGGGGAAATGATCTGCTTCGATCCGACTAGGCTTCCCCCCTCTTATCTGCGATAAAACCCAGGTCATAACCAGCATAAGTGGAACACTGTCTAACACTGGCTTGAGCAGATTTTTAAGAGAGGTTAGAAATTTCTCCACGTCCCAACTCTTTCTATACCCCTGCTGAATGGCAAGCTGCACAAATTTCGCTGTAGGCATCCTAAAGACACCATCTACCGATTTATAAATTACTTCTTTATTGGTAGGTATAACCTTTACTACTTCAAGGATAGAAGATCCGCACTGTAACCTCAAACCAGGCAGAACCTCCGCCTCACGCAGTAATGTGGTAACTCCAGCAGATACTTCGCACGTTTTTACAAACTGCATCGGAGAAAACTCCGACTTCCCAATAACCCGCAGATGAGCCTCGGCTAATACCAAGGCTTGACCTAAAGTTGGACTAGGGTCTAAAAGAAGCATTATTCCCTTTATTATGGTTAATGAGTTAATCTATCAACCCTAATCGTTAGGTCGGTCCAACCATCACGTAGGTATTGTTGGTATACATAACCCCTAATTGGAGCTTCTATGTGGAATCGTTGCTCGCCCTAGTATGAGTACTAACAATTAATAAATGGATTCGGGATTCCGCCCTGGTGAATCGCCGACAAATCTAGTTGATGCTTGGCGTCTCCCATTTTTGGATCGATGTCGTGGTGAAATACCATGTTGAGATGGTTCCGGATGATCACAGCTTGCTCAGCATTGATCTTTTTACAGCCACTAATCTCAAAGAACCCCTGGAGCCAATATACGAATGATTCAGCTTTCATCGAATGCCTCCGAAACCCCGCCCTTCAGGGCGTGGAGAATTGTTAACAATACGCCATGTATTATAAGTTAAGAACTTACAATCTGTAACTTTTGCTGATTGTGTTAATCTCACGCCATCAAAACCATGCAAACTTATCCTTCCTTTGTAAGTTCCTCCTACATTATAGCATAAAAATGAAAAAAGGTGGAGGGTTAGACCCCACCTTTTTCTGCGTGCCAGCTACAAAGTCCTGATGCGGCAAGGGAAGCCCCGCCCTAAAGGGCGGGGAGGATGTCACTCGATAAAGCTGACAAGCTTAGCAAGGTCTTCTTCGGAGTAACCATAAGCTGTCCGGTAATAATTTTTTATTTCTTCTAAATTCATCTCCGTACCTTTATCAGCGGCTTGCACAAGTCCGTGCAGCGCGGCGATAGCAACGGTAGCTTGTTCGCCACGAGCAAAGCAGATTTGTGCTCCACCAGTAGTCAAGCCTACGATTTTACCTACACGCATTCTACCATTGTAAGCACACTTAACTTTATCGTTAATGGAATACATAGGCTCAGAGACAGAAGAAACGATGCGGTTTAATGTAAGGGAATTAAACTGTGCGTGTGCATGAGTACGAAAAGCTTTGCCCTTAGAACGTTCACGAAGAATGGTATCGATATCATCATCCTCCAGTCTTTGTATAAAAATGGCTCCCTCAGCACTCTTGCCGACATTCCACACGTCTTCCATATTTTCGCCAAGAAACGAGGTACCTGCGACGATGGTTTGCATACGGTAGCGTTTAACATCCGCAATGGGGCGGCGAAGCACTGGCACAGAGGCGGTACAGGTGATGGCATCATATTTTGGGTAGTATAGAACGCTGCTTGGATCGACAATGACCCGAGGACGATTGTCGGTAGCTTTAAAAAGCTCCATTACCGTCTGAGCAATAAGTTCTTTGCTCGGCGTGTCATAAAAATCCCTATCATATTGAATAAGGATTTGAGCCGTTTTTTTGGCATCATCTAGCACACGAAAATCAGCCAAAACAAAATCCGTCCTGAAAGGGGATGTTTTAGCCACTTTTTTTGACAACCTGTCAATGATCTTGTCCGTCATCTTAGTCATTATCTATTCTCCTATGTTTTAAATACTGTAATTACGATTTATCTAATCTAATATCTAAGGCTCGCAAGTTTATTGAAACTGTTAACACTCCTATTAAGACCTAAAAGCCAAGACTTGAGCGCCTTAAATCCGGTCTTAACCTTATCGATAAGTCCTGGAAGATTGATTGCCACGACCTCGACACTAGCCGTAGTTTTCTGCTTAGACAGGGAATCGTTGAGTTTAGCGAGCAACTCTTTTTGCTTGTCTAAGTCCTTCATATCCAAAATCATTTCTAGGATATTGCTTAAATTCTCTTGAGCCTTCTGTTCGTAAGCAACAGTGGTCAGAGGTGCATGATTGTAGTTATCCACGGCTTCTGCGAAGCCTGTTTTTGCCTCTTGGAACTTGCCTTTCGTTTCCTCTAGCTGGGAGACTACGGCTTCTAAAATGACGTTCCACTTAGGAATGCGATCTGCGAGTTTATGTGGCTTGCCTGTTTTAGTGGTTTCTTTTTCTCCACCCTTACTATAATCCGCAATTTTCTTCTTAAGGTCTCTTACTTCTTTATCAAGGAACTCTATGTATTTATTAACATCCGAGAAACCCTTTTTAGCGGAGGCGAGGTTTGCTTTGGTTTGTAGAGCTTCAGCTTTCCAATCCTCGGCTGTCTCGCCGTCTTTAGGAATAGCTAGAGCAGGAGTGCCTGCGGGGGCGGGTAGTATGCTGACCACATTTTTAGCGGCAGTTTGCTGAGCAGGAGAAAGATCTTGCTGTCCTTGAAACCAGACACCGAATTCCACACCACCAAAAATATTCTTCTTGATGGAAGCTCCACCGATTTTTACCGCCGCACCCCAATTAACACGAGTCCCAGGATATTTATTTAAAACCTTTACCCATTGCATGAGGATTTGATCCGCTAGATCTTTTCTACCAACTGCTTCGCATTGTTTTAGCATCGAATTTATGTTGGCTGGAGGGTAATTTTCGCTAGGATTGCCAGCCGCCATAATGACATATTTCGTTTTTACGAGACTGAGAAACCGGGTAGAGAATAAATCAAAAGCGTGCATGGAATTCCTTTATAAAATACTAAATCTCTGCATGGCGTAGAAAATATACTCTTTGGATTTTTTGCTTTTATTTGTCCCGCCGTTGTTAACAGTAAAAGGAAGCTCTTTAAACGGTAACCAATTGCTGTGCTGCGCTCCTTCGCAAACAATGATTTCTCCTGAGAGATTTGAAATCCATTTTGCTAAAATTCCATAGTCTAATTTACTGCCTACGTATTGCTTACCTGCGTCAAAGTAAGGAGCATCAATAAAGTATGTAGCACTAGGGGTCTCCTGTTCCAAATAATTCCCCGGTAAGAATTTCCAATGCTTTATTTTGAATAAATTGCTTAATATGTAAGCCTTTCCCGGCTTCCAACGAGACATTTTCGTAGCTGTTTTTTTAGGAACGCTACTGCCTGGATTTATATGAAAACCGATTAAGTTTTTTTCTTCCACACTTAAATATTTAAAATCATCTACATTTTCGCCTTCTTTTAAATCCGGTAGGTTTTCAATATCTTTTGTTGTCGCAGCTAACAGATAGGTCCACAACCCTATGACAGTAGGATTATTATCCACAAGTATAACCTCTTTTTTCCAGTTATCATTGTGTAATGAATAGGCAGCACTTCCAGCAAATGGCTCCACGATAATATCTAATTTAGGTTGTGGATAATTTTTAGCTGTTTGTTTCTTTCTCCCAAAATAATAAAAAATAACCACCCCCTTAAAGTCGCATAGCAGAATTGCCTAATACCCATTCGACCAACTGGCGTACAAATTTAGCTCGTCCTTGATGGCTTTGATGTTCCATGGCTTCTATGAATTCTAGGAAGTCTAAATCCATATTATGTTCAATGAGGAGTATTGGCGGTGGTTTCATCTGGAAACATCCGTAAGAGCAGTAGCCAAAGCCTTTAGGTAAAATTCCTCCTTTAGGGATAAACAGCTCATCACTTTCGCTTCCGCAAACACAACATTGCTTGAATGGCACGGGATCAAGCTGATGTTTTCTAAGAGCTACTGACACGTCTTCGGCGAAAACAGAAAAGAGAGATATGTAAAACTCGCTATTAACCTTCTCCACTTCCCCAGGCGAAATATCAAAAAACTGCGCGGCTACTTTGTTCTTCTTCTCCTGCGAGAAATTATTGAAATCAAATTCTCCCTTTATAAGATTTGCCCTAATTCGCACTTCTGCCGTGTAATTTAGGAAACATCTATTGTAGACGTTCGCAGCAGGGTTGTCGTTTAGGTTATAAGAACAACTTGCAACGGTGCATGATCTATCGCCTAAGGCTACGCCTGAATACGGGCATTTAAATTCCTGAGTTGTTACTTGCATTTTTGTTCCGCTAAAAATTGTTTACGTAACCGGCGCTCCTGTAAGCTCTTAATATCATGACAAAATTTACAGATTGCTTTTAGATTACCCTTAGCGCAGAAGAGTCTCGCTATGAATTTATCCCAAGAGGTAAATGTTTCATCTACGGGTATAACTGGTGAAACATGATCTACCTGTACCTTGGTACTGCTTACCCATTCATTACATACGTTACATTTATATTGAACGGCTGGCTTTAAGCACAAACTCCCATCTTTACGATATTTAGGGATTTCCCTGCGATGTTCTAAAAGAACTTCTCGAACAATAGGGGAGCGGGAGAAGGCGCGTCTAAGAGCACCTCTTATGGCGGCATTTTGATTATACTTGGGTCTCTTCTTTTTAGGCATTAATATTCATAGTACATGATTCCCAGTATCAAGCAATCCTAAGATTCACTAATCGAAGGGTGGGACATCTGATGAAAAAAACATTTGTACTTGATACGAATATCCTACTAGTTAACCCTCACAGTATTTTTCAATTTGAAGATACTGCGGATGTGGTCATACCTATAACCGTCCTTGAAGAAATAGATACATTTAAGAAAGTTCAAAACGAACTAGGACGCAACGCAAGGGAAACGTCCAGGATATTGGATAAACTTAGACTTAAAGGATCCCTAGCTACTGGCGTACCCATATCAGAAGATAAGACAGGCATCATTTACGTCTCTCTAGCTATCCATAGCCTTCCTGACGGTTTAGCCGATACCGCAGATAATTTGATTTTATCTTGTGCTTTTAGCCTTCTAGGTACAGAAGTAGTGCTGGTCACCAATGACTCAAATCTAAGAATAAAAGCAGATGCTTTCGGCATAAAATCGCAGGGGCTTGAAATTACTTCAGTGGACTGTAGCCGGTTATATACTGGTGTTAGAGAGTTATCTGGTAGTGCTAGTGCTGCGTTAATTCAGAAGAAAACAAGTGATTTAAGCTCAGAGCATTTTTTTCCTAATGAATTTATTTCTCTTGAGGAGAATTCTCAGCGTTTTAGTTTTACTACTTCTGACGGTCATCTGACCAATCTAGATGCGTTTTGGGACAAGGAGATTTGGGGGCTTAAGCCCAGGAATCAGGAGCAGGTTTTTGCTTTGTCGGCACTGTTAGATGATAAAATCAAATTGGTTACTTTATCCGGAACTGCTGGTACGGGCAAAACTCTCTTGGCAATAGCTGCTGGATTATCCCTTGTGACAGATACCGAGGCTTATCAAAAACTTTTAATAGCGAGACCTATTTTACCTTTAGGCAAAGACATTGGATACCTTCCGGGTGATTTGAATGAGAAATTAAACCCTTGGATGCAGCCAATCTACGATAATTTGGAGCTTATTCTTACCGGCAACCGCAATAAAAAAAGTAGGCGGGGACAACAAGCTTCAAATTCCTATCAAGAGTTGCTCACCCAAAATATTATTCAAGTAGAGCCTTTAACTTACATTAGGGGAAGATCATTACCTAATATGTTTTTTGTTATAGATGAAGCTCAAAACTTGACGCCGCATGAGATCAAAACCATTTTGACGCGGGCAGGGGAAGGGACGAAAATCGTTCTTACAGGAGACCCCTACCAAATTGATAATCCGTATATAGACGCCGAATCTAACGGACTCACGTATGTTATTGAAAAATTCAAAGACGAATCTATCGCAGCACATGTCACATTAACTAAAGGTGAAAGAAGTGAACTAGCCACACTAGCTTCACACAAACTTTAAATGGACGGAAAATGGTCACCTACGTCTATTGTCGTAAGTCTAGATACCCTGAGGTTTATATATAAGTGGGGTAAACGATTATATCGACGGGTATATGCTAAAATTAAGTATGGAGTTTAGATTATCTAAAAACCATATAGGAGAATAATATGGCTACGATTACTATTTCCGTCGATCCTACCTACCCAGCCTTCGCTGCTTTGGATCCTTTGAGCTTTACGCATGTATCAGTTGGTATTGGTCCTCGCGGTCTTAGTCCTGCCTATATGAGTTACAATCCTTTCCCTGCTACCTTTGCTAGCATTGGGGACGCCGGAGTTAATCCAGCTTCTGGCACAGTATCCGTTAGGCGACCTCTAACCTTCTCCAGAGCCGCATTCGCTGTGTTTGGGAATGTAACTAGTTCGGACGTTTTGGGGCGTATGGCGACCATCCTATCTAACTATGTCCTACGTGGAGTGCTGGTTGTTACAGACGATGCAACAGCTCTTCCTTTAACGCCGGACGATGTGTTGACTTTTGTTCCTTAAAAGGAAACGATGGCTTTAAGAAATCCTAGAATCAACAGTGCCGTTATGGACCATGCACGTAATCCCGATCCAAGCGGCTCAAGATCCGCTGGCGATCCTTCGGATGCTGGTATTGATGCATTTCGTGAAATTACTCAGGGTCAATTAATACCCGCCATCGCTAACCGCACGCGCAATGCTATTTCCGTGGACGGAAGATCTGTCCTTCTTTTCCAACGCCTGCGTAGTGGGCGTAGATGCTCTTGTTGGATTGGAGCAAACACAAGTCCCAACAGTGACTGCCCGGTGTGTCTGGATACCGGCTTCAGTGGCGGCTATTTCAAATGGGGTACGGATCAATACCTAATGGATCCATCTAGAGAATGGCGCGGGGTTAACGTCCTGCTCAATCCGTTGATAGGTGTACCCCCTTGGTTTACGCTCGAAACAGGAGCCGTATCTGGTTATATAGAATGGTTCGAGGATATGTTAAATACCAACTACTACGGTTTAGATGTTTCCAGGTTTGAATATAGACGTAGCGGGGGTAATATAACCTTTAAGCTAAAACTAGAAGGCTCAGATCTTGATTACATCCCCTTCACCGAAGAAGCCTTAAAACAACGAATTCTACTCGCTAATGGTCGGAGAATATTTTTTAGAGTATATTTAAAAAGAGCCGTAGCTAGCGATCCTTCTCCGATGTTTTTATACTTCATGTTCAGAACTCTAGTGCTAAGTCCAGAACCGCCTATCTTAATTGTCGATATACCTAGACGTAATGAATCAGTAGCTCTTCAGGAGTTTGGAATAATAGAAACCCTAAACCAAATCAATATGGTCTTTTCAGATGTCGTGAAAAGAATAAATGTTGAAGATGCTATTATTAGACTGTTCGATATGACAAGGTGGAAAGTTATAGAAAGCAGTCCTAATGATCCTAAAAACATATTAACATCACACGATGTGAATATACGTAAAGCATACGAAGACGAAGCCATAAATAAAATAATTATGTAGGACTTATGCGATTTTTACTAAAAGTTAAAGCCGACCTTGGTTCAGGTATGTCAGGACCTAACGGATACAAACGTATTACCGAAGTAGATTTCGGTGAAGATGGATTGCCGGAAGAATTAGAGCCTTATAAGGCATATCCTTGGAGTTCTAAAAGTAAAGATTCTTATCCGGTAGATGCTCCTGATATGCCTATAATTACCGATCGCAGTTTTCCTTTTCGTGGACAGTTGCTGAAACGAATACCTTTTAAAAGATCTGAGGACAGAGTGAATAAGAATCCAAATACAAAGCAAACATTCGTCAAGAGAGCTATGAATGTAGCTGAATTAAAAAAAATGATTAAAGCAGCGGAAGAAGGGATCCCTGAGCCAAAGGCTCCACCTAAAGTTCCAGGGCAAGAGCCTACAAAACAAATGTTCTTTCCAGAGTTTTTAACAAAAGCGAAACAAGCATTTCCAGGAATCAAGGAAACCTTTACTCATCCGCCTACCTATATATGGAACCCTAAGGAAGAAGCCGATAAAATCGACATTCAAAAAATAAAAAATATTCTAAGAATGAAATTTCCAGAAATCGTGTGGTCTGCAAATTATGAAGGAAATGATACTACTGTCGTTTCTTTCCCCGATAATACCCAAGCTGTCCTTACTATCGGGCAAGATGCCAACCATTTAACCATTACGTACCAAACCGAAGGAGATTAGGGAGGGTGAATGTTGAAGGTGGTATCTTTTCACAGAGAAATAAAACTTTTAGAACACCTACTTTCAGATACTGTACGGCTAATTCATCATACACACGTAATAAAAGCTATAAAAAAACTCGTTCATGCCTACGATATTCTAGATGTAACAATACGCATAGAACGTGAATTTGATGAATTCAAATACCAACCCCCGTGGGATCTTTCAACGGCGAAAGAATTACATCATATACGATGCGATCTACTCACATACCACGCCGATGCCTTCAAACCAGCTACAGTATTGCCGCAGTACTATAATAAGATAGGCAACTTGTTGGATAAGATGCATTTCAGATTAATAAAGGAGGACAGACATGACTTTATTATCTGATTACATTGGCTCTGGCGGTGGTGTTACCGGCGAAACCGGCGCTGCTGGCGTTACAGGTTCTACAGGCGCTGCTGGCGTTACAGGTGAGACTGGTGCTGCTGGCGTTACAGGTTCTACAGGCGCTGCTGGCGAAACAGGCGCTGCTGGCGTTACAGGTTCTACAGGCGCTGCTGGTG
>Ga0315288_10003562_pt1 | contig 19917 bp, 12 predicted proteins | sample YL17G11_20_MG_FD_203454 | JGI IMG/M metagenome (GOLD analysis project Ga0315288, IMG submission 203454) | Sediment microbial communities from Yellowstone Lake, YNP, Wyoming, USA - YL17G11_20 | ecosystem: Environmental > Aquatic > Freshwater > Lake > Sediment | place: USA: Wyoming | collected... | reverse complement strand
CTGCCGCCGAAGGTTGTTTCCGGAGAGGAATGTTTCTGGCAATGCACCCGTTTGACCTTCAGCGGGGGTCCCTTCATTGACCTCCGCACGGCAAGGGAATGGAGTCCCTCCGGGGCGGGGACCCGCAAATCGGCCTCTCTGGCGGGATTATGGGGGTGTTTCTGCCGGTTACTTGGGGTGCTCAATCTGTTGGAAGTTCAGGAGGGTATGGGGAGGGCAATCTCCCGGGGCCGTGCTCTGGCGGAAGGCAGAACCCTGCCGGCTTTTCCCCCAACCTCCATTATGGGGCGAGTCCAGGACATGGCTCTGGATCTGGCCCATGCCTGTCTGGATCGAGACTTCCCTTCCGTTGCGCGAAAAGGAAAAGAAATGATCGGGCTGGGACCGGGCCTGACCCCCTCGGGGGATGATTTCCTGGGGGCCCTGTTCTTCGCCGCCCGGTCTTTACACCAAGCCTACCCGGAGGATTTTCCTTGGGCTGAGGATGCGGTATCTGAGCTTTTAGATTGGGCCAAGACCCGCACTCACCCCATCAGCTATGCCATTTTCAGTGATCTGGCCCTCGGTCATGGACCGGAGCCTCTGCATGACCTCATCGGCGGGTTGCTGGAGGGGAGGGACTTGGATCCAGTCCTGGAAGCAGCGTTGCGGCTGACCGCCATCGGTCATTCTTCCGGATGGGACATGCTGGCGGGAGCAGTGACAGGAATGCTGATGGCAAGGAAGAGCGTGGAGCGGAGAGCATAGAGCAGGGAGCACAAAAAACTTTTCAAGATCGTCTTTATACTCCTCGCTCCAAGCTCCTTGCTCTTTGCTATATTCATGGGAAGGAGACTTTCATGTCACCGGATACTCAGTCGGACATCAAGCAGAAAATCGAAGCGGCGAACGCCGAGGCGGTGAAGCGAATCAATGAGGCGGACCCGGTTTTGGTGGATATTGCTCCGGCCGGCGAAGTGATTCCCGGTCTCAAGGACCGGATGATCCTCCATTCGGGCCCGCCGGTCACCTGGGAAAAAATGTGCGGCGCCCAGAGGGGGGCCATGATCGGAGTCGCCCTGTTCGAAGGATGGGCGAAGAGTCCGGAGGAAGCGGAAAAGCTCCTGCAAAGCGGAGCCATCAAATTCGAGCCGAACCATCACCATCAGACCGTCGGGCCCATGGCGGGCACGATCTCGGTTTCCATGCCCGTCTGGGTGGTGGAGAACCGGGCTTTCGGAAACCGGGCCTTCTGCCGCCAGGTGGAAGGAAGGCAGCAGTTTGGGGAATACAGCGAGGGGGCCCTGGACGGGCTGCGGCTCTGGCGCAATGTGTGGGCTCCGGCCCTGCGGATAGGGCTCCAGAAAAGAGGAGGCCTGGAGCTGAAGCCGATCATCGCCAAGGCCCTGCAGATGGGCGATGAACTGCACAATCGTCCCGTGGCGGCCTCCAGCCTTTTTGCCAACGCCATGGCCGTGGCCATGGTGGAGGCCGATGTGGCCAGGGAACCCCTCCTGGGGACGCTGAAATACATTACCAACCATGAGCTTCTCGGCCTGGGATTATCCATGGCGGCGGGCAAAGCCTCCGCCGACCCGGCCAAGGGGATCGAGTTCAGCACCGTCGTCGTGGCCATGGCGCGCAACGGGTCAGAATTCGGCATCCGGGTCAGCGGGTTGGGGGAGGATTGGTTTACCGCTCCTTCCCCCCGGGTCAACGGGTTGTATCTTCCGGGTTACTCGGAAAAGGACGCCGGTTGCGACATGGGCGATTCGGCGATTACCGAAACGGTGGGCTGGGGAGGCTTCGTCCTGGCCGGGGCCACGGGGATTCTGGCCCTGGTAGGGGGGACACCGGAGGAGGCCATGAAATACAGCCAGGACATGCGCCAGATTACGGTGTCCGCCAGCCCGAATTACCGCATGCCCATATTCGGTTTCCAGGGATCTCCGGTGGGGATCGACATCCGGAAAGTGGTCCAGACCGGAATCACCCCCATCATCGATACGGCGATTGCCCACCGGAACCCCGGATATCCCATCATCGGAGCCGGTCTCGTCCGGGCCCCCCTGGAGTGCTTCCAGATGGCCCTGAAGGCGTTTGGCCAGAAGTATATGAAGTAAGACTCTGCCAATTGCGGATTGCGGATTTCGGATTGGGGAATGAAAACAGATCGGCCCTGCGGGCCTTGAGGAGCGTCACGCCATGGGCGTGACTTGAGGAGCGGGCCTGCGGCCCTTAAGGAGCGCTTCGCCCTGAACCATATTAGGTTCATGGGCTTCGCTTGAGGCAAGAACCTAAAAATCTGAAAAACGTTGCTCGTTATTTGTTACTCGTTACTGGTTAAAGGATTAGAACGGGATGCGGGAAATGACCGACGACCGCGGACCGACGACCGCAGCTCCTGAACGGCGGTCGGCTGTCTGCGGTCCACTTGCGGGCTATGGAAGAGACAAAAGCTTTTCTCTCGCCCGCTTCGCTAGAGGCCGCAGAGAGCGCAGAGAAAGAGAAAATCCATTTTGGGGGTGGGATTGAAAGGGGGCTTTAACCCTGCGATCCCTGCGGGCTCTGCGAGAAAAATTATTGGGGTTTTTATCTTTGGCGGATTGGGGGTTGGAATTTATTTGAGATTTGGAATTTGGGATTTCGAATCCCCCTAAAGACGGAGTTAAATGATTGGTCACCGGTTGCGTCATTCGTAAGAACGAATACCACGACTCTGTTTTCCTGATGCGGGTGGCCAGGAGAATCTCGGAGCAGAAGGGGGTTCTCCAGGCGGCGGCCCTCATGGGGACGGAGAAGAACAAGGGTCTGCTGGCCGAAATCGGAATCGGGGGAAAAGAGATCGAGGCGGCCGCCCCCGGTGATCTCGTCATCGCGGTCCAGGCGGAAGATGCGGAAACTCTGTCAGCCGTGATGGGCGATGTGGAAGGATGGCTTCACCCTTGCCCGGATCGCCCCGGAGCCATTCCCGTCCGCACCCTGGAAGAGGCCCTCGGCCGCCAGCCCCATTCCAACCTGGCCGTGATCTCCATTCCCGGGCAATACGCGGCCCGCGAGGCGCGGCGGGCGCTGGAACGGGGGTTGAATGTTTTCCTTTTCAGCGACCATGTCCCGGTCAAAGATGAACTGGCCCTGAAAGAGTACGCCCGGGAAAAGGGACTTATGGTCATGGGGCCCGATTGCGGGACGGCCATCATCGGGGGAAAGGGAATCGGCTTTGCCAATGCGGTGCGGCGCGGGCCCATTGGGGTCATCGGCGCCTCGGGGACGGGGATCCAGGAATTTACGACCCTCGTCCATCATGCCGGCTCCGGAATCTCCCACGCCCTCGGGACGGGAAGCCGCGACCTCTCCGATGAAATCGGCGGGATTTCCGTCCTGTCGGCCCTGGCGGCTTTGGAGTCTGACCCGCAAACCAGGGTAATCGCCCTCGTCTCGAAACCGCCGGGACCGCAGACGCTCTCTCGGCTCCTCCCAAAGCTCCAAAGCAGCCCCAAGCCCATGGTGGCCTGTTTCCTTGGCTCCAGGAAGAACATGCAGGCCGGGGAAACCTCTTGCCGGATCGTCCGCACACTGGATGAGACCGCGGCCGCGGCCGTTCAACTGGCTACCGGCCGCGAGAAATCGGCCTACCCCACAGAACCGCCCGATTTCCGGGCTCTCCTCCAAAAGGAAAGAAGCGGCATAAGGGCCCCCCAGAGATTCCTGCGGGGGATCTTTGCCGGCGGAACCTTCTGTTACCAGGCGCAGCAGATCCTTCAGGATGCCGGGATTCAAACTTATTCCAACGCCCCCCTGGCGGAGAATCGGGAACTGCCCGATTCTTCGCAGAGCCTGGAACATACCCTGGTGGACACGGGTGCCGATGAATTCACTTCCGGCCGTCCTCACCCCATGATTGATTCAAGCCAAAGGCGGGAGCGTATTCTTCAAGAGGCGGAAGATCCGGAGGTCGCCGTCCTCCTGCTGGACTTCATTCTCGGCTTCAATGCTTCTCCGGACCCGGCGGGCGACCTGGCTGCAGCCATCACCCGGGCAAAAGCCGGGGCAAAGAAGAAAGGCGGGTTCCTCAGCGTCGTTGCTTCCGTATGCGGGACGGAGGGAGACTCCCAAGATTTTGTTCGCCAGGTCAAGAAACTGGAAGAAACAGGGGCGGTCGTCTTTGCCAGCAGCGCCCGGGCAGCTCAATTTTGCGCGGAGTTGATCCGGCCGCAAGAGGGAGGGTCCGGTGGCTGACCGGCTGGATGAACTCCTGGATAAAGGCCCCGTGGTGGTCAACATAGGAGTGAAGGATTTTGCGAACAGCCTGAAAACCCAGGGCGCGGAAGTGACCCAGGTGGACTGGAGTCCCCCGGCAGGGGGCGACCGGGAGATGATCGAGCTTCTGGATCAGTTGTTATAGGGGAACAGGGGAGCTGAAGTTCTATGATCATTGGCCATTTTCCATTGATCATTGATCAATGATCTAAACCCGTTGGCATTGAGGGGTGACCGGCACATGAAAAGAGAGCACGGGCGAATCGTGATCGCGCTGGGGGGGAATGCCATCAAGATTCCCCGCCAGAGGGGCACCTACGAGGAACAGTTGGCCAGCATCCGGGCGGCGTCCCTCCACATCCTGGAATTTATCCGCCAGGGATTTGATGTGGTGATCACCCACGGAAACGGCCCTCAGGTGGGCAATCTGCTGGTGCAGCAGGAAGCCGCAGCTTCTCAGGTCCCGGCCCAGCCCATGCACATCTGCAATGCCATGACCCAGGGGCAGTTGGGATACATTCTCCAGCAGACGCTCATGAATGAACTCAAATCCTACCACCTGGACTTCAACGTGGTCACCATGATCACCCAGGTCATGGTGGACCGGAATGATCCGGACTTTCAGCACCCGACCAAACCCGTGGGCCCTTTCTACGACCTGGCCACCAAGGAAAAACTGGAATCGGAAAAAGGCTGGCGGATGAAAAAAGTTCTGCCGGAGGGAGAGGCCCCCTTCCGCCGGGTGGTCCCTTCTCCCGACCCCATCCGGATCCTGGAGGTTCACGCCCTGAGAAAAGTAGTGGATGGCGGGATGATCGTCATCGCCTCGGGGGGGGGAGGAGTTCCGGTGATTCTGAACGAAGGGGGAGAATTCGAGGGATTCGAAGGGGTGGTGGATAAAGACCTGGCCGGGGAGAAGCTTGCCGAAGCCGTAGCCGCGGATTATTTCATGGTCCTTACCGACATCCCCAAGGTGAAGCTTGGATTCGGCACGCCGGAAGAGCGGGAGGTTGATCGCTTGAAGGTAACCGAGGCCAGAAAATATCTCCGCGAAGGCCATTTCCAAGAAGGGTCCATGGCCCCGAAGGTTCTGGCCTGTATCCGCTTCATCGAGTACGGCGGGGAGGAAGCCATCATTACCTCCCTGGACCGGGCCTGGCCGGCCATGCAAAATCAGGAGGGAACGCACTTTGTCCCCTGAAGGGGGTGAAACATGACCCATCGGCATGTCATCGAAGCCCAGCAGTTCAACAAAAAGGGCCTTCAACAAATCCTGGAGGCGGCGGACCACATCAAGGAGCGGACGGAGAGGCGCCTGCCCCTGGATGTTCTGAGCGGCAAGATTCTGGGAAATCTTCTCTACGTGAGTTCCATGCGCACCAGTCTGTCCTTTGATGTGGCCATGAAACGGCTGGGCGGCTCGGTGAGCAACATTGAATTCCCCGAAACCTTTTCTTCCGAGCTGGCCGGGGGGAGTTTCGAAGACACGGTTCGGGTGGTGGGATCTCTGGTGGACGTGATTGTCCTGCGTCATTACCGGAGCGGCTCGGCCAAGCGGGCAGCGGAGGTTTCGCCGGTTCCAGTCATCAACGGGGGCGACGGGCCGGCCCAGCATCCGACCCAGGCCCTGATCGACTTATATTGTATCGAGAAGCTGAAGGGCGGGATCGACGGGGTTTCCATCGCTTTCGTCGGGGATTTGATGAACAGCCGCACCATCCGGTCGCTCACCTATTTTCTGGCCAAATACTCGGGGATCAAGATCTATTTTGTTTCTCCCGGGGCTTTGCGGATGAATGATGATATGAAGGACTATCTGCGGGAGCACCGGGTTCCCTTCAAGGAGTCCCTGGACAGCGCGGAAGAATGGAGGGAGATCGCTTCCCAAGCTGATATTCTGTACCTCACCCAGATCCCCCGGGACCGCTTCGACGATCGGGTGAGTGATTATGAACGGTCGAAAGAAATCTTCCGGGTGACCCCCGGCATTCTGAAAGCCCTGAAGAAAGATACTTACCTCCTGCATCCCTTCCCCAGGGATTATGAACTCCCCCCGGAAGTGGACTCCGACCCCCGGGCGGTCTATTTCGACATGATTCAATACGGCCAGTTCCTGCGCATGGGGCTGCTCTGTCTTGTCTTGCGGGCCCAGCTGGCCTGAGAGCCCTGTCCGATACGTCCCAAGAATCGAAAATAAAAAAGCGGGGCCTCCATGAAGCCTCGCCTCTGCCTTATTTAAGGATAGAAAGAGATTATGAGGTTTCTCATAATCCCTTTCTTACCGATTTTTCTAAGTCGCCCAGCAGTTGAGAAAAATAGATTTACTTTTTGAAAATCCGGCGGAATCCAAGAATCCCAAAGAGCCCCGCAATAATCAGAAGAAGGCTCGAGGGTTCAGGCCCTACCGGAGTGAGGGCTGAGGCAATACCAGGAAACAAGACCAAAAAAAGAACGGAAAGCAGCAAATAGTGTAGTTTTTTCATGGGTTAACCCTCCCCCACCAACATTCTAAGAATCCTGGGTACAGACTGATAAAACGACCGCAGGAAGGTAATTATAGGGAGCTTCTCCAGAATCGTCAACAGTTATTTTGGGTTTTTTTTGGGAAAAATGACTACGCCTGCTTTGGCGTTAGGGATGAACTTTTATCGAATCGAGGCCCGAAGTCATCCACAAAACTTGTGTATGCAGGGGGTTTCATATTAAAATTGGAATAATCTAAACAGCAGAATCGCAAGATCGCGGCACGGAAGTACTTTTTCAAAAAATCCTTAATAACTGCGAAGGCTTATGGAATTAGAAAAAGGAGCAGCGTATGCTGAAGAAGATTGATCCGACGAAGACAACGGCCTGGCGGGATCTCGGTGGCCATTTTCAGGAGATGAAGAACGTCCAGATGAAAGACCTCTTTGCCGCAGACCCGCAACGGTTTGAGAAGTTCTCCCTCCGCTTCCAGGATATCCTGGTAGACTACTCCAAAAACCGGATCACCCCGGAGACGATGCAACTCCTCTTTTCCCTGGCGGAGGAAGTGGACCTGCGCGACGCCATCGAAAAGATGTTTACCGGCAACAAGATCAATGAGACGGAAAAAAGGGCCGTTCTGCATGTGGCCCTGAGGAATCGATCCAACACTCCCATCCACGTGGATGGGGAAGATGTGATGCCCCGGGTGAATGGGGTCCTTGAAAAGATGAAAAACTTCTCGGAAAAGGTGACCTCCGGTAAGTGGAAGGGGTATACGGGGAGGCCGGTCACGGATATCGTCAATATGGGAATCGGAGGGTCGGACCTCGGCCCGGTCATGGTAAACGAGTGTCTCAAGCCTTACGCCCGGGAGGGTTTACAGGTTCATTTCGTCTCCAACGTAGATGGAACTCATATTGTGGAAACCCTGAAAAAGCTGAACCCGGAGACCACGCTTTTCCTCATTGCTTCCAAGACTTTTACCACCCAGGAAACCATGGCCAACGCGTTTTCCGCGAGAGACTGGTTTTTAGCCCGGGCCAACGATCTCCGGCAGGTGGCCCTTCATTTTGCGGCCATCTCCACCAATACGGAAAAAGTAAAAGCCTTTGGGATCCATCCCGACAACATGTTTGTATTCTGGGACTGGGTGGGGGGGCGCTACTCTCTCTGGTCGGCGATCGGATTGTCCATCGCCTGCTATGTGGGGTTTGAAAATTTCGCCGAACTCCTGCGGGGAGCCCACGAGATGGACCGCCATTTCCGGGAAACCCCTTTGGCGAGAAATATCCCGGTGATTCTGGCCCTGATCGGAATCTGGTACAACAACTTCTTCGGGGCTGAAACCGAAACCATTCTCCCCTATGACCAGTACATGCACCGCTTTCCCGCCTATTTCCAGCAGGGGAACATGGAAAGCAACGGGAAATCAGTCGATCGGAAGGGCCGGAGGGTACCGTACCAGACGGGTCCGATCATCTGGGGAGAGCCGGGAACGAACGGGCAGCATGCTTTCTATCAGCTGATTCATCAGGGGACCAAACTCATCCCGGCTGATTTTTTAGCCCCGGCGATCAGCCACAACCCGATCGGAGATCATCACTCCATCCTTCTCTCCAATTTCTTCGCCCAGACCGAAGCCCTTCTTCAAGGAAAAAGTAAGGAGGAAGTGATCGAAGAATTAAAAAGGGAAGGAAGAACCGACGAGGAGATTAAAAAGCTTTGGCCCTACCGGGTTTTCGAGGGGAACCGTCCAACCAATTCCATCCTCTTCAAAAAATTAACCCCCCGGGTCCTGGGAAGCCTCATCGCCATGTACGAGCACAAAATCTTCGTTCAGGGGGTCATCTGGAACATCTTCAGCTTCGACCAGTGGGGCGTGGAGCTGGGGAAGCAGCTGGCCGGGAAAATCCTTCCGGAATTAACGGATGACCGCTCGGTTCATTCCCATGATCCCTCCACCGACGGATTGGTCAATGCGTTCAAGGAAATGAGGAAAAATGAAACACTTTAGCTCTTTGAAAAAGGTAAGTTTTGCCCTCTGAAATGACCCCCCAGAAATCCCCCCCTTCCCCCCTTTGCCAAGGGGGGTTGGGGGGATTTCAGCGATGGGCATTTCAATCGATATGGCCTCGACATGATTTTCAAGCGGCTAAATTGATACGAAAAAATGAGGAAGGGAAATGAATAACATTTCCTCCGCGGAAAAACCGAAAGGGTGGTTTAACCGCTTCATTTCCGGCAACCGGACGGCTTTTGCCCTCCTGGCGGCTCTGGTGGTCCTTGTCCTGGCGTACCGGATCCGTCTCACCTATGGCTTATTTACGCATCCGATTAGACCCTTTGATTTTTCTCCCGGCTCCCATCCCATCCAATTTGCCCTGGCTTACGGGTATTCCGATCTGGTATTGATCCTGACCTGTTTTTTCCTTTTCTGGCTCCTCTCCCAGGGGCGCTTTCTCCTGAAGAGCCGGCCGATCTTGCTCATTTTTCGGGTTGCGGGGCTGGCTTTCCTCCACCTGATCCTGGGAGGTCTCCTGTTCCTTCACCTGGGTCATTTCCGCTTTCTCTTCGACGCCCAGACGGGGTTCGATTTCGGGGTGATCCTGGAGTCGGTGTACAGCGTCTCGACCCTCGACACCCTGAAATTTCTGGAGGTCCGGGACTGGTTGTTCGTCCTCCTTCCCCTGGGGGTCTTCTGGGTGGTTTGGCTGGTTCCCCCGACGGCGCGGGCCTGGATGGCGAAGGTTTCCCTTGGGGCCATGGTTTTCTGGGGAGCTTTCTCCCTGTTGGTTTCTCCGGGAGAGAAGAAGGCCGTTCCAGCGGAGATCCGAGTGAACCCCGGCATTTTCTTCCTTTCCGACATGGCCGAGCACTTGGGCAGGTCCTCGACCGAAGATCGAAGGTTGGTCAAGGTTCAGGAAACGGAGTCCGGCATCAGGCTCACCGGGCCTCTCTACACCCATTCCATCCGGGCGGTGAAAAACCTTCCTCCTCCAACCAAGCATCCCTGGAATGTGGTCTTCCTGGTCCTGGAGTCGGTGGGGACCCGCTACATGCTGGGGGGCTCCGACGGGAGTCCGGTCCCCATGCCCTTCCTGAATCAGCTGGCCAGGGAGAGCTGGTTCTTGAAGAATCATTACACCACCTCCAACGTGAGCACCAAGGCGATGTTTTCCGTCCTCAGCGGCCTCTACGAATTTTTCAACCGGAGAACCCTGGGAGTTCGAGAGGACACCCAGATTCCTTCCCTGCCCAGTTTCCTGGGCCCGAAATACGATTCCTTCCTCGTTTCTCCCTCTTCTTCCGCCTGGTACTTCCCCCTTCCGTTCCTGAGAAACGGGGGGCTCCGGGAGATTTATACCTACGAAAACCTGAACTTCAAGATCCGGGAAGAGTTGAGCACCCTGGGCCGATACATCGCCCGGGATGAAATCCAGACCGTGGATTTTTTCCTCCAGCGAATCAGTAAGGCCCGGGAACCCTTTCTGGGGATGTACGTGAGCTTTGTCGCCCATTTCCCCTATTTCGACTACGGACCCGAGTACCGCATCGTAGAGAGTGACGGAAAATCGATCAGCCGCTACCTCAACAACCTGTACCTCCTGGACCGGCTGGTGCAGCGGATCTTCGAGCACCTGAAGATGCAGGGCCTGCTGGAGAGAACCCTCCTGGTCATCGTGGGCGACCACGGCCAGGCTTTCGGGCAGCACCATCCGGACAACTATCTGCACTATCGGTACAGCTACAACGTGAACCTGGAGGCTCCGGTGATCTTCCACCAGCCGGCCCTCTTCAAACCGAAGGTTTTTCGGGTTCCGACCAACCATGCCGATATTTTGCCAACTCTGCTGGACGCCCTGCGGGTTCCCTACAACTCCTCCCTCCTGGACGGGGAGTCCTTATTCCACCGGAAGCTGAGCCGAAAGTATCTCTTTTTTTACGGGCACGAGGAGAGTATCTCCTCGCTGAGCACGGAGGGGATCAAGGTTCAGGTTTCTCTGAAGAAGGACCGATGCTGGGCTTTTGACCTGAAGGCCGACCCCGGCGAGAAGAATCCCCTGGCGTGCGGTCCTTACCAGACCCAGCTGGATGCGCTGCGCAATTTTGTCCGCCACCACGATGCCAGTCTGGTCCAGTACAATGCGGGCAATCGGGAAGGGAAAGATTTCCAGGGACAGAAACACCCCGCCCTGGCGGCTCCCCCGGCCAGCTCTCCTGCTCTTATTTCCTCAAAAGGTCGATGATCTCCATCCGGTTGTTGGCCTGGGGGTGTTTCGCCGAGGGCCCTTCGGTGAGGACGACCAGATTTCCCTCCACCTCATGGTCCTGCATCCATTTGCGGACATAAGCGTTCCAGTCGTCGGGATGATCCGGCTCACACATGGGATAAACGCCGTAGGAGAACTGGAGGCGCTGGCAGGTGGACTCCTGGGAGCTCACGGCGGTGATCCATACGGGAAGCCGGAAGCGGGCAATGGACCGGGCGGTGGCCCCGCTGTGGGTCGGTACGAATACAGCGGCCGGGGCGATCCTCTCCAGGGTGGTTTCTACGCTCAGGGCAATCAGGTCGGTGAGGCTGATCGGGCCTTTTGGCCCGATCCCCCGGAGGGTTTCCCGGACATGGTAGGCAGGCCGGTAGGGCTCGATGGCGGCGGCAATCCTGGCCAGCATGGCCACCGATTCCACGGGATACCTGCCCATGGCCGATTCACCGGAGAGCATGATACAGTCGGTCCCATCCAGAATCGCATTGGCCACGTCCGTGGCCTCCGCCCGGGTCGGACGCCGGTTGTCGGTCATGGATTCCAGCATCTGCGTGGCGGTGATGACCGGCTTGCCCAGCAGGTTGGCCTTGCGCATGAGCTGCTTTTGTACCACGGCGATCTGCTCGATGGGGATCTCCACCCCCAAGTCCCCCCGGGCGATCATGATTCCGTCCGCCGCCTCCAGGATTTCGTCGATATGATCGAGCGCCCGGGAGCGTTCGATCTTGGCGAGGATGAAGGGGCTGAACCCGAGAGAAGCGGCGGCCCGGCGGACATTCCGAATGTCCTCCCCGGATTCGACAAAGGACTGACTCACCGCGTCCACCCCGTTTTCCAGGGCGAACTGCAGACACCGACGGTCCTGGTCGGTGAAGGCGGTAATCCCCAGGTCGATCCCCGGGAGGTTCAAACCCTTGCGGGAGCGCAATTCTCCCCCCACGATCACCCGGCATTGAACCTCCCGGGCCTTGACGCCCAGGACTTCCAGCTGGATGAACCCGTCGTTGAGGAAGACCAGGTCCCCCGGTTTAACGGACTGGGGAAGGGTGGAAAAACTCACCGATACTCTGCGGGAGTCTCCCGCGATCTCCTCGGCGGTGAGGGTAAAAAGATCTCCGGACCTCAGTTCAACCGGCTCTTTGGCGAACTGGCCGATCCGGATCTTGGGCCCCGGCAGGTCGGCCATGATGGCCAGCCGACGGCCGGCGGTCCGGGCCGTCTCCCGGAGATTCTCGATCACTTTTTTATGGCCCGCAAAATCTCCGTGGGAAAAATTGAGACGGGCCACGTTCATTCCCTCCCGGATCATCTGCCCCATTATTTCGGGGGACTCGGATGCCGGGCCGATGGTACAGACGATCTTGGCCTTATGAGTCGGCAGTTTCATTCTCCCCCCTCGCTTGGTTTCTTCCCGGAGACTTCGGAATCTTCGGGCGAGCCCGCGTCAGTCAGAGCTTCCAGGAGGCCTGAAGGATGGTTCCCCGGCCCTGGATGGATTCGATCGAAAAGGAGCCCCCGGAAAGTTCCGTCCGTTCCCTCATGCTGGTCAGACCGAAACCGTATCCGGTCCGTTCTTCCGAAAGGACTTTCCGGGGGTCAAACCCGGAACCATTGTCTTCGACCCGGAGCTGGATCCATCCATTCTTTTTGGCCAGGGAGAGACGCACTCCCTTCGCCCCGCTGTGCTTGGCGACATTATTCATGGCTTCCTGCAGGACCCGGTAGATAACGGTCTTTAGCTCATGGGGAATTTCGTTTTCCTGGACTTCGATCTCCTGTTCGATCCGGATTTCGGAGTAGATCCGCTGGTACTCGCGGCAGAACCAGGATAGGGTGGCCCGGATCCCCAGGTCATCCAGGGTCGGCGGGCGAAGGTCGGTCTGCATTTGCCGGACTTCCTCGATGGCGTTCTGCAGCATGGGAATCATGCTCTCCAGGGGCTGGAGGTCGCCGGGAGCAGAGTTCTTTTCCATCATCTGGAGACGATTTTCCAGGAGGAATTTTAGGGCCGAGAGAGACTGCCCGATCCCGTCATGAAGCTCCCGGGCGATCCGTTTCCTCTCCTCTTCCTGAACGGAAAGGAGCCGGGCGGAAAGACGCCGAAGCTCTTCCTGCGACCGCTGGAGCAGCTCTTCGGCCTGCTTCCGCTCGGTAATGTCCAGGACCGTGCCGATCATGCGGATGGGCCGTCCCCCGTCGTCAAAGGTGACCTCCCCCTGCTCATGAACGATGCGTTCCCGACCATCCGGCCGAACCACCCGGTGTTCGATGCTGTAAGGAACGGACGGGTCGGCCAGACTCCGGTTGACGGCCTCTTGAACCGCTTCCCGGTCGTCGGGGTGCACGAATTCCAGGAAGGCGTCGTAAGTGGCCCCGAACTCCTGTGGAAGAAGGCCGAAGATCCGGTAGACTTCATCGGACCAGGCCAGTTCGTTGGTTTCGATGTTCCAGGTCCAGTTGCCCAGGTGGGCGATCCGTTGTGCTTCCGCCAGGCTCTCGTCCTTTTTCCGGGCCGCCTCTTCGGCCAGTTTCCGCTCGGTGACGTCGCGGTTGCTGACCCGGTAACCCAGGAATTCCCCTTGAGGGCCTCTCACCGACTGGCAGGCATGCTCGATCCAGCGGATCTGGCCGTCCGGTTTGCGGATGCGGAACTCGATTTCGTGAGCACGGACGCCCTGCCGGCTTTCCCGGAAGTGCTGATCCCAGACTTCCCGGTCGATGGGCAAAATGATCTTTCGAATTAAAGAAGGATGATGGATGAACTCCTGGGGGGAATACCCCGTGATCCTCTCGCAGGATGGGGACATGTACCGTATGCTTCCATCGGGGTTGGCCCAGTATTCCCAGTCATAGGTAAAATCGGCCACCGTCCGGTATTCCAGCTCGGCCCGGCGGAGCACCTCTTCCGCCCGCTTGCGGGCCAGGGCGCTGGCGAAAATCTCCCCGACCAGACGAACCCTATAAATAAGCTCTTCCGGCCAATTCCGCTCGGTGCGGACCGCTCCAAAGGTCACCGCGCCGAAGACGTTTTTCCCCACACTCAGAGGAATCACCAGGGAGGATACATTCCGGTACTTCTTCAATTCCTCCCGATCCTGCGCCGCTTCTTCCGGGAGATCGTCGACCCGCGGGATGACCAGCATTTCGCCCTTCCGCAGCTTCTCGCTGAGCCAGGGAAACTTCTGATTCTCCAGGATGGACGCTGATTCGGGAATTCCCTCCATCCCCCAGAAGTATTTTCGAAAGATCCTGTTCCTGTCCCCCGAAAAGATATAAACGCCCCCCCGGTCAACCCCCAGAAATTCGACCACCCGGCGCAGCCCCTGCTCGATCTCCCGTTCGATTTGTTCAGCCGGAAGATTGACCAGATGGGTGGAGATTTCCGAGAGCAGCTTCTCGAAACGAATCATCTCCTCCAGCTGCCGCTCTTTTTGCCCGAATGCTTTGACCTCCCGCCGCAGCCGGGCGTTCTTTCGGGTCAGCTCCCGGATTTTCTCCCGCAGAGGCTTTCCCGTTTTTTGGCGTGATTCCGGAGAAGCTTTTTTCGTCTTTACCATGGAAAAAGCGCCTCAAGTGTATCCATTTAGTTGTTTGAAAATCATATCAAATTGTTGGGCAGGAAAGCCTGTCCCCCCTGAGGAAAGGGAAATCCAGGCTTGCCATGGTCTCAACCTGAAAAACATCCAATTTTAGCCAAGCTATATCGTTTGGGAAACCCACCGCTGAAATCCCCCCCAACCCCCCTTTGGAAAAGGGGGGCGAAGGGGGGATTTCTGGGGGGATCTTTTCCGAAGGCTGAAGAGTTGCCTTCTTGCAAAGAGCTAAATGGGAGGCTTTTGGTCTTTGCCTCAAGCGAAGCGCTCCTCAAGTCAAGCCGCAGGCTTGACGCTCCTTAAGCCATGCCTCCACCACGGCGGTCCTCAAGGCCCGCAGGGCCGATCTGTTTTCATTCCGCCCTGCACTACGTGGAGTGCAGGGCAGCCCTGAACCCTACGTGGTTCAGGGCGCATTCCGATCAATATCCAATGGCCGCGCCGTCGCAGCGCGGGTCGGAGCCCCCCATGCGCAGCCCGTTTTCCGGATGGATCAGGATGCCGTGGGCGCTGCCCATGGACTGATCGATCCCGTCGACCACCTGGATTTGATGCCCCCGTTTCTTCAACTCTTCGATCACCGGCGCGGGGAATCGCTTTTCCATCATGAGCAGCCCCTCCGGCTGGTGGAGCAGATAACGGCCCGCCACCCATCGCGGCGCCTCGAGGGCCGCCTGGATGTCCAGGCCGAAGTCGAAGACCGCGGTCATGGCCTGGATGTGGGTCTGGGGCTGGCCGTCGGCCCCGCTGGTCCCGAAGACCAGGAAAGGGTTCCCGTCGCGAAAAGTCATGGAAGCCATGAGGGTATGGAAGGTGCGTTTATGGGGCTGCAGGCAGTTCACGTGATCCGGGTTCAGGGAAAAATAGGCCCCGCGGTTCTGGAGGACGATCCCGGTGTTCCCGGCCACCACCGCCGAGCCGAAGGAATAGTAGAGGGACTGAATTAAGGAGACGGCGTTGCCCGCTTCATCGACCGTGCAGAGGTAGATCGTATCCCGGCCGAAGATCCCCGGAGAGACGGCCTGAGGGTCCAGGGCCTGGTCTTTCCGGATGAGCGTGCGGCGGCCGGCCGCATAGTCCTTCGAAAGGAGCTCATCGACGGGAATCTTGACCTTCTCCGGGTCGGAGATGTACCGGTTCCGGTCGGCGAAAGCCACCTTCTTGGCTTCCACCATGAAGTGGAGATGGTCGGGAGACTGATAGCCCATGGAGGCCAGGTCGTAGCCCTCGAGGAGGTTCAGGATGAGGAGGGCGGTCAGGCCCTGGGAGTTGGGGGCGGTTTCGTAGACCGTGTAGCCCCGGTACTGGGTGGAGACGGGTTTTCCCCAGTCGGACCGGTGGTCCAGAAGATCTCTCTCGGCCAAAAGGCCGCCGTTTTCCCGGGCGAAGCGGACGATCTCCCGGCCAATCTCCCCCCGGTAGAATACATCTCTTCCCTCACGGGCGATCTTTTCCAGAGAAGAAGCCAGACCGGGATTGGTCAGAACGTCCCCCGGCCGGGGGGCTTTTCCTCCGGGGAGAAAGAGGCTTTTGGAGGTGGAGTAGCGGGAGAGTTCGCCGATCGCCTCCTGGATCTTGAAGCTGAGGACGTGGCTGATGGGATACCCCCTGCGGGCATAGGCGATCGCTGTTTCGAGGAGCGCGGCCATGGGCAGTTTGCCGTAGCGCCGGTGGGCCTCAAACCAGCCGTCCACGGCCCCGGGGACGGTCACGGTCAATGGACCCCGGACGGGCATGGAATTCATCCCCGCCTTTTTGTAACTATCGATCGTAGCTGCATGGGGAGAACGGCCGCTGGCGTTCAGGAAGGCCAGGTCCTTTTTGGCGGCGTCGTAGATGAGCCAGAAGGCGTCTCCGCCGATCCCGCACATGTGGGGGTAGACCACGTTGAGGGCGGAGTTGGTGGCGATGGCCGCGTCCACCGCCGTCCCCCCTTTTTTCAGAACATCCACGCCGGCCTGGGAAGCGAGATAATGGGGAGAGGCCACCATCCCGTGAGGGGCCATGGTCAGAGGACGGTACCTTTGGGGAAATGTTTCCGGGGTTTTGTACATCAGGGACTCCTCTCTGGAGATAAAAGTGCGGGGGGATGGAAGAATTCAAAGACCGTCTGGGCATCCTTCCGGGTCAGGGGCTCCATTTGGCTGAGCCCTTCCACCGTGGCTTCCTGAATTTTTCGCAGGCTTCCGAAACCCCGCAGAAGAGCTTTCTTCTTTACCCCTCCGATCCCGGGAATTTCGTCCAGGATCGTCCGCAGCCCGCGCCTGCCCCGCAGCTTCTTATGATAGGTGATGGCAAACCGGTGGGCTTCGTCGCGGATCCGCTGGAGGTAGTGCAGAGCGCCGGAATGCCCGAGGAGGATGGGGTCTTTCACGTTAGGCAGATAGATTTTATCGGCGGTCTTCTCGGCGATTTTCTTCGGGCTCGGCCCCTTGTCCTTGGCCAGCCCGATGGCCGACCGGTCCCGCAGGCCGAGTTCATCCAGCACCGCCAGGGCCACGTTGAGTTGACCTTTGCCCCCGTCGACGACGAGCAGGTCCGGCTTTTCCTTGTCGAGCTCCAGCTTGCTGTACCTTCGTTTCAGGATCTCATACATCATAGCATAATCGTCGGGAAAAGAGGGGGCGTGAACTCTATAATGGCGGTACTGGGAACGGTCCGGTTTCCCGTCCCGAAAACTTACCCTGGAGCCCACGGCCAGAGTCCCGAAGAGGTTGGAGATGTCGAAACATTCGATCCGGTGAGGCAGGCTTCTTAACCTTAGTTTTTCTTTCAGCTCCTGAAGGAGGAGGGAAAGATTTTCCGTTTCGTCGACCTTTTTCTGGAAGGCATGCTCGGCGTTTTTTTGGGCCATCTCCACGAGACTCTTCTTCTCCCCCCGCTGGGGAACGTGGACTTCCACTTTTCCCCCCCTCTTTTCGGAGAGCCACTCCGCGAGGAGGGGCTCATCCTCGACGGGCAGGGGAAGGAGAACCTCATGGGGAATCGAGGGTTCTTCGGCGTAGTACTGGCGCAGAAAAGCGGCCAGGGCTTCCTCCTCCGGGAGGTTGATCCGGGAGAAGTGAAAGGATTTGTTTCCCACCAGAATTCCCCGCCGGAAGAAAAGGATCTGGAACTCCCAGACGTTCCCCTGGTGATGGAAGGCGAAGACGTCCTGGTCGTTGGGAGTCTGGGAGACGGCTTTCTGCTTCTCCAGGGTCTGCTCGATGGCTCCGATCTGGTCCCGGATGCGGGCCGCCTCCTCGAAGTCGAGGTTCTCCGAGGCCTCCGTCATTCTCTCCTGCAGGAGCTTGATTAACTGGGAGTTTTTCCCCTCGAGGAAGAGGATGACTTCCTGAACCAGGTCCGCGTATTTTTCCGGAAAAACCAGCCCGCAGCAGGGTCCCAGGCATTTCTTGATCTGGAAGTTCAGGCAGGGGCGGGAGCGGTTCCTGAAATTGGCGTCGCTGCAGGTGCGCAGGGGAAAGAGGCTGCGCAGAATCCGAAGGGTCTCCTTCACCGCGGCACTGGAGGCATAGGGGCCGAAATAGCGCGCTCCGTCCCGTTTCACCTTGCGCACCAGAGTAAGTTTGGGGAATTTTTCCTGGACGCTGAACCTGAGGCTGAAGTAGGTTTTGTCGTCTTTTAAATCAATATTGTGGCGGGGCTTGTGCTTCTTGATCAAGGTGTTTTCCAGGATGAGGGCTTCTTTTTCGGTATCCGTGAGGATGGTTTCCACCTGGCGGACTTTGGGCATGAGGAAGCGGAGGGAGAGGCGGGCGTCACCGGATTTCCCGAAATAGGTCCTCACCCGGTTGCGCAGGTTCTTGGCCTTCCCGATGTACAGCACCTTTCCGGCCTGGTCCTTCATCAGGTAGACGCCGGGGGAGGTGGGGAGGATTTGGATTTGGTCTTCTAGTTCCATACCATAATTACCGCAAGTCGCAAGGCGCAAGTCGTAAGGCGTGGAAGCTCATTCAATTTGTTGGGCTTCCGTTCTTTTCTAACTGGCGCCTTGCGACTTACGCCCTCGCGATTGTATTCCCTTCCCTTGAATCCAGCTCCCTCTCCTGCAGGTTCTTGACCCGGTCCCTCAGCTCCGCGGCCCTTTCGAAGTCGAGCCGGGAGGCGGCCTCGCGCATCTCCTTTTTCAGCCGGGCGAGGAGCTTCGGGATCTCGAAGAGAGAGACGTACTCTTCGGGCTTTTCCGCGGCCATGGGAATGGTGACGTAGTCCGCTTCGTAAATGGACTGCAGGATGTCCGGGATGGCCTTGCGAATCGACTCGGGAGTGATCCCGTGCTTGCGGTTGAAGGATTCCTGGATCTTCCGCCGCCGGTCGGTCTCGCGGATGGCTTTCTTCATCGAATCGGTCGACCTGTCCGCGTAAAGGATCACCTGCCCGGCGACGTTGCGGGATGCCCGGCCGAAGGTCTGAATGAGAGAGGTCCCCGAGCGCAGGAATCCTTCCTTGTCGGCATCCAGAATGGCCACCAGGGAAACTTCGGGGAGATCCAATCCTTCCCGCAGCAGGTTGATGCCGATAAGGACATCGAACTTCCCCAGGCGCAGGTCGCGGAGAATCTCCGTTCTCTCCAGCGTTTGGATGTCCGAGTGGAGGTATTTGACCTTGATCCCCAGGTCGGCGTAGTAGGAGGTCAGGTCTTCGGCCATGCGCTTGGTCAGGGTGGTAACCAGGACCCGTTCTCCCCGGCCGACCCGGGCCTGGATTTCGTTCAGGAGGTCGTCCACCTGGTACCGGGCGGGTTTGACCTCAACCTTCGGGTCGATCAGGCCCGTGGGGCGGATGATCTGCTCCACCACGCGACCCTCAGACTTTTTCATTTCGTAGGCGGCGGGGGTGGCGGAAACGTAGACCACCTGGGGCGCCCGGGCTTCGAACTCTTCGAAGGAGAGGGGACGGTTGTCCAGGGCCGAGGGCAGGCGGAATCCGTACTCCGCCAGGGTTTCTTTCCGCGTCCGGTCGCCCCAGTACATTCCGTTCAGCTGGGGAACGGTGATGTGGCTCTCATCGATAAAATAGAGGGAGTCTTTGGGGAAATAATCCAGGAGGGTGTAGGGAGGCTCTCCGGGCTTCCGGCCGTCCAGGTGGCGGGAGTAGTTCTCGATTCCCATGCAGTATCCCATCTCCTGCAGCATTTCAATATCATAGTTGGTCCGCTGCTCCAGGCGCTGGGCCTCCAGGAGTTTCTTCTGAGATTCAAACTGGGCAAGCCGCTCGACCAGCTCTTCCCGGATGGATTGGATGGCCCGGCGCAGCCGGTCCTGGGGGGTCACGTAGTGGCTCCCGGGGAAGATGGTGATCTGCTTCAGCTGGCGCAGGATTTTTCCCCGGAGGGGGTCGATCTCGGA
>Ga0315288_10003559_pt1 | contig 19919 bp, 21 predicted proteins | sample YL17G11_20_MG_FD_203454 | JGI IMG/M metagenome (GOLD analysis project Ga0315288, IMG submission 203454) | Sediment microbial communities from Yellowstone Lake, YNP, Wyoming, USA - YL17G11_20 | ecosystem: Environmental > Aquatic > Freshwater > Lake > Sediment | place: USA: Wyoming | collected... | reverse complement strand
AGCGCCGCTGAGACAGGCATAAACGCAGGGCGGCTCGGAACAATGGCGGCACTGCACAGACAGAAAAAGTGGCTTCCGTCTTTCCACCCTGACCCTGGGCAGAGCCTTTTCCTGTTTGAAAGCCCTAACCAGGTCTTTAGAGTCGGAGTGTTCCACGCGGCAAAAGACCTCACAGAGGCCACAGCCCATGCATATTTCTTCCCTGACATGTACCTTCATCATCGTAAAGCCATTGAATCTTCTCTAAATATACGGAAAACAGTTTCCGATAGCCATATAATAACAGCTTCAAAAACAAAGGTCAAGCCCCAATGGAGAATGTAACAAAAACTTAATGAAAATTTAATATTCTACGGTTGGATGCAGCAGGCTATAGTCCCACCCCAGCTATCTCCGCACCACACTTGGAGCACTTGCCCTGGGCAATGTTATATTTCAGTATGCTGTAGCCGTGGCGAGCGATGAGGGTTTGGCCACATCGCGGGCAAAGAGTGTTCTCGCCGGGGCTGCCTGGGACGTTACCCTCATATACATAGTGCAAACCGGCTTCCTGCCCAATGCGACAGGCACGGCGCAGCGTCCCCACCGGCGTAGGAGCTACATCAGTCAGCTTGTAAGCGGGGTAAAAGCGGCTGAGATGCCAGGGGGTATCAATCCCAAGTTCCTTGGCCACAAAAGAGGCTGCATCTGATATTTCCGTATCGGAATCGTTAAGGCCGGGGACAAGCAGGGTGGTCACCTCTACCCAGATTCCTAGCTTCTTCATCAGCTTAAGGCTATCCAGCACTGGCGCCAGTCTGGCCCCCACGTTGTGCCGATAGAAGCTTTCGCTAAAACCTTTCAGGTCTACGTTGGCCGCATCGAGATAAGGCTTGATAGTCTCTAGAGCCTCGGCAGCCATATAGCCGTTGGTGACGAAGACATTTTTGATGCCTGCCTCATGGGCCAGGCGGGCGCTATCGTAGGCATACTCGAAGAAAATAGTAGGTTCGGTATAGGTGTAGGAGATGCTGGGGCAGCCTGCTTTCCTGGCCTGGGACACCATCTCCTTTGGCGAAAGAGATTCTCCTACTAGTGAGCCACCATCACGCAGCATCTGAGAGATAGCCCAGTTCTGGCAGAAGCGGCAGCGGAAGTTGCAGCCCACGGTGGCCACTGAAAAGCTGGTTGTACCAGGATGAAAATGGAACAGGGGTTTCTTTTCTATAGGGTCTACCTGATGGGAGATGCTTTTCCCATATACCAGCGTGTAAAGGGTGCCACCACGGTTCACCCGCACCATGCAAACGCCTGACTTGCCCTCGCTAATGCGACAATGATGGCTACACAAATAGCAATGGACTCTCTGATTCTCCAAGCGCTCATAAAGCATAGCCTCACGCATAGCTCACCTCCCTCTACCATCCGAAAAACGGACTTTTCGGCAAAAACACAGCCAAGGCTATTCTTCCACAGTCTGGTTGCGGCGTCAAGAGGTATGCGGTTAAAAAGTAGGATTATCAGGTTAATTGCAAAAATACACCCCGCAAAATCGAAGATTTTGCGGGGTGCCTCAATTTGGATCAGCTAGAGCTAGCCGACTTTCTTGAATCCAAGGTAGGTCTTTTTGTTCTCGCCCTGACCCCGGTCAAGGAACTCCACAGTCATCGGCGTACCCACCTTTATTTGGTCAGGGTTCTTAGTATCCACACCCAGAATGCGAGCAGTGACTCTGGGTCCTTCCTCCAGTTGCACCACACCAGTGCAATACAGGTTGTTGCGGTCAAAGCCCTCTGCTATCATGAAGGTCAGCCCCACGGCAATGGCGGTGAAGGCTGCCAGCTTGCCCTTTCCCTTAGCCTCAACCCACTCAATTTCCTTGCTTTGGCACTTAATACAAATAGGGCGAGGAGGCATGTAGAGAGCGCCGCATTTCTTACATTTGGCTATCATGAGTTTCTTTTCGTTGACGAACTGTTGAAAAGCACCAGTAGTAAATTCCCTCTGGCTCATGTTATTTCCCCCTCTGATAGACATGAACGCCGCAACTTGTGCCATGTGCTCCCACGCTGTGGCTTACCGCCAGGTCAACATCAATGGGCACCTGCCTGGGACCAGCCTGGCCCCGCATCTGGTGGAATATTTCTACAGCCTGGGCCACCCCAGAGGCTCCCACGGGGTGTCCTTTGGACTTAAGGCCTCCTGATGTATTTATCGGCTTGGGCCCGTTGCGGGCAGTAAGCCCCTCATCCACTGCTCTCATAGCCTCGCCTGGCTTGAAGAAGCCCAGGTCCTCAATAGCCACCATCTCAGCGATGGTAAAGCAGTCATGGACTTCAGCTATCTTTATGTCCTTGGGAGTGACCCCAGCCATGTCGTAGGCTTCCTTGGCAGCCGTCCTGGCCCCCAGAATGGTGGTCATGTCATCCCGGGCAAAAAGGGCGTGGTCGCTGCCCTGGCCCGTGCCGATGATCAGCACCGGATGATCGGTGAAGTTTTTAGCCAACTCCTCAGCCACCAGCAGGAGACAGGCAGCTCCGTCGCTGATGGGCGAGCAGTCGAACAACTTCATAGGCCAGGCCACTATGGGGTTGGCCGAGTTGTCTCTGAGAAAGTCCAACTCTTCCTTCCACTGGGGCACCGGCTGCCCCGTCTGCTCACACTTGGCCTGGCGTTTCTTCATTATGTCCTTTATAGCACCGAACTGCGCCTTGGGGTTGAGAGCACCATTGTTGTGGTTCTTGATGCCCACTTTCATGAAGTGCTCCACCTTGGCCCCGTATTTGGCCATATAAGCGGTGGCCATGGTGGCATAGAGACCGGGGAAGGTAAAGCCGGCCGGGGCCTCGTACAAGATGTCGCTGGCGGCAGCCAATGTATCGGTGGCCCTCTCCGTGGGCAGGTTGGTCATTTTTTCCGTCCCACTCACCAGCACCATGTCATAGAGGCCGGAGGCGATGGCCAGCAGCCCTTGCCTGATGGTCACCCCGCCAGAGGAACAGGCAGTCTCGATGCGAGTAGCTGGCCGGGGCACCAGGCCCAGCCAGTCAGCGAGCATGACGGCCACATGGCATTGACCCTCAAAGAGGTCGCTGGAGAAGTTGGCCACGTAAAGAGCCTGTATGTCTTGGGGATCAAAACCCTTGTCCACCGACTTGGTCATCTCGGCAAAAGCTTCAGTAAGGAGGTCTCTGGTAGTCTTATCCTTGAAGGAGCCAAACTGGGACATGCCTGCCCCGACAATGGCAGCACGCCGAAAAAGCTTAGGTCGTTTGTTCATATTCGTCTCTCCTTGTTCTTACCATTTTGACATCACTTCTTTCCAGAAAGCGTAGATACCCTTTTTACCTTGCCCGCCGGTGTACCCTGCCCTTATCATCATTTTAATGAGAGGATGCAAACGCCCTTTCTCCGGCCCCATCTCCCGTATGGCGTCTGCCTCAGAAACAGCGTAGGTGTTCCAGGCACCGCTGAAATCACCCAGCTCCAGGGGCCCCATGGGCAGGTTGAACCCGAGCTTCAGTGCCTTGTCAATATCCTCCGGAGAAGCAACCCGCTCCAAGATCATTTGCATGATCTCCCACCTCAGCGCCCGATAAGCTCTATTGGCTATAAAACCATAGCTAAAGTCCTTGCAGACCACAGGTTCCTTGCCCAACTTCCGGGACAGGGCACAGACCAACTCCACCGTTTCGTCGGAGGTCAGCGTACCTCTGGCGACCTCCACCAACCTCATAACCCCCACCGGGTTAAAGAAATGCATACCCACCACCTTATCGGGAGTCCGTGTGACACTGGCTATGTCTGTTATATTTAGCTGAGAGGAGTTCGTGGCGAGGATTGTGCTGGCGGGGGCGTTTTCATCAAGCTGCTTGAAAACCTCTTTTTTAACTACCAAATTTTCAGCCACAGACTCTATCACGAAATCAGCATGCCTTGCTGCTTCGGAAATGTTGGTGGTTCCCTTAATTCTGCCCAGTATCTCCGCCATCTCACCTTGAGACATTTTGCCTTTATCAACGAAGAACTTCTTCAGTCTCCCTTCAATCCCACCAAGCCCCGATTTCACCGTTTCCTCTCTGCGTGACCACATAACGACGGAGTATTTCCCCACTGTGGAGAAAAGCTCTGCTAACTGCGAGCCCATCGTTCCTCCACCTATGATTGCTACATTTTTGATCTTCTCTAGTTCCATATAGACCTCCTTTAAAGACTCTTGTCTGCTAAATATCGCTCTATTTATATTCGTAGAAACCCCGACCGCTCTTGCGTCCCAAGCGCCCTGCGGCCACCATCTTCTTGAGCAGCAGGGGAGGGGCAAACCTGGGTTCTTTGAACTCCTCGTACATGATGTTGGCAATAAAATAGAGGGTGTCGAGCCCGATAAAATCAGATAGGGTCAAGGGTCCCATAGGATGATTGCAGCCCAGCATCATGCCCTGGTCAATATCCTCGCGAGTGGCTAGACCTGCCTCAAGCATGCGCATGGCGTCGAACAGGTAGGGAGTCAGCAGGCGGTTGACCACAAAGCCCGGCATATCCTGGGCTACTATCACCGTCTTGTCAATTGACTTACCAAAAGCCTTAACAGTATTGACGGTCTCCTCGCTGGAAGCAATGGTTCTCACCAACTCCAGCAATTTCATAACCGGAACAGGGTTAAAGAAATGCATTCCCAGCACCTTGTCCGGCTTCTTGGTGGCCATGGCCATCTCAATTACAGAAAGACAGGAGGTATTGCTGGCCAGGATAGCATGCGGCGGGCATATCTTGTCCAGATCGGTAAAAATCTTCTTCTTAAGCTCCATATTCTCCACCACAACCTCAATAACCAAATCACAACCGGCGAAGTCGGCCATTTTGGTGGTGCCCTTCAGCCGACCCAGGATGGCATCCCGCTCCTGAGCGGGCAACTTACCCTTCTCTACGTTCCTGGCCAAGTTGGATTTGAGCATCCCCAGCCCTTTGTTCAACAGATCGTCATTTATTTCAGATACCACAGTCTGATAGCCTGACTGGGCACAGACCTGGGCGATGCCTGAGCCCATCAGGCCACAGCCAATGACACCGACTTTCTTGATCTCCATAGGTACTCCTTTCTAAGACATTTCGTTGTAGCTTGCTTATCTGGCCTTGAAGTAGGGGGCACGTTTCTCCGCAAACGCCTTGGTGCCCTCTTCAAAGTCCTGGCTGGCGAATATATAGCGCTCCAGCGCCCACTCCAAGTCCAAGCCCTCCTCCAGGCTCAGAGAAGCACCCTTAATCATGGCCTCCTTGGTCGCCCTCACCGCCAAAGGGCCTGCCTGGCAGATGGTCTCAGCCCACTTCATAGCCGTGGGCATGACCTGATCGGGGGGCACCACCTGATTTACCAGCCCAATGCGGTAAGCTTCCTGGGCATTGATGCTCTGCCCAGTAAACAATAACTCTGCGGCCTTGGCCCAGGGAATGACCCGTGGCAATCTCTGTGTGCCTCCCCAACCCGGTATCAGCCCCAGCTTCACCTCTGGCTGTCCAAAGCTGGCCTTCTCCGATGCTATTCTGAGATCGCAGGCCAGGGCTAGCTCCATACCACCACCTAGCGCCATTCCATTTATGGCAGCAATCAGCGGTTTCCACAGATCCATCCCCCGCATAATAGTGGCTGGCATCTTCCAGGGAGCATCACTACATTCCTCCTTGAGGAACGGCAGCATAATCTTGACATCAGCGCCAGCGCAGAAAGCCCGCTCGCCAGCGCCGGTGATGATAGCCACCCAGCGCTCATCATCATCCCGGAAATCGGCCAGCGCCTGGCCAAGCTCCCCGAACGTTTGTGGGTCTAGAGTATTGAAGGCCTCGGGCCGGTTCAGGGTGATGACAGCTACCTTACCCTTTTTCTCATAGATAATTGCCATAATTTACCTCCTGATGAGATTCACCAACCATAACTCAACCGCAAGGCCAGAGACTCTGGCAATCTATACCGGAGCATCTTCCTCTGGGTAGCCTGGATATCATATTCTACACGATAGTGATGGATAGTCTCTGCCTGGCTATCGTAGGTGGCATAGCTGGCCCGTGGGTCGCCGTCTCTGGGCTGCCCCACACCCCCGGGGTTGATAATCAAGCGGCATTCCCCCATCTTGCTCAAGTCCAGAGGGCTATCTTTGGGTAGCCGTCCAAGACGGCAATCGCCTTGAGCACATTCAAATACAAATGGCAAATGGGAATGGCCCACCAGGCAATGGCTGGTCTGGAAGTAGGCCAGATTGTCTCTGGCGGCCTCAACAGAGACCAGGTATTCCCAAATAGGCTCCCTGGGGCTGCCGTGAACCAGGGTGAAGTTATCCTGTTGCAGGCTGAGTGGCAAGCTCTGTAAATAGTCTATCTCTTCCCTGCCCAACTGTTGTCCCGTCCACTGGACTGCGTCAGCAGCAGTGGGATTAAAATCTGAGGTATCCAAACGGCCTATGGCTGCCCAATCGTGATTGCCTGCGATGCAGACATGAGGTTGCTGACGCAACAATTGAATGCACTCCACAGGGTCAGGTCCATAGCCCACTATGTCACCCAGACACCATATCGCTGCTATCGCCCCCTTTGACTTTATGTCAGCTAACACCGCTTCAAAGGCAGCCAGATTGCTGTGAATGTCAGCCAAGAGAGCATAGCGCATATTCTTATAGTAATATAGCACAAAAGGGGCTTTTTGGACTAGTGCTTAGTTCCAGAAATAGGCGTCATTCGCTTTGCGAGGAGAGACCCTTTGCCCACCTAGGGCGGGTGACAAGCTGCCCGGATGTCATTGCGAGCGAAGCGATCTCAGCCTCCTCTCCCCACCAAATTGCTTCGTCGTCCGCCAGAGGCAGACTCCTCGCAATGACCAGTAATAGGCGCTCCTAGCATTGATTGTTGTCCCAGTTATCACGAGCGCAACGAAGAATCTCCCCTGGAGCAAGAGACCCTTCACTTCGTTCCGGGTGACAGGCCTTTGGGTATAATTCCGAGCCCTTCGCCTTGCTCAGGGTGACAAAACAAGTAAATGTCATTGTTACGAAAATAACTCCTTCAGCCCCCTTAATCCCCCAATCTTGGGGGAATCAGGAGGGGGAGCTGGGGGGCACCCCCAGACCCCCGCCAAAGGGGCTTCGCCCCTTGTGGAATCCCCCTTGTTACGCTGACTTATGCAACCAGGCACTGGGGCACTAAGCGAGAATGCTGATTACGATTCGGGCCTGCCCCTGGATAAGCCTTTCCCCATATTCCAGGAGCTTCTGTGAGCGCTCCAGGGGCACTTTGCTGGCTTCCAGGTAGGCCCGCAGGGCTTCCAGGGGACTGAGTTTTTCCACAGGGAGAGCGCCCAGGCGGCTGCGCTGCTGCCGCTCAATTTCTTTGGCGATGGTGACGAAGTAGGTCTCACTCAGAGCCTGCCTTATATCTCCATCCTGAAGCTGTGCCGCCTTGTGCTCCGGTAGGCTGATAATCAGACGCACCACGGCCTGGTGGGTCTGTTGCCCGGCCTGGGCGATAGCCCGCAGCACCACCCCAGTGGGGTCAGGCTCCTGGCTGGGGATGTCCACCTTTATAGTGCAAAATGGGCGTACCGGCACCTTGTGAAACTCCCAGGAAACCTTACCCTTACCCTCTAACTGAACGACACAAAAACCCTTATCCTCGGACTCTTCGCTGAAGTCGAGGCGTTCCAGGCTGCCTGAATAGACCAGGGGCGGGTCATGATGGAGCGCCTGGTGTCTATGGATATGGCCCAGGGCAATGTAATCGAAGCCCAGGTTTACCAGATTGCCAGGGAGCAGAAAATGCTCCCAGCCCAGGGTCATGGTCTTCTCCGAGCCTACCCGTGCACCAAAGACATAGACGTGGGCTGCCAGAACCGAAGGCAGGGTGGGCTCCAGACCCTTTACCTGTTCGTCGAGCACTCCCATGAGTGTCTGTTGCAGTCGCTGGCTGAGCTGGTCAAGGCTGAGGTTTTTATCCTCCTCACGGGCGAGGAGCGCGCTGCGCCTCAGCCAGGGCAAAGCCACAATCTGAATCGGTCCATTTTTGGTCTGAATATGATATTTCCCTGGCCGGCTGGCCACTGTGATATGCTGCACCGCCAGGGTATCAAAAATCTCCACGGCGGTGGCCCGGCCTACGGCATTGGGCAGGTCGTGGTTGCCCACGACTAAGAACACAGGGATGCCTGCCGATGACAGCCTGGCGATGCGCCGGGCGAACTCTCTCTGCTGGGTCTGGGAGGGGTTGCGGCTCTTATAAGCGTCTCCGCAGAACAGGACTAAGTCTACGGTGTTATCCAGTGCGTAGTCCACGACCTGGTCAAAAGCCGCCAGGAAGTCCGCAAGGCGGCTGGAGAGGCCTGTGATGGGGTCGAAGCGCCCATAGCTCTCCACCCCCAGGTGCAGGTCAGAAAAATGAAGGACTTTGATCATTAAGGGTTATTATAGCGGATTTTGGGCTAACAAAGCCGAGGGAATCCGAAGTCCCGTAAATTTCCGCCCCCTTATACCTTTGTCCAATAACAAGACACAAGCCAGGCAGGGTTCTGTTCTGTTGAGATTGACACGATTCGTGTCACCATTATAAAGGGATTTCCGGTTCCCCACCTGCCAAATCTGTCTCATTGGCTTCCTTTCTATCTGGGCAGTCGGTGCTAGTTATGTCACAGAATCGGCATTCATCAGGATGTGGTGTTCGGTTCGGTAGATTTAGCGATTCCAAAATGTTTAGGAAATACGTCACTTTCTCCTGAAAGTTCTTGTCAATAGCCTTGGTTGGAATATCTGACCTCATTCCAGTTTTGTACACTACGCAGCCGCTTAATTCCTTTCCTTTGTACAATGGCGATGCGTAAGGCAAGAACATCATGTAGAGCATTACTTGTATGATGTCACTCTGCCGTGGGTTCCCTGTCTTACAGTCATAAACAGTGCAATGACCTGCTTTATCAATAGCGATTAGGTCTGGCTTACCTGCTATTACTAATCCTGTATGACGTCTAACTCGGAATTGATTCTGGCCTTCTCGATAAGTTCCCTCGCCAACTGTAGTACGCTCCTTGGATAATTCGTCAAGAAGTTGGTTATGTTCTACTGTCCAAGTAGCAAGCTGGAAGTCAGAAGGAGCATGTATGTAACCAGTGTAATGTGTCTTGAACCATGATGCCCAGTGACACCCAACATCTCCAGCCATTAGCCCAGAAAGCCAAGTGACCCATACGTAGAGTCCATCTCTTGGTTTAGTCATTCCGCCGACCCCCCTTCCTTGCGGTGGGGGGTATTATAGCATAATTGGGTCTTATACTTTCAATAGTTGCACAGTATGTGTGAAGTCTGTGTCTGGACAATTTGGTTGCTTCACCACACAATTCACAATGTTGTTCAACACTAATCTTAGTTGTCATAGGCTTACTCCTCTTACTTGCACATGGACAACCGTGTGTCAATCATAACTTAGTAGCACCCCAGGCGGGCTGCGCTTGACACCACACCCTTTAGCTGCTAAACTTATCCTTCGTTGAGTAAAGAGCAGATGTACGCTATCATTGAGACCGGGGGCAAGCAATATAAAGTCTCCCCGGGACAGACCGTGGATGTGGAGCGCCTTGGCGCTGCTGAGGGCTGCACGGTTGAATTGGACAAGGTGTTGCTAGTATCTGACGGACAGACAGTCAAGACCGGCACACCCTTAGTTCAGGGGGCTAAGGTGATCGCCACTTCCCAGGGAGAGTTCAAGGGCAAGAAAATCCTGGTCTTTAAGTTCAAGGCCAAAGTGCGCTATCGCAGGAAGAAAGGACACCGCCAGCTCTACACCAGGCTGCTGGTAGATAAGATAGTGGCTGATGGCATTTCTTGAGGTGAGCTATGGCACATAAAAAGGGCGGCGCAAGCAGCAGACTGGGTCGAGATAGCCAGTCGAAGCGGCTAGGCGTGAAACGATATGCTGGCCATCGTGTCAACGCCGGCACGATTCTGGTCAGGCAACGGGGCACCCGCATCGCCCCGGGCAACAACGTTGGGGTAGGCCGAGACCACACTCTGTTTGCTTTGATAGATGGCGTGGTCAAGTACGAGCCAGTGACCAAACAGCAGAGAAAGGCCAGCGTTTACGCTGAGAACTGATGAAAGCGAAGATTCATCCCAAATATTATCCTGATGCCAAAGTGACTTGTGCCTGTGGCAACACTTTTACTACAGGTGCCACCAAACAGTTGTTGAAAGTGGAGATATGCAGCAAGTGTCACCCCTTCTTCACCGGTGAGCGGCGTATCATGGATACGGCGGGAAGGGTAGAGCGCTTCAAGCGCCGCTATGGCATAAAGGACTAATCCTAACAGGCTGTGAACTAAGGAGCGGCCTGCCGCTCCTTTTTCTTTATTCTTGTCCGATAGCATGGGCGGCAGAAAGCCCTTGTTCGGGCTAAAGAGGGGTTGGCTTGGCTGAGCAGTTCTATTACGGTGGACAAGCCGTCCTGGAGGGGGTGATGATGCGGGGGCAGAAGAATGTGGCCGTAGCTGTGCGCCGCCCTGACGGCGGTATAAGCATGGCCACCGAGCCCCTCGCCCCCATTTACACAGGGAGGCTGCGCAATATCCCAATGGTGCGGGGGCTTATTGTGCTTGCAGAGACGCTGGTGCTTGGGATAAGGGCACTACTCTATTCAGCTAATGTGGCAGTGGGAGGCGAGGATGGTGAGGACAAGCTTCCTGCCGGAGTGGCCTGGGGTGCCATCATCCTGGGGCTGGGATTAGGGGTAGCATTGTTCTTCGTGGTGCCGCTGTTTATCACCCGCAGCCTCGACACCCATATTAAGTCGGCGGTGGTGAGCAACCTGGTGGAGGGGGGATTCCGCATCGCCATCTTCCTAGCCTATCTCTGGGCGGTGAACCTAATCCCCGATGTCCGGCGGGTCTTCGCCTATCATGGGGCGGAGCACAAGGTAATCAACGCCTATGAGGCTGGGGTGCCCCTGGAAACAGAGACAGTCCAAAACTACAGCACAGCCCACGCCCGCTGTGGCACGGCCTTTCTGCTGGTAGTGATGGTGCTGGCCATACTGGTCTTTGCTTTTCTGGGCCGGCCAGTGCTGTGGCTCAGGGTGGTCTCAAGAGTGGCCTTGATCCCGGTAATCGCCGGGTTGAGCTACGAGCTTATCCGCCTTCAGGCTCGCCACGTCCATAACAAGCTAGTGCGGCTAGTGCTGGTCCCCAGCCTGGCGCTTCAGAGGCTGACCACCCGACAGCCCCAAAAGGAGCAGATTGAGGTGGCGCTGTCAGCTCTGAAGCAGGTCCTGGAAGCTGATAAACCAGCCCAGGAATTAGCTGCCGAAGTTCCGATATCATCTGAGAACACTTCCGCAGTGGGGTCCCCAGATAAATTAACGGATTTCCACGACTAAGCGCTACTTCTCTCTTAAAGTCTGGAAGAAGCAGGTGCGGTTTCCGGTATGACATACCGGGCCACAGGGATCCGCCTGGACCAGTATAGTGTCCTGGTCACAGTCTAGACTGACACTGCAAACCTTTAGATAGTTCCCTGAAGTCTCCCCTTTATGCCATAGCTCCTGACGGCTGCGGCTGTAGAACCAGACATCATCCCCAGCCAGCGTGCGGTCTAGGGCCTCCTGGTTCATATAGCCCAGCATAAGAACCTCGCCAGTGCGGCGGTCCTGGATTATAGCCGGGATGAGACCTTTCTCGTCAAACTTGGGCATAGTCAACCTTTCTGCGGCTGTCTAAGACCTCACCCTCTTTGTCTCCCTCTCCTTCGTAAGGAGAGGGAGAGGAGCCCCTTCGAACTACCCTTCACAGTACAGCCTTTCCTACAATCTTACCGGTATACCTCGCTCTGCCAGGTAGACCTTAGCCTGGCGGATTGAATACGTCCCATAGTGAAAGATGCTGGCAGCTAGCACAGCATCAGCCTTGCCTACGGCTATGGCTTCATAAACATGATACAGCGTACCTGCACCACCTGAGGCAATGACAGGCACCGCTACCGCTTCGGACATGGTCCTGGTAAGCTCCAGATCATATCCAGTCTGATGGCCATCAGCGTCCATGCTGGTAACCAGCAACTCCCCAGCCCCCAGTCTAACCCCCTCCACAGCCCACTTTACAGCATCTATGCCTGCGGGATTGCGCCCACCGTGGGTATATACCTCCCAGTGAGAGTTCTTGTCCAGGCCCAGCTCGCCCACCGTCTCCTTTGGCTGCTCCAAACGCTTGGCATCAATAGCCAACACGATGCACTGGCTGCCAAACTTGCTGGATGCCTCAGCGATGAGCTTAGGATTCTGCACAGCGGCAGTGTTGAGAGAGACCTTGTCAGCGCCAGCCTCCAAGATACTCCGTACGTCCTCAACACCGCGCAGCCCTCCCCCTACCGTTAGAGGGATGAACACTTGCTCTGAGACCCTGGCCACTACATCAGCCATAATATCGCGGGCATCAGAGGAGGCAGTAATATCCAGAAACACCAGCTCATCGGCGCCCTGACGGTCGTAGAAGGCAGCTAACTCTACGGGGTCGCCGGCATCTCTCAGTTGAACAAAGCTGATGCCCTTGACCACCCTGCCCCCGGTGACATCAAGGCAGGGGATAATACGTTTGGTCAGCACAATAGTCCTTTAGCCTATCTTTATCGCTTTATTGAGGTCAATGTCACCAGTGTAGAGCGCTTTGCCCACTATCGCGCCTTCCGCCCCCAAAGCCTTGATGCGCTTGATGTGCTCCAGGGAGCTTACCCCTCCAGAGGCGATGATGGGCAGGGTTGTTTTTTTCAGGAGGTCAGCGATAGCCTCAAAATTGGGCTCGGTGAGGGTGCCGTCGCGTCCGATGTCAGTATAAACGAAGCGCCTTACCCCTAGAGCCGCCATGCGTTTTGTCAGCTCGGCAGCAGGCACCATGGAACGGGCTTTCCAGCCGCGGACGGCCACCAGACCATCTTGGGCATCAATGCTGACGACCACTGCTTCCCCAAAGCAACGGCAAGCCTCCGCTACCAGGTTGGGATCGTCTACAGCAGCCGTTCCCAGGATAATCCTAGCCACCCCCAACTTGAGCAGGCGCTCTGCAGTGAGGATACGACGGATGCCACCACCCATCTGCACCAGTATATTCACAGACCGCACTATGTTCGCAATAACATCCAGGTTAGTAGGCTCGCCAAAAAGCGCCCCGTCCAGGTCCACTACATGCAGCCATTTGGCCCCCTGCTCTTGCCAACGTTGGGCCACCTCCACCGGATCATCACCATAGACGGTCTCCTTTTCATAATCTCCCATATAAAGGCGAACGCACTTGCCTCCTCGCAGGTCTATAGCCGGTATTACATCCATCTTGATCCTACCTTCTTACTATGGCTCAAGCGGAGAAAATTATCGTAGAGCTTGAGACCTACCTCCCCGCTCTTCTCCGGGTGAAATTGAGTGGCTACCAGACTGCCCCGGGCTATTACGCTACAAAACGACAGCCCGTAATCAGTCTCCCCAACCACCACAGAGCGGTCAGCAGGTTCTACGTAATAGCTATGGACAAAGTAGAAATTGGTGCCGCTTTCTATCCCTCCAAACAGAGGATGGGGAGCAAGCAACCTCACCTGGTTCCAGCCCATATGGGGGATTTTCAGGCCAGGTGGCAACCTCTTGACCACACCAGGCAATATGTTAAGGCATTCATGTCTACCCCCCTCCTCACTGACCGAGAAAAGCACTTGAAACCCTAGGCAGACGCCAAAGAAGGGCCTATCCTCAGCCACCACCTGGCGGATGGCCTCCCCCAAACCCAGCCGATTCAGATTAGCCATGGCGTCTCCGGCAGCCCCCACACCGGGCAAAATAACAACAGAGGCCTCACGCACTTCCTTGGGGCTGCTGGTTACCCTAACCTGGTAGCCCAAACTGACAACGGCCTTGGCCACACTTGCTAAGTTGCCCGCACCGTAATCAACTACAACGATCATGCTTGCAGTTATTACAGCGGCGTATTGCCATGTTCCCTACGTAAAATATCCAGTTCCGCATTGCTCAAACAAAACCCTCTCAAGTATCTATGGCTCAAGCGCCTGATTTGGCCTCTTCATAGCGGGCCAGCGTAAAGATCAGGTCAGCCAGGCGGTTTAGATATTTGAGCACTTCCTCATTGGGCAGAGAATTGGCCTGCCTCAAGCTAACAGCCCGCCGTTCAGCCCGTCTGATTATAGCACGGGCCAGGTCCAGGGCAGCAGCGCTGGGACACGCCCCTGGTATGACAAAGGCACGAGGCATCTCAACCTCAGCTTCCAGTTCATCAATCAGGTCCTCCAACCGCTGCACCATTTGGGGAGTTACCACATTGCCTCGGGATACCAGCTTTTCATAGTGCTCAGTCGTCGTGGCCATCTCAGCACCTACAATGAATAGCTCGCGCTGTAAAGAATAGATAATATCCTGGACACGTTTCTGTGACCAGCTACGGGCCAGCCCCAAGGTAGAGACCGCCTCATCAATTGTGCCATAAGCTTCGGGGCGGGCATCTGACTTAGCCACTCGCACCCCATAAAGCAGGCTAGTCTCGCCCTGGTCACCACGTTTGTTGAAAGTTTTCATTGGTCAGCAATCACCCATGTTTTACTCCTATTATATCACATCGGCACTTACCAGCCAGCCCGGCTCTATCACCTATCGCTGGACACCCACCTATCTGTTCTGTTAAAATCTAGCTGTTGCAGAAACATTTACTTACCGACCAAATCAACCCCACTATTAATCAGACCCTGCAAGGACTCTGAAGCTAGGAGTTGACACAAATGCAAGAAGACCGAAAGCAAAAGGTAGAAAAACTAGCCAAGCAGTTTGGCGTCCCCGTAGAATTCGTGGAGATGGTGCTGCTGACCCGAGAAGCCAAGACCATGCGCGAGAAAGTTGAGTTCTTCCAGAAAGAACGAGCGGGGATTGAACAAGGAAACCCAGAAGCAATCAAAAAACAACACGAGAAGGGTAGGCTAACAGCAAGGGAGAGGGTGGCAAAACTTCTAGATCCGGGTAGCTTTGAGGAATTAGACATTTGGCGCAGGCCGTTCGAAGTCGGGTATCCTGGTGAAGAAAGAGGAAGAGGAGACGGCGTCGTTGTCGGTTACGGAACTATTAAAGGCAGGCAAGTTAACGTATGGGCTCAGGACGCTACCGTTATGGGCGGAACTGTAGGGACAGTTCATGCCAGAAAAATAATAACCCTGATGGAAAGCGCAATTAATACCAGAACACCGCTGATCGGGATCATTGACTCCGAAGGCTTGAGAGCTCATGATGCTATACAAAATCCCGATTTCTATTCCCCAGGTTCCATGGCCTATTTTCAGACACTAGCTTCAGGTGTAATACCAAAAATCTCTCTGGTGATGGGACAATGCACTGGCGAGATGGGTATTGTGGCCTGTCTGAGTGATTACGTATTTATGGTCAGAAATACCAGCTTCATGCACCTTACCCCTGCACTTTCCGGTATGAGCAGTCAGGAGTTGGGTGACCCCTGGAAAGTTCAAGCCAAGGTGGGTTCCTGTGACGTTCTTGCTGCAAATGAAGAGGAATGTTTAACAAAATGCCGCCAGTTGCTGGGCTTTCTACCATCAAATAATATGGAAAAGCCTCCTGTAGTAGATACCGGAGATGACCCTAATCGCAGAGAGGAAGCGCTCTTGGAGCTTGTTCCGGTTGATAGCTCAAAACTGTTCAGCATGCATAAAGTTATCGCTGCAATTGTAGATAAAGGCGAGTTTTTTGAAATCAAGAACTACTTCGCCCAAAACTTGCTTACCGGCTTAGCACGACTTGATGGGCAGACAGTCGGGCTGATAGCCAGTAACCCTCAGTTTAAGGGCGGGTGTATGAACCTGGATGCCGCAGATAAAATGTCTCGTTTTGTTAGATTCTGCGATGCGTTCAACGTACCGCTAATCTGGCTGACTGACACTCCGGCATTCTTGCCAGCAGTGGAAGAGGAGAGAAGAGGACTAATCAGGCACGGAAGCCGGATGATAATGGCAAATAGCGAAGCCACTGTTCCCAGAATCACTGTTGCCATGCGTAAGCATTTTGGAGGTGGCCGATTGGCCTATCCGGGACCGTTCCTTGCCAGCGACCTGGCAATAGCGTGGCCAACAGTTGAGCCAGGCTTGATGAGCGCAGAAGGGGCCGTGGGCATTCTTTACAGAAAAGAGCTTGCTGCTATTAAAGACGAGTCCGCTAGAAAAGAGCAGGAGGAGAAACGGCTTGAGGAGATGCGGTGGAGTCTGGACATGCTGGTCCGTGAGGGAAGCCAAAGTATTATTGACCCTAGAGATACAAGACCATTCCTAATTAGAGCACTCAAGTGGCTTATAAATAGACAGGAAGAGCTACCCCACAAAAAACACGAAAATACCAGAATGTAAGAATTGTAGCAATTGATTTTAGGGGGAAACATGAAAAGCATGTCAGATAAAATCAGAGAAGTAGAAGAGCGAAGGAATCATCTTCTTAAAGGTGGTCCTCAATCTGAAATAGACAGACAGCACAAAATGGGCAAGCTTACAGCAAGAGAAAGACTAGAAAGGCTGTATGATAAAGGGACTTTCAGAGAAATAGACCTGTGGATCAAGTCCATAAAATCAGGCTTTGATATTGATGAGAAAGAGCTTCCCGGAGACGGTGTCATTACCGGCATAGGGAAAATTCATGGCCGTCCATTCTATGCTTATGCGCACGATTTCACCGTCGGTGGCGGGACGTTTGGCGCTGCTTTTCACCATAAGGTGACCAGAATAATGGAGATGGCTCTGGAAAAAGGAATTCCCTATATTGGAGTGATTGATTCCGGTGGAGAAAGGATTCAGGACTGGTTTGGCCGGCCTGGATTCAGGCCCATATTGGGTGGCAAGAAGCCCATGGGTGGCACCATGACCATGTATCGCAGCCCTGGAATAGTTACAGGTGTTGTTCCTCAAATCACGCTCATGTTGGGGCCGATGTATGCCGGTTCGGCTTATTCTCCTACAATGGCCGACTTTATGATTATACGTGAAAAGACCGCTTTCATGTCGGTGGCTTCACCCTCACTGCTCAAGGCAGTGACCTTCCAAGATGTAACACAAGAGGAAATCGGCGGAGCTAAACTACATGCTACCACCACAGGTACTGCGGACATCCTGGTGCAAAGTGATGAAGAAGGCATTGAATATTGCCGTGAACTGGCAACTTACTTACCGCTGAACTATAAGGATAAGCCTCCCGTTGACAATATGGGCGATGACCCAAATCGCAGGGACGAGCGTCTCCTGGACATCGTGTCCCCTGATCTGTCAAAGCCATATGATATGCATGAGGTGATTCGCTGTATCGTTGACAAGGGCAAGTTCTTTGAGTTGCAGAAGCTCTTTGCCCAGAGTATCATAATAGGCTTTGCCCGTCTCGACGGCCATGTTGTGGGCATTGTAGCTAACAATCCTGCAGAACAGAATGGAATTTTAACCCTGGACACCTGTGATAAACAGGCCAGGTTCACCAGATGGTGCGACGCTTACAATATACCGGTAATCTTCCTGGTGGATACACCGGGATTTGCTGCTGATGTTCAACAAGAACAGTCGATGAACGGCCTGATGCGAACAGTGCCTAAACCAGTATTCGCTATCAGCGAAGCTACTGTTCCCATGGTCACAATCAATATAGGAAGATGCACTGGAGTCGCCCGCATGGTTATGGGAACTCTAAGAATGGGAATAGATTCTGCCTATTCCTGGCCTTGTGCACAGATTGCGCGTATGAACCCTGTAGAGGCAGTAGAGATTCTGCACAAGGAGCAAATAGCTGCCTCACCAGAACCGGATCGTGTGAGATCAGAGAAGCTGGCAGAACTGCTCGCTACTTACATCAATCACCCATATCATGCCGCAGAACAGGCCATGGTAAACGATATAATTGACCCGCGAGATACCAGGCCTACGTTGATAGAGACGCTGAAGATTCTAACCAACAAAACACCAAAGCCAAGGCCCTGGAGGAAACACAGCCTTATAACTCAGTAGAAAGTGCTTTAACAGCATTATATCTGAAAGCTTCAGAGCCTTGACTGGCTGCTCTAACCATACATTGCCATTCCTCCACTTCGAGTCTACAGGAGGAGTGGCAATTGCATTTTCAGCATTAAGATAACCGCTGCACACAATGATATTTGAAGAGAAGCACAGGATATATCCACCAGCTTTGAAAACTTCTCTAGGAGTCAGAGATACGGGGGTTGAATATAACACTTTTTGCATACCCCAATATCCAAACTTGACAGGAGCGCCTCTCTGCTGATAGACTGAAACAGGGCTTGATATTGAGATGGCAGAAACGACTCAGGGTCAGCCTGGCTCCCAGACCTGTCGCCTCGGTCTAGTTGAGGTGTTCACCGGGGGAGGCCGGGGCAAGACTACGGCAGCCCTGGGCATAGTTATGAGGGCACTGGGGCAGGGGCTGAAAGTTCATGTCATCTTCTTCATGAAGGGCTATTATCCCTACGGGGAGCAAAAAACACTGGCCAACCTGCCAAACGTAAGTTTTGAGCGGTTTGGCCAGCTTGAGTTTGTTGACCCAGCGCATATCAAAGAGGAAGAGCGCCTGCAGGGCCAGCAAGCCCTACTGGCAGCCCAGCGGGCGGTGCTCAGCGGGGAATATGACCTGGTTATTCTGGACGAGGTGAACCTGGCAGCCACCTGGGGACTGGTTGACATCGAGGGGGTGCTCAGGTTGATTCGGGAGAAGCCAGCCCATGTAGAGCTTATCCTCACCGGCCGCTCGGCTGACCCCCGGCTCATCGAGCTGGCTGACCTGGTGACCGAGATGGTGGAGGTCAAGCATCCTTACCGCAAGGGCATCTTGTCGCGCTGTGGTATAGATTATTAAAAGTCCTAAAATAGCAGGAGGCAAGTCGTGATTGATCAGCAGGATGTTGCCGCTCTGCGGGACAGGCTGGCAAGATGGGAGGAAGAAGCCGCCCATTTGCCGGAAAGGCAGACCCATTTTGTCACCACCTCCGGAGTGCCCATAGAGCGGGTTTATACCCCAGCCCAGATCGCTAATCTGAACCATGAGCGAGACCTGGGCTTGCCAGGAGAGTTCCCCTTCACTCGTGGGGTGCATCACAATGGCTACCGCGGTCGTCTGTGGACAATGCGCATGTTCTCCGGCTTCGGCACTGCTGAGGAGTCCAACGCCCGCTACAAATATCTGCTGGAGCACGGGGAAAGTGGCCTCAGCGTAGCCTTCGATTACCCCACACTGATGGGCCATGACACAGATAATCCCGAGGCAGTTGGAGAGTTCGGCAAATGTGGGGTGGCCGTCTCCTCTCTGGCTGATATGGAGATACTGTTTGACGGCATTCCCCTGGACACTGTGACCACCTCCATGACCATCAATGGCCCAGCGGCGGTTATCTGGGCCATGTATATAGCCGCTGCCGAGAAGCGAGGCTTCCCCATGCACAAGCTGGGGGGCACTATTCAAAACGACATACTCAAAGAGTATATCGCTCAGAATTCCTATATTTTCCCCCCCACCCCTTCCTTGCGTCTCATCGTGGACACCTTCGAATTCGGCTGCAAGCACCTCCCCTTGTGGAACACAGTCAGTATTAGCGGCTACCATATCCGCGAGGCGGGGGCCACCGCAGTTCAGGAGCTGGCCTTCACCCTGGCTGACGGCTTTACTTATGTTCAGGCAGGCATCGAGCGAGGGCTGGATGTAGATGATTTTGCCCCCAGGCTGAGCTTCTTCTTCAACTCCCATAGCGATTTCTTTGAGGAGATAGCCAAGTTCCGGGCCGCCCGGCGCATCTGGGCCAGAGAGATGCGACAGCGCTTTGGCGCTAAAAATGAGCACTCCTGGTGGTTGCGTTTTCACACCCAGACGGCAGGCTGTTCTCTGTCCGCCCAGCAGCC
>Ga0315288_10003558_pt1 | contig 19929 bp, 14 predicted proteins | sample YL17G11_20_MG_FD_203454 | JGI IMG/M metagenome (GOLD analysis project Ga0315288, IMG submission 203454) | Sediment microbial communities from Yellowstone Lake, YNP, Wyoming, USA - YL17G11_20 | ecosystem: Environmental > Aquatic > Freshwater > Lake > Sediment | place: USA: Wyoming | collected... | reverse complement strand
GATTTGGGGTTAGAGACGTTTCATCTCTATTATCCTTTGGAGATACCGGATGTCCAATTCCTTTTTCAAGCATGATAAAATCACTCATTCCTTTCAACTAATCGGGAGATGAACCTAATATCATTACCCCGAAGGGAAGAGAATATGAAAAAAATTATTCTGGCTGCTCTGGGCGGGTTGGCGTTCCTGGCTGCGCCATCCCCTATTTTCGCGAAAGCCGGAAAATCATCCATTTCCTTAACCCTTTCCGGCCGAATCGGCTGCCTCCTGAACAGGGACTGGTTCGTCTCCATCCCCGAGGATGATCTCATCGCGGTTAATGAAGTCATGGGGCCGGGGACAACGCTCGCCGAGAGCCGGTATGGTATCGAAAAAATCCTGCCGGGTTTGGGCCTGGAACTCTTGTTGCCCATTTCGAACCCGCTTTCGCTCGGCCTGGGAATAAATTATACTCCCCGGAAATGGACGCTCGCGGGGCGCTATGAGAGGAAAAGCGCAATCCCTGAGGACTTGGCAACCTACGATGTCAGCCGGACTTTTTCCATCCACGCCTTTTCTTTCTACGCGGCCGCCTCCTTACGGCTCCTGTACATTCGCAACACCGACCTGAGCCTGGTCGCCGGGCTGAGCTATAATGTCCTGTGCATGGATTACAGGTATCGGCTGGACCACGGCTTCAGGAGCTTTTGGAGCGGGCAAAAGATGATGTTCCGGGAAACAATCACGTCGGAAGATGCACGGGCAGGCCACTTCGGATTCCACATGGGGTTTGAAGCGGCGGGAAAGCTGACCGGGCATCTGGCTCTGACCTTATCTGCGCTTTTCAGCCATGTCCCGTTCGGCAAGGTGAGAGGGAATTTACAGGACGATACCGCGCTCTATAATGACGGCCGGCTCAACTATCAGATGAGCCTGACGACAAGGGGAATTCACCTCAACGCGGGAAAGCGATTCTCTCTGACTTCGATCGCCGTACAGTCCGGGCTGAGATTTCTTTTTTAGCGCCGCGCCGCCGTCCGGATCAGTCCTTCTTCCTAACGTAGCTGATGGCCTGCATAGCCGCTACAGCGCCCTCGCCGGCCGCCGAGACGATCTGCATCCCCCCGCAGGTCACGTCACCGGCGGCGAAGACTCCTTCCAGATTCGTCTTCTGGAACCGGTCGACCAGGATGCACTGCTTGTGGTCGAGCTGCAGCCCGGCTTTGGCGAAGAGAGGAGCTGTCGGGGTCTCGCGGAAGATGAAGAGCGCCGCAGCCTCGATCACTTCGTCCCCTCCCTCCCCCGTCAGGATGATCTTTTCCACCCGGCTTTCGCCCAAGATGTTTTTGACGGCCGTCTTGGCCCGGATAGATATCCCGGACGCTCGTATTTCCTCCATCAGGGGAGTTTGGAGCTCAAGTTCTTTTCCCCGGCCGAGGATCCATTCCACCTCGACGCCCATGTGTTTCAGAGCCAGCGCGTCCTCGGCGGCTTCCTCGCCGTGTCCGAAGGCGGCGACCTTCTGGCCCCGATAAAGCGGGCCGTCGCAGGTGCTGCAGTAACTGACTCCGGCGCCCACCAAGTGTTCTTCGCCAGGAATCATCCGTTCTTTGGAGAAGGGCCGCCCCGTGGCGATGATGACCGCCTTGGCCTCGATGAAATGCTCGCGGGTGACCGCGTACTTGGGGTCGGTGGAAAGGCTGAAACTGATGGCGTCCGCCGCCAAGATCTCGGCGCCGAAATGCTCGGCGTGCCCGCGGAACTTATCACGAAGTTCCAGGCTGTCGATGGCAATGAATCCCGGGTAGTTTTCCACTTGATAGCCGCTGACCGGGCGCGATGCGGCGCGGCCCTCCAGGACCAGGGTCTTATTTCCGGCGCGGGCGGCGTAGAGACCGGCGGTCAGGCCGGCCGGCCCGGCTCCAAGGATCAGGATTTCGGTCTTGATGTTTTTTACTCCGGCGTTCATGTCGGCCATATCATCTTCTCATGATCTTTTAGTTGTTAACCTACATTGTTCATAAACCGGGTTTCATATGGGGGGAGGGCCGGAATGGACTCGCTCCCGAAGTCCCACTATGGTCGCTTCATCCATCCCGGCCCTCCCCCTTGAAGCATTCATTTATTCCGTCTCTCCAACTTAAAATTCTTGAATAATGCAGGTTGGATCATGCATGTACCGGACTCTTGGAAATTAATCCCCCCGCTTATCGGCATCACCTTCTCATATAAGAAAACGCCTTCAGAATATCGAGCAAGTCGTTGCTGGTGTAAGTCAGCTCCCATTCCCCCGTCCGTTTCACGCCGGGATAAAACAGGCCCTTCTCGACCATGCTCTCGTCCTTCAACTTGAGGACGAGCGTATAAGGCGGGCTCATTTTGTAGGGTTTGTACTTGCCCGGACTGCGGAGCGCTTTCTCGACGCCGGCCTTGATTTTCTCCCGCGAGATTTCGGGGTGGAGGCAAAGGGCCGCGCCGCCGATCCCCTCCTTTACGGCCACGGTCTCGATTTCGCCCAAGAGACCCTTGATCTGTTCGCATAAAGCTCTGTCGCCCGATGCAAAGACGACGGGCACGTTGTAAAGTCCGGCGATAAGGGCATTAAATCCCCCCTCGGGCAAAGAAACGCCGTTGATGGACATGTCGGTAACGGAGCCGCTCATCGTATGCTCAATCGTGGCGTCGGGGGTTCCGGCTTTGGCGTGATAACCGACAAAAATGGCCGCATCGAACGAAGCGTCGATGCCCTCCATCATGCTTTTCGGCCCGTAAGTCCAATCGCGCAGCAATCTGGCGTTCTTGTCCAGGAGGTCTGGCAGGATATTCCGGCCTGTGCCGTGGGCGTCCCGGACCCAGATCTCTTTCGCTCCGGCGGCCAGAGCCCCTTCGACGGCGGCGCCGGCCTCGAGGGTCATGATCCTGCGGAAATACTGATAATCGTCCGCCGCTTTCTCATTAGCCTCGTCCGCAGTGACGATCCCCGAAATCCCCTCCATGTCCACCGAGATGAAAACCTTCAGGGGCTTGGCGGACTGTACGGGAGGGCCGGTCCTGGCCGGTTGATCCATGGCCAAACCGCAGACGGCAACCATCAGGCCAACGAACATCGCTCGTTTTCTCATAACGACCTCCATCTTGATTTGCCGTCATTATACCGGGATTTCCAGTATGAATGGAAGGTGAAGAAGGTTCACTTCCATGCGGGGGCCGCGCTGAAGATCCGCCGTCCGGAATGAAAAATTCTATTCTTCCTTGTTGAAGATCGAAATGCTGGCCGTCCTGTTCTTGGCGACCGTGACCATGATCACAAGACTTTCCTTCGTAGCCTGGACCATGCCACCCTGGGGAGTGGACATCGTCGTTTCGATATTCCATTCGCCGGCTTTCAGCTTTTCTGTATACTTGGCCAGAGCGTCCTCCGGAACGTCCTGTATGATGATCATCCATTTCGGGATCTCCCCCGTGGTCTCTTTATTGACGCCTTTGACCGTGCCGAACTCGAACTTGGGAACATCGGAAGGCAGGTCTTCCGGCCACTCGGCGGATCCGGTGGTGATCTCGGCCGTCCCGTCTTTGGCCTGGATCTTGACCTTCCCGCCTTTCAGGTCGACCTTGGCGCTCTTTCCCGTGGCCTGTTGGAAAACCTTTTCGATGGCTCTTTCCGCCCTCTTCTCCTCGGAGCTTTTACCGCCGCAGTTCACCAAAAAAGCCAGAGACAGAACCATGATTCCGGAAAAAGTCCGGAACAACGCCTTTTTTTTCGTCATGCGATCACTCACTCCTTTCCGAGTCTATCTTGCCGGATTCCAAATAAATATTCAATAAAATTATTCGAATAGACGCATCCTTATTTCCATGATAACAGCGCATGATCTCGGCCGCAGGGCGCGTTGCGAGACGCAACCGAGAAAGGGAGGCAGGGAGTGAGGAAATTTTCAGCTATCCCGGAAAGGAGGATACGTTTCCTGAGCCTGCATGAATCATAAATCATGATTTGGAGAGACAAACTCGTCGTTTCTTTCAAGGGGGAAGGCCGGGATGGACGGGGCGACTATAGCGAGACTTCGGGAGCGAGTCCATTCCGGCCTTCCCTCCATAGGGGAATCCGGCTTGGGAATAATGCAGGCTAGAAGCTAGCGAGCTGGAATCGGGCCTTGTTCTTCAGCTTGGACATGAGGTCCTGGTAGACCTCGACCGACTTCTGCTGCTTGAGGTCGGTTTCCAGCTGCGACTTGACCTGGTCGAAAGGCTGGGCCTCTTTTTTCCGGTCGATGACTTTGATGATGTGGTAGCCGTAAGTTGTCTCGACGATGTTGCTGATCTCACCGACCGGCACAGAGAAGGACGCGTCCTCGAACGGCTTGACCATCTTGCCGCGGCCGAAGTTTTCGTAAAGGCCGCCGTTGTCCTTGGACCTGGCGTCTTCGGTGTATTTCTTGGCCAGCTCGGCGAAGTCCTCTCCGGCCTTGGCCCGGGCCAGGATCTCTTCCATTTTTTTATGAATTTCCGTTTTTTCCTTGTCGGTCTTGCCCTGGGTGAGGAGCAGGATGTGGCGGACCGAAGCCGTTTTGTCCGCTTCGTAAGCTTTTTTTAGATCGTCTTCCGCGACCTGAGCCTGGGCCGAGAAAAGGCCGTCTAGGAACTTCTGGATGGTGAGCTCGGCCTGGATGCTGGACTTGACATAATCGATGGAAATGTCGCTGGTCTTCAGGAGTTCCAGGAACTTGGACTCGCCCCCCGCCCGGCTGTATTCATCGTTCATGGCTTTGGTGATCTCTTCGGGAGAGACCGAACTCTTGGCCTCGCCGGCTGCTCCCAGGAGCAATTTCCTCTCGGCGAGCTGCATCGCGGATTGGACGATGGCGTTTTTCAGCTGGTCGGGCGGAAGGTCTTTGAGCTCGGAAGCGCGGGTGCCGACATTGTCCTGGATGGATTGCAGGACCTCGCCGGTCGTGATCTCAAAGCGGCTGGTGGAAACTAGGACGTTATTTTTGTCGGGATCCAAATATGGGATGATCGCCGTCAGGTCCTTGGCTAGTTGGTAGGCGGGAGTCCCGGCCTTGATCGCGACCGATTCCTTTTTCGAGGAACAGGCGGATAAGACGAGCAGGACCAGACAGGTAAAAATGACAACTTTTTTCATGAACACTCCTTTATATTTATCAGACGGAAACAACGTCTTTTAGTAAAGCATATCTCTCAGCCGATTACAAAGAAAATCTTACGACTTCTCCGGCCGGCTTCCGCCGCGGGCTTGACAGGGAAGGGCCCGCCTGGAGTATGATGACTCTGTCATGGATGACATTTCCAAAGGCCAAAGACACCGACTCCTGAAGAAAATCATGATCGAACATGAGATCGGGGACCAGACTCAACTTCTCCACGAATTGGAAAAAAAGGGCATTAAATGCACTCAGGCCACAATCTCCCGGGACCTGCAGGAACTCGGGGTCACCAAGGTCAGGATCAAGCCGGGCGTCTATCGTTACGAGGTCCAGGGGACGGTCGGCCGCGATGTGCTAAGGAATAAGCTGAAGATCCTTTTCAAGAATTTCGTCATCGATATCAAGGGGACCGGCAACCTCCTCCTGATTAAAACCTCCCCCGGCAACGCCAACGGCGTCGCCAACTTCATCGACCGCCTGGAGCTCAAGGAGATCCTGGGCACGGTCGCCGGGGACGACACCGTCCTGATCGTCTTGGACAAAGCCGCGAACAGAAAAATAATCGAAGGCCGCTTCTTCGCCCTTTGGGAAAAAGCCTCGCGCGACATCTGAAAAGCGACGGCCCTTTCCGTTTCTTTCCCTCGCCTTGCTTGTGACAGAAATCGCACATCGGGCGTCTCGTTACAGATTATTCATCAGATGTTTCGGATAGACATGGTTTTAACGATGCCCTCCAAAAGGCCGGCCGCACCGTCGCCCTCGGCCGTGAGGATCCAGGCTTCCTCCCTTTGCCGGATCACGAACGCGGCCTTTGAAGCTGTCTCGTATCGGAAAGCCTGCAACCCCGAGACTTCGGTCCGCCGGCCGATACCGGAAGCGGTTGATGCTCGGCCCTCTTTTTCTCCGCCGATTATGCCGAAGGCTTCGAGAGTTTTCGTGAGGGCCGTGTCTTCATCCCACCAGGGCATGAGATTGACCTGCTGTAGCGAGGCTTTGCGTCCGCCCGGGCCTACGAGGGTTACGATTGTCAGGTCGGGCCAGGTCGAATCCAGCCCGGAAAAAACGAAGTCGCGGGGCTTCTCCAAAGCCAGCCCCAGCCATGGATTCTCATAGCGGTTTCCCTCAACCCTATAGGGCTTCGCGTCTTGAGGAACTGTCACCCCGGGCAGGCCATCAACCGCATATTCCAGGATCGTTATATGGACATTGCCGAAAACCTGTTGACTCGCCCCCGAGCTCAACGTGCTGGCTCCGTCCTTGAGAGAAGACGCGGCGAAAGAAAAGCGGGCCGCATCCGTCGGGCCGTCTGATGGAATGGCAGCGTCCAACGGGACCCACCTGTCCCCTGCCAGGATTTCGGTCCAGGCATGGCCGCCGAATATCCCATGGGTATAGGCCAGGCCGAGAAGGACCCGGGACGGGATCCCCGCGGCCCGGCAAAGCGTAGCCAGGAGCGTGGCATAGCCGACGCAAGTCCCCCTCCGGTTCTTGAAGATCTCGGAGGAGGGCGCGAAGACGATCCCCAGGTCGAAGGTCATGTTCTCGGCCGTCCAGCGTTCAAGCTTCTTGGCGGCCTTGTAAACATCGCGCTCACCGCCGATGACGTCGAGACTCAGACGACGGATTTCGGGATCGTCGGACTGGACATAGGCGTTGGGCTCAAGAAACTCGCCGAGTTCCGCTGGAACCGGGGACCTCCCTCCCCGGCCCTGGAGCTCCGGGATCCGGAGCGCTGCCTTGGGGATCCGATTCGGGTCCGGACGCCGGATTTCCAGGATGAGCGTCCCAGGCCGTTTTTCAACGACGGCCTGACGATCAGAGCCCATATCCGGCAGTCCCAGCGATGGGTCGATAAGGCTGATTTTTATTCGCAGACGCTCGAGCAAGCGGGAGCGCGGCAGTCGGATATTGGTCCTGGCGATCGACCGGCTGTACATTTCTTCCGGCAGACTGCCCCCCGAAGCGGCAGCCAGACCGGTCGTCTTGTCTGAGCGCACAACCGTTATCAAGCCGAACGGCCCCGGCTCATCCTGCCTGAAAAGATGATGTGTCGATGCGTCGGTCCAGATCATCCGCTTGGCGGCCAGGCCGCTTATGGTCTCCTCGACCTTGAATACGGCCACGGCGGCCGGGCCCAGCACATCCAGCATCAATTTCTCGCGGCTGAGCACGGTGTGCGTGACGGAAACGACTTTTTCGAGCTCGGGAGAATAGGTCTCAAAGGTGATGCTGTCTCCCGGATTTTTCAGGCGCGAGACGGAGAGCCTGCGGCTGCCTTCCGGGCCGAGAAGGGTCCCGGAGAATTCGATGGTGTTGACATAAGCCTTTGCTGACGGTCCGGAGCCGGCTTTTTTCCGGATTTCGATGACGCGTCGGGATGAATCGATGAACGCCTCGCTGACGGTGGCAAGCTCGGAAGCCGTCATTTCATAGTGAACGCTCTGCAAGATCCCGTCCCGGCTTTCGATCGAGTCGGCGGTGAAGTCGAGCTCGATTTTTGCGCCCAGCCGGTTGAGGACCATTTTCATGCCGGATTTCACGAGAATCCCGGCCCCGGAGGAGGTTCCTTCCGCGACGAGGCTTTCGTACGAATAGCCCACAGCTTGGCCGGCGATTTCGATCACAAACCAGTGATCATAGGGTTTTGTTTCCTGAGACTGCGGGATTTCCACGCTTCCGGAAAAGGGGGCGCTTGAAGCATGGAGGTCCGCGGCTGAAAAACAACGGCCGTCGGCCAGGGCGATGGATGCGGTCGTCAGTCCAAGGAAAACGGCCAGAAAGGCGGTCGCGGTTCTTTTCTGTCGCTTGCTCAGCATGGGATATACCTCATTCTGACTTCATTCTCAATAGACCCAATAAAACTTTGTCTCCAGGAGATACTGAACCCAGAGGGATGCTGTCAGGATCAGGCCGAACACCAGGTTGAAGCGCGCCGTGGCGCCGTCGAGAAGGATGAAATCCATAGGGTGGAAGGGCGAATGACGGCGGCGCGCCCGTTTCCACAAACCGGACGCCTGTGGTAGCGCCGCGAGGACGGCGGCCGAGGGCCAAGGCATGGGTTCATATATAGGCGCGACGATCCGGGGCACGATGATCAGGCCAAGGATAATAGCAAACGGCCCGAAGATCAGGAAGCCGTAGTAAATCAACGAACCCGCATCTCCGAGGAGCGCGGCCACCGTGGTTATCTTTCTCTCCCGATCGGATAAAATGTCGCGCCAGTTGTTGGCATGCAGAATGGCCATGACCAATAAAGCCATGGGGACCGTCCAAATAACCGGGATCCAGGAAAAGTATGGTTTCTGAACCAGATAGGCGCCCAGCGCCCCCAGAATTCCGAAGTTAAAGAAGACGGCCAGATCCCCGAGCGCGCGAGCTTTGAGAAACGTATAGGAAGCGCCGACGGCCACTCCGGCCGCGCCGATCCAGATGAGAAGCAGCGCGCCCGTGAGTTTCACCAGGACAAGGCCGACGGCAATACCGGCGATGAACAAAACCGCTGAAGCTCCGGCCAGCCGAGCGGGCGCCAACCATCCCCGCACCAGGGCGCCGCTCGCGGGAGTGATCTCCTTATCAAGGCCGCGCTTGAAGTCAAAAATGTCGCTCAGCATGTTGGCGGCGCTGTGGAGCAAGACCATGCCCGCCAAGGCCAGGACAAAACGAAAAAGGGAAAAACGGGAATTGCCGACGACGAAAGCCAGGGTTGTGCCGTAGAGGACGGGCATGGTCGAGGCCGGAAGAGCCCAAGGCCGGGCGGCGACGATCCATTTTTTTAGATTCGATGGCGGAGAAGGATTTTCCGGCATTGTCCCCAAGCCGGGCTATTTCAGGAGCTTCCCGCTATCCCCTACCTGCCAGGTGCCCTTGATCTCGACATAGAGAATGGTCCGCAATACCTCCATGTCCTTCTCGTTCTTATACTTGAGGTCGATGAGCATCCAGTCGTCCAGCCCTTTGTACATCATGCTGACCCGGGCCTCGGTGGGACGAGCGAAATTCGTGCCCACGAATCTTTTAAGAACTCCGGGATCCTTCCCGTAGTTCCGTATATAGACGGGGAATATGCCTTTCTGGGCGGCGTCGTTCTTGATGAATTCTTCGACGTAATTCTGGGTGGCGTAATTTTCGTCGATGGTCACCCATTCATAGTCTTCGGGCTTGGAGCCGGATTTTCCGCCCAGGAGAGTCTTGTAAGCGAAATAGCCGGCGACGACGAGGATATCAAAAATCAGAAAATAGCCGATGATTTTCAAGGTTTTGTTCATTTCCGTCCTCTCCTCCTTACGGAAATATCACCGATGGATTCGAATCCCATTTTTTTACCATCATATTGTTTTGACCCCGGCAAAGTCAATAATCGCTGATCTGGTACAGAATATTTATTTTATCTGTCCGTATTATTCATAAGTTTGAGGTTGGGAAAACGGAATCAGCGAGTGTTTTAAGGGGGGAGGCAGGGATGGATGAAGCGACCATAGCGGGACTTCGGGAGCGAGTCCATCCCGGCCTTCCCCCTATATGCTGCCCGATTCATAAATAATTCAAGCTAATGTTGACGCATTAATAATTGTTCCATACGCTAACCGGCTGATCCGCCGCCGCCCCCTCCGCCACCGCCCCCTCCGCCACTGAATCCTCCCCCTCCGCCGGAGGAATAGTGGGCCGCCGAGGTGCTGGCTTGCTGGATGGACGTGGCCATAGACTCGATGCTGTGAATCATAGAGGCGATCCGGTCGGTTGAGGCGAACGCCGTCCGGTTGAGCCCAAAATACCAGGCCGCGACCGCCGCCCGCTCGTCCTTGAGGATGATGGGGAGCATTTTGAGAAGTTTTTTCGCGTTTCCAAATATGATTCCGTAAACGAGGTAATGCTCCCAAAGCTTATAGGCTTCGGCCGGAACATCCTTGAAATTCGAGAAATCGTCCAGGAATCGGCCCAAGGCCTTCCACATTTCGTTCTCACGCGCCCAGTCGAAACCGCGCCTTTTGATTTTTGGGATGAAGATCCCGCCCAGCACGCCCAGGACCGGGTTGAGCGTTAAAACGGTCAGGGGGATGGTGACGGCCGCGAAAATATTCCTCATCCTCAAGCTGGCCGGCTCGATGAACCGGCGGCCCCTGGATTCCTCCTGGATCTTTTTCATCCATTCCCTGTACCAACGCTGGAATTCCATGGGCTTTTTCTTCAAAAAATGTTCCAGTTCGGAGATTTCGAACCGGAAAGAGCCTTGGCCGGGGGTTATTTCCCGGGAAAGAAATTCCAGGAAATCCTTTTCGTAGACCAGAAGGCCCCTGTCCTCCCGGTAATTCGTCTGCAGCGTTACGGTGGTGTCCGTGCCGGACCGTGACCCGAAAATCCCCCGCTTCTCCGCCGGATGGTCGGCCATCTCGAGATACCCTCGCCGGGCCATGTCGAAGAGGGTCGCCGTGAACGCGCGCGGCGTCGTCGGCCGGCCCTCGCGCAACAGGACTTGGACCAGGGCCGGCTGCAGGTTCGAGGGAAGCTCCCGGTAATAGTCCGGGATGTCGGAGAACCGGTAATCCTTCCCCACTTTTTTCCAGAAATTGTAATAGACGAGAAACCAGAGTACGGGCCCGAGCAGGAACCACATTCCCCAGAAGAAAAAGATCCGGCCCAGAGTTTTCAAAGACCGCTGTCTGGAAGCATAAGCCCGGCGAGCCTGCCCGATGGTCTCCTCGACGAAGCCCGCCTCTTCCTTCCGGATCGAATCCCGGTTGTGTCTGTCCGAAAGAACGCCGTTGACCATTCCGGGGGGCCAGACCATACGGATTTCGACGAATTGGCCTGAAGGGATGTTCGTGGCGGAAAACCGAGCCGTTTTTTCATCCACGATCTCGGCCCATCCGGTGAGCGGGCCGTGCCCGAATACCATAAGATCGTCTTTACGTCCGGCTGGCTCGGGAAGGGTGACCGTGATTTCAGCCTTGGCCGTGGGCTTGTCCCAGCCGCCGCCGATCGCCTGCCAGTAAAGCTCGGTCATATCCGGATAGCTGATGATGCCGCCGCGGAGCCGATAATGAATGTGGAAGGTGCGCCGCTGGTTCCGGGCTTCGTAATACCACTTGGCCGTGAAGAGCTTTCCGGACTCCACGGATTCGGTGCGGAGCGGATTTCCTTCCTCGTCCGTGATCCCAAAATCCTCGATCCTGACATCATAACTATATCCTTGGCGCGACACCGACGTTGGGATCCAGAGACTGGACCAGCTGAAGCTTCCCCGGAAGTCATAAGTCCGGTATTCGTCCGCCGTGAACGAACCGTCACGGGCGACTTGAATATGAATCCGGACTTCGGGGAAATAAAAATTCTTGGATTCGGCGGCGGAGCCGGAGTTCAGGCCGAGAATGATGAAAACCGCAGCGGCCAGAAGCCTGAAAGTCTCCCTGGGGCGTATCGAGGCGCTCATTTGATCATTTCAAGGGCCTGGGAGATGGCCCGGTCGAGCTGCGGCACGAGAGCGCGCCGTGCACATTTATTCATAGAAAAACCTCCTCTCTTTTCCAAACGCAATATGAAAAAACAACTGAAACGCTAATTGATGAAAAGGGACCCTTTTCCGGGCTCGACGTCCAGAGGTTTCTCCGTTGTCGGATTGCGGGTCGCCTTCCACTCCCACGGCTCATCCTTCCCGCCGACCTTGGCTTTGATGGTTCCGGTGATGTTATGGCCGCTCACTTTCCCTTCCAGGGTCATGGGAACGAGCTTGCCGTCCACGGCACGCTCCAGAGTGATACGGAACTGGCTCCCTTTAAGAGCCATCTCCTTGACCGTCGCCGAGACGCCGTTGAAGGCCACGGTTCCCGCCGGCCACTGAAAATGCTGTTCCAGGACCATTTCGCAGTTCACTGCGGCCTTCCCGGAAGGCATGGTCCACTTCCAGGACCCGGTGACGTTGGACGGTACAATCCACAGATAGACGTCGTGCGAGACATCGTCCACCATGACCACGGTAGACTGGTCCGGCTTCCAGGTATCCATGCCGAAGTTGTGGGAGACCAGCCGCGTGCCCGGACTCAGCTCCCGGAGCAGCTTGGGCCGGAGCTTAAGGTTGACCGAGGTGAGGAGATAAAGCGTCATGACCGAGGCCTGATGGAAATCGGCCAGGAAGAGGTCCTGCTGGATGAACTGGACCTTATCTTCAACCTTGGCCTTGGCCGCGTTCGCCTTGCTCTCCGCAATGCGATCGGGGTCGATGTCGATGCCGATGCCCCTCGCCCCGTATTTCTGGGCGGCGCCGATGACGATCCTTCCATCTCCGCAGCCGAGGTCATAGAGGAGGTCGTCTTTGGTGATGCCGGAGATCCTCAGCATCTCATCCACGACCGGGTACTTGGTCGGGACATACGGGACGTCAAGATGTTTTTCCTGGTACTGGGCAGCCTGGTAGGCAGGTGCCAGGAATAAAGAGAAACAGAACGCGGCCAGGACGGTTTTCTTGATCATTATTTTTCCCCTTTCCCGGAAGGAATTTGCGAGGATAAACAGCCGAGACGAGAAATCATTTTTAAGATCATAGATAAAAAACGGCATTCTGTCAAATCGGGCTTTTCCTAAAAGAAACGTTCCGCCGGGATGAAGGGTTATGATAGAATGGAAATTCAAATTTTACCGGGAGGACGAATCGTGAGCGAAACGCCATCCGACCAAGGACTTGAACGGAAGCTCGGCCTTTTCCCCCTGACCAACATCGTCATCGCCAACATGATCGGCGCGGGCATCTTCACCACTTCGGGTCTTCTCATGACCAACCTGAAGAATCCTCTTATCATGATGATTCTTTGGCTGGCCGGAGGGGCCATCGCCCTTTGCGGCGCCCTGGCCTACGGTGAGCTGGGCGCAGCCTACCCCCACGCCGGAGGAGAATACATTTTTCTCTCGCGGCTCTTCCATCCGCTCGCCGGGTTCCTCAGCGGATGGGTTTCGTTCTTCGTGGGATTCTCCGCCCCCATCGCCGCCTCGGCCATCGGCTTCGCCGAGTATTTCAGCCGGGCGTTCCCCGGGACGATCGGAGCGGAAGGTGCCGCTGCCGGCTGGACGCAATTCGCCGTCAAAAAAATCCTGGCCATCGTGGTCATCGTCGTCTTCACCCTCATCCACGCCCGCGGCATCGAGTTCGGCGCCAAGGTCCAGAACTCCCTGACACTCCTCAAAGTCGGCTTGGTCTTGGCGCTTATCCTGGCCGGATTTTTATCGGGGAAAGGAACCATGGCTCATCTTTTCCAGGGCCAGGATTTCAGCTTCGGTTTCAAAGGCTGGAAGGTGGCGGGCTTGTCGCTGATGTGGATCATGTTCGCCTACAGCGGCTGGAATGCTTCCGCCTACATCGGCTCCGAAGTCAAAAGCCCCTCCCGTAACCTCCCCCGTTCTTTGCTGCTGGGCACGGCCATTGTCGGCCTCCTCTACCTCGGGCTCAACCTTCTCTACATCTACGCTCTGGAACCGCAGAGCATGAGCGGCGTCGTGTCCATCGGCGGCGCGGCTTCGAGGAACCTCTTCGGGCCCGGGTTCGAGAAGATCCTTTCCGTCCTCATCTCCTTTGCCCTTTTCTCCTCGCTCAGCGCCTTCATCATTCTCGGGCCCCGGGTTTATTATTCCATGGCTCGAGACGGCTGCTTCTTCCGGTTGACCTCCTATCTCCACCCCGTCTTCAAGGTCCCGTCCAAGGCCATCCTCCTCCAGGGGGCGATTTCCATCGTCATCGTGCTGTCCGGCTCCTTCGACCAGATCCTGACCTACATGGGATTTTCGCTGGGGATCTTTCCCATCCTGGCCGTCATCGGCGTTTTCAAGATGCGGGCGCAGAAGCTCAGCGTCATCCGCATGCCCGGATTTCCCCTGGTGCCCATTCTCTATCTCCTCCCGGCGGCGGCCATACTCGTTCTCTCCTTTTTCGAGCGTCCCCGCGAGTCCGGAATCGCGCTCTTAACCGTGGCTCTCGGCGTGCCGGCTTATTACCTGTTCAAGAAAAAGCATCGGGATCGGGGCAAGGACGCCGGCTTCTGCGAAATCCAGGAGAAAAAATAACTATCCTGTATTATTCATAAACCGGGTTCCATATGGGGGGAAGGCCGGAATGGACGAAGCGACCATAGTGGGACTTCGGGAGCGAGTCTATTCCGGCCTTCCCCCTTGAAGCATTCATTGATTCCATCTCTCCAATATAAAGCTTATGAATATAATTCAGGCTATTTCCCGTCCAGCTTGACGAGCGTCAGCAACAAGACATTGGCGCCCGCTTCCAGGTCCTCAGGCCTGGAGAATTCTTGAGGCGAATGGCTGATCCCCGCCGCGCTCGGAATGAAAATCATCCCCGTCGGCGCAATCCGGGCTATGTTCTGGGCGTCATGACCGGCGCCGCTCGGCATCTCCAGGATGCTGAGGCCCAACTCGCCCGCCGACCGGATGGTCAGTTTTTTGACATCCGGGTCCAGGAGCGCCGGGAGCGAAGGCGCATCGGCCTCAAGAAAGGAAATTTTCGTCCGGGTCTTTTCTCCGATGAGGGAAGCTTCTTTTTGAATACCGGAAAACAGCGAATTGATCTTTCGGACGTCGAGATCCCTGAGCTCGAGGCTCATGGTGACCTTGCCGGGGATGACGTTGACGGCGCCCGGCTCGGCCTTGATCCGGCCCACGGTCCCCACCTGACGGCCGGGGATCGTCGTCACGATGCGGTTGACGGCCGTGATCAGGTGCGCGGCGGCAAGCAGCGCGTCCTGCCTTCCTTCCATGGGAGTCGTGCCGGCGTGATTGGCCGCGCCCTCCACTACGACCTCCCAGCGGTTGATGCCGACGATACCCTCCACGACACCAATCCGGATCTTCCGGGAATCCAGGACATTCCCCTGCTCAATGTGCAACTCGAGGTAACCAGCTAAACCGCCTTTTTTCAGCGCGGCCGCTTTGATCCTCCCCGGACTTCCGCCGACGGCTGAGATCCCTTCGCGGACGGTCATCCCGCTCTGGGTAATGACATCGAGCGCGCGGTCATCGAGTTCTCCAAGCGTCGCGCGGCTTCCGACCAGACCGCCCTCTTCATCTACAAAGACGATGACTTCCATGGGATGCCGCAATCGGATGTTATTATCCCTAAGAGTCCGACAGCATTCGATGGCCGCGAGAACGCCGAGAGCTCCATCGAATCGACCTCCGTTGGGAACCGAATCGATGTGCGAGCCGGCTGCGAGCGGCGGCAATGAGACATCCAGGCCGTCAAGCCGTCCGATGATATTGCCCGCCTCATCCAGACGAATGCTGAGGCCTGCGTCTTTCATCGTCTCCAGGACAAATCGGCGCGCTTTGATGTCGGCTTCGCTGAACGCAGGACGGTTTACGCCGCCCTCGGTCGTTTTTCCATATTCGGCGAGGGTCCTGAGGTCGGATTCGAGGCGCGCCGCGTTCACGCGCATCGCAGAAGCCGTGTTTTTCGTCAGATTCTCAGCCGTGGCCTCACCGAGTCCCGCGACAAGCAAGAATATGGCCAGAAACATTCTGGTCACAGGAAATCTATGAACCATGCTTTAATCCTTCTCCAGGATCAGGTCAGCGGCTGCGCCGGCCGTGTATAGGGATGTGGGCACACCGCCCAGGAACAGCTCCGTCGAAGCGTAAATGCCCGCCATCAGGAGGTTTTCGACAGGAGTTTCGATGAGGAGTCTGCCGCCCGGCATCTTTTTGTCCCCGGCGCTCCAGGACCAGCCGGCGATCGAGCCGCCGGTTCGATGTCCCCAATCCTCATAGGTCAGGGGCGTGGCGATTTCCATCACCTCCGCCGCGGACGAAAGATCCGGAACAAGCGACTCCACGGCATGGATCAGATTGTGCGCCAGCTGACGCTTATAATCCTGGTATCCTATCGTTCTTCTCTTTTCCCCCAGACGGAAGGCGCTGAAAAGCCCGTAGGGCAGACCGACGCGGACAACGAGGGAGGCTTTTCTTTCGGGAACGAGTCCGGGAGCGTTTTCAGACCAGAGGCAAATCTCGACCTCCCGGCCGTCGAAATCGACAGGCTCGAGGTCTCTCTCCGACTGCAGCCGGCGCCGGAAAAAGACATGAGTCGCCCGAAGGCGGCTGAGGTCCGCTTTCTTGGGGTCTATCCCCAAGTAAACGCACAATTCCGACCCTGTGTAGGGAGAGCTTTTCACGTCATCCACGAAATCGGCGGGAATCCGGCGCGGGTCGATCAACTCCAGAAACGTCTTCTTATAATCGGCGTTGGAGACAATCCAGCGGCACGGAATGGCTTCGTCCTTTTCGGTCACGATCGCGTGGGCCCGGCCGTTCTCCACCAGGATTTCTTTGACGGCCGAGTTCAGCCGGATCTCCCCTCCCCGTCTGATAAGCGACTTCTGGAGCAGGTCGTTCAGGCCGTGGATGCCGCAGTCCGGGAACCAGATCCCTTCCTCCGACATGATTTTCCACATGAAGCCCAGGTTCAACAAGGACATTTCGGGCGGGCTCGTGCCCTGGGAGCCCAGGAAATTCTTTACAGCCGCGTTTGAAAAATAGCCGTCCAGAATAGCGGCGCAAGGAGTGTCCGACCACTTCCGGATTCGTTCGAGCTTATCCCGGTCGGGTCCATCGGCCGGCGCGGCTTCATCCCGGCGCTTCCTGCCGGAGAAATATTCCGGGCGCCGGGCCCAGATTTCCGAGGTTTCCCTAATAATCTGTTTCAAGAGTGGAAAAAACTCTCGGAAGCCTTCCGCTTCAGCCGGGAAAAGGGCTTTTAATGATTCCTGCAGTTCATCCAGGGGCTGAGAACAGATGATCTCGAAGTCCGGCGTTATAAGCTCAAAATGATTTCTCTGGAAACGGATTTCTTTATCCACCCCGACGTCCCCGAGGAATTCCATGACCTTCCACGGAAAGCTGAAGGACAGCGGCCCCATAGGAAATCCGTAGCCGTTCCTCCGGAAAATGTAACTCGTGCCTCCGATGTGGTTGTCTTTCTCCAGGACCAGGACTTTTCGTCCGGCTGCGGCCAATTTGGCCGCGCAGCCCAATCCGCCGATTCCCGCGCCGATCACAATCGCATCATAAGAAGGAGTCTCGGACAAATTCATCTCCTGGGCGCGTTTGTTCATCCCGCCGTCAAGCGGGCCATTTCCATTCTATCTTCCCCCTGATAAAAATTCCAGCACGGAAAGGAATTCAAGCTGCGGGAAAAGCGGTCCGTAGGACGGGAAAAATTTATGGAATTCCAAGGACACGATTCCAGATCGAAAGACTTGGTTCAGGTCCCGGAATTTCGCGTCGCATTCAATCGGCATTTTCGGGGGCCATTGACATCGGAAGAGGGATTGGATAATCTTAATAACCTCGAGAAAACTCTTCCTGATGAAAAGAGCCCTGATCATTTGCCGAGAAAAACCGTTTACGGCTCACGCCCAAAGACGGCTGCTTAAAATCATAACGCTTTGCCTAAATATTCATATTCCTTCATAAACACCTAAAAGAGGAGGTTTCTCCCATGATTTTTTCCAGTTCCGTATGGAAGCACGGTTTCATCGTGTTCCTTCTCATCGCTCCGCTCATCCTGGCCGCCGACGCTTCGGCCCAGGCGCTTACGCCGGACCACCTCAAGACGATCACCTACCGCTCCATCGGCCCCACGGCCCAGAGCGGCCGGTTCGTCGATTTCGCGGTGCCGCAGCAGGAGCCCTACGTCTTCTACGCGGCCACCGGCTCCGGGGGCTTATGGAAGACAGTCAACAACGGCATCACCTTCACGCCGATCTTCGACTTTGAGAATGTCTTCTCCATCGGCGACATCGCGGTTGCCCCGTCGAGTCCGGCCATTATCTGGGTCGGCACGGGCGAGGCCAACAACTCGCGAAGCACTTACTGGGGGGACGGAGTCTACAAGTCGGTCGACGGCGGCAAGACCTGGAAGAACATGGGTCTCAAGGAGTCTCACCACATCGGCCGCATCGTCGTCCATCCAACGAACCCGGACGTGGTTTATGTGGCCGCCTTGGGCCATCTCTACACCGAAAATCCCGACCGAGGAATCTATAAAACCACGGACGGCGGCAAAACCTGGAAAAAATCAATGGGTGTCGTCGTCAACAAAGTGAATATCGGCGCGGTCGACGTGGTTATGGATCCTTCCAATTCCGAGGTTCTTTACGCAGCGACCTATGACCGACTGCGCAAGCCCTGGAATTTCCAGCTCGGCGGGCCGGGCAGCGGCATCTACAAGACGACCGATGGCGGCGCCAACTGGAAGAAACTGGAAAAAGGACTGCCATCCGGCATCCTGGGCCGGATCGGACTGGCCATCTACGCTAAGAATTCCAAAATTCTGTATGCTGTTGTCGAGAATGCCAACAAGCCCAACATATCCCCCGAAGAGCGGATGAAGGAGATCGTCGCCGGCAAGCCCAGCGCCCGTATGATCGACGGCGAAATCTATCGAACCGATGACGCCGGCGAAACCTGGAGAAAACTCGTTCCGGAAAAGGTTATTCCTGAACGTCCCGGCCAGGACCCTGCGAAAATGAGCCTCGGCGGCTCCCCGGGCTATTACTATGGCCAGATCATTATCGATCCTAACAACGACCAGCATGCCTATGTTCTTTCCGTCAGCGTCCTTGAGACCAAGGATGGTGGAAAAACCTGGAACACCCGTGCCTTCCGCTTCGGCGGCGACAACCACGCCCTGTGGATTAATCCCAAGAATTCGAACCATATGCTGCTGGGCTATGACCACGGCATGGGCGTTACCTTCGACGCCGGAAAGAGCTGGCTCCATCCCGACAACCTGCCCCTGGCCCAGTTCTATGCTGTGGACTTCGACATGTCTTATCCCTACCGCGTCGCGGGCGGCCTCCAGGATAACGGCTCGCTCATGGGCCCCAGCACCAGCCGTTTCGGCGGCCCCATCAATTTTGAGGAATGGTACTCGGTGGGCGGCGGCGATGGCATGTACAACGTCTTCGACCGCAAAACCAATCGCTTCCTCTACAACGAGAGCCAGTTCGGGCCGCTTTCCCGCCTTGACCTGGTGACCGGCGAGAGCAAGGCCATCGCCTACCAGGAAATCAAGAGCGACGGCCGCTGGAACTGGAACTCGCCTATCCTGGTCTCCGCGCATGACAGCGACACCATTTATCATGCCGGCAACATCCTGGTCAAGTCCATCAACCGCGGCGAATCCTGGACGGAAATCAGCCCTGACTTGACCACCAACAACCCGGCCTTTCTGCCGCAGGGCAAGGGAGGCGACGGCAACATCCAGTTCTGCACCATAACGACCGTCGACGAATCGCCCCTCGAGCCGGGTCAACTCTGGGTCGGGACGGACGATGGAAACGTCTGGGTGACCCGGGATGATGGAAAGGGCTGGACCAAGTGCAGCGACAGGATAACGGGCAATCCCGGCACCTGGGTCAGCCGCGTTGCGACCTCCAACTTCAATCCGGGCACGGCTTATGTCTCTTACACCGGCCTGCGTAACGACGATTTCCGGCCGTTCCTCTACAAAACGACGGACTATGGCCAGACCTGGACATCCTTGGTCGGCAACCTTCCCAACGAGTCTATTAACGTCGTCCGCGAGGATGTTAAGAATCCGAACCTCGTTTTCGCGGGCACGGACATGGCGGTCTTTGTCTCCATCGACGGCGGTAAAGTCTGGTCTAAAATGAAGGGCAACATGCCCACTCAGCCGGTGCATGACCTCAAGATCCATCCGCGAGAGAACGACCTCATCGTTGCCACCCATGGCCGCGGCATCTTCATCGCCGACATCTCGTTCCTGCAGGAG
>Ga0315288_10003557_pt1 | contig 19929 bp, 18 predicted proteins | sample YL17G11_20_MG_FD_203454 | JGI IMG/M metagenome (GOLD analysis project Ga0315288, IMG submission 203454) | Sediment microbial communities from Yellowstone Lake, YNP, Wyoming, USA - YL17G11_20 | ecosystem: Environmental > Aquatic > Freshwater > Lake > Sediment | place: USA: Wyoming | collected... | reverse complement strand
CCGGTATAGATTCATGCCCACGAACTTCTCCAGGGCCCGCACACTGTGGAACTCCGCCAGGGGCCCGCACTCTCCCAGCACCCCCGCGGCGGTGAGCAGTCCCAACCCCGGCACACTGCGCAGGTATACCCCCTCCTCCGTCTGCGCCAGCCAGCGCTCCAGCTCCGTGCGCAGGCACACCTGCTGCGCCTCCACACAGGCCAACCGCCCCAGCAGGTCCCGCAGCGCCTGCACCCGGCTCTCCTGCCCTTGCCGCACTGCTACGGACCCTTGCACGGCTTTCCAGATTCCCTCCGCATAGCGCACCCCGCGTCCATGCGTCTCCCGCTTCAGGGTCGCGTGTAAACTCCGCTGGCCCGCGAGCAGCAGGGCCGACGGGCTGTCATAGCGGCCGATCAGCGCCTGCACACTTTTGCCGAGGGGATTGGCGAAGAGCCGCACCACCTCGGGGAACCACAGCTCCAGCAGCGCCTGGGCTTCATTGCGCAGCGCGGTGCGGGCCTTGGCCAGCGAGCACCACTCCCCGAAGCCGACCCGCAACTCCGCATAGGGCCCATACAGTCGCCGCACACTTCGGTAGCTGCCTTGCCACACCAGATCGGCGATCACCCCCGGGTCTTTTACATCGTCTTTGCGGGGATTGCCATCGCGTAGCTCGCGGCTGCGCTTGACGTGATAGGGATTCACCAGCACCACCCGCCAGCCCCGATCCAGCAGCCACTCCTGGAGGCACTGTCCGTAGGGGCCTGTCGACTCCAACGCCACCCACACCTCCTGACCGCCTTCGGCGGCGGCCAGCACGTGCTGCTCCAACCGCAGAAACCCCGCCTCCCCCTGGGTCACCCGGTGGGGGCTTCCCCACTCTCCCAAGCAACAGGCACGCCAATCGATGCGGCCTTTGGAGACGTCGATGCCGACTACCACTCCCTGGATCGGATCCGGCACTGCTTTACGGCGGTGAGGCGTCTGCGCGATACTGGACATGGTTAGGTCCTCCTTTAGGGGATGGTTTTGTCCACCACCAACCTTCCCAAATAGGACCTGACTGCATTATAGGAAGCTGAAGCCAGCGTGGGGCGCCGCTTTGGCGCAGTAGCGGGCAACAGGCGCAACAGCACGCGATTCCGCCGGAGAAGCCGCGCCCCCCTCGCGTCCGCCTTCCACCTCTCGTCTCTCCATCACTGCCTGCTATCTCCACTCACTGGGCCGCACCATGGGCCCGCGATCTGAGTACCCGCGCATCATCCGGTTCGCCTGCTTCTCGATGTCCTTCACGAACTGGGGGCGATCATCCACCACCTTCACCGCCGGGTCGTGCGCCCCCTGAAACCGCTGTAGCGCCTGGCTCATGGCATCTATCTGGTCGTCGTGCGCCCCCACCGGAAACGACTGCGCCTCCGCCAGAAACTCTTCCACCCAGGGTTGCTCTTGGGGACTGGGCAGCCACACATTGCCGGCGGCCACCAGAGGGAGAATGGCCTGCGCCCGGCTGAGCTTGCCGCCCTGGGGCTTGACCGGATAGAGCCCCCGCACTTTCATCTGCAGCGCGGAGATCACCGCCGGGCCGTTGGCCGCGTCCTCCACCAGCTTCCAGCTGGCCTGGGGCCACCGCGCGCTCAGCGCCTCCACCGCCTGCAGGGTCTTGGCGAAGTCCATGCGCTCCCGCATCTGGTCCAGCAGGTAGATGCGAGCGCCCACATTCCCCCACACCTGGCCCACCACGTAATCGGAGGCACTGGTGTCCTTGAAGGCCATATCCCAGCTCTGCAGCATCTGGTCGAAGCTGGTGGGCCGATCGCGATCAGCGTAGAACCGCCACCAGTCTTTCTTGAACAGCGCGCCTTCCGGCGGGGCCGGTCGCTGCTGGTAGAGCGCCTGCCACCAGTAGGGGCCCACGCTCTCCCGGATCTCAGCCAGCGCCGTCAGGGGATACCGCTCCGGCCACAGCGGCTCGCCCTCTGCCCGTCCCAGGACATCGCCCTCCTCGGCCAGCGCGGGCAGCTTGATCACCTCCCACCGTTCTCCCGTCTTCGCCGCCTCCGCCAGGATGCGGCCGGCAAGGTCATCTTCATGCCACCGCGTCTGGATCAGCAGGATCGCCCCGCCGGGTTCGAGCCGGGTGTAGGCGGTAGACCGATACCAGTTCCAGGCGCGCTCCCGGTAAGTCTCCGAGTCGGCTTCCTCCGCGCTCTTCACTGGATCATCGATGATGAGCACGTCGGCGCCTCTGCCGGTGATGGGGCCGCCTACCCCCGCGCACACCATGCCGCCCGCGTGCCCCGCGATCTGCCAATCGTCCGCCGCCTGCTTATCTCGCTTCACCCACAGCCGCCACAGCACCGGCCCGAACTCCGCGAACCGGTCCCTCGCCTTGGCTCCCCAGGAGGCGGCGAAGTCGTGCTCATAGCTGGCGAGGATGACCCGCCGCTCGGGGAACGTGCCCAGGTACCAGGCCGGGAAGTGGGCGCTGGCGAACTCGCTCTTGCCGTGCCGGGGCGGCATCTGAATCAGTAGCCGCTTGAGCTTCCCCTGTGCCACGTCCAGCAGGCGCTCCGCCAGCAGGTCGAGGTGAGGGGCGATCTGCCACTGCCCTCTGCTCGCCAGCCAGGCGAAGGCGGCCGGGTCCAGGCTGGCCTGCCGCAGGATGTCGTGTTCGCAGTCCGTGGTGGCGGCTGCGCTCATGGCTCGCCCTCCGTCCTGGAAGCATCAGGAACCAGAGCTGGCCCAGCCGCTCCAGGCACACACGTGGGCAGCGCAGCCAGCGCGGCAGGCGCCGGAAGTGCCCTTTCCTGCCCCGTCCGCGGTAACCGGCCTCGCAGTTCGCGCAGCAGCGTGCGCGTGCTCTCGTCCAGGCCCGTCACCATCTGTGCCGGGATCAGCGGCTCCCCCTTGGCCCCGGTGAGTTCGGCGCTGTGCATGTCGCGCTGGCTCAGGTACTGCTTGCCCAGCCAGATCTGCATGGTGGTGTTGCCGCCCAGGGCCGCTTTCCACTGGATGCGCCGGAGACTGGATCTGCCGTTCTCCAGGCCCTTTTCATAGGCACCGCAAAACTCAGAGTCGTCTTTGAGGCGGCGCTCGACGGTATCTATGCTCACGTTGAGCACGGCCGCCAACTCGCTGTGCGTGCTCTGGATCTTGCCCAGGTCCTCCACCAGGCGCAGGTCGAACTCGAGGCGAGGCCGGCCGCCGGGGTGCTTCTGCTGTTCCTGCTGCTCAGTCATGGGCGTCCATCCTCCTCACCATTCGGCAGTCGCGGTAGTCGGGTCCATAGAGCTGTTCGCTGGGGCCGCCGACCAGGGCATGGCTGAACCGCCAGCCGTCGCGCTCGAAGGCGGGCATCTCATGCGCCCATACGCGAATCCATTCGGTGATGGAATGCGATGGCATGGCGGAAGCCTCAGTCAACACGCACCGCCTCCTGCCCAGCGAAGAATTCCCACCGGGAGAGGATCACATCACAATAGCGGGCGTCGAGGTCGAAGCCATAGCAGCGCCGCCCGGTTCTCTCGGCCGCGATGATGGCGGTGCCCGATCCCAGGAAGGCGTCAACAACCAACTGCCCCAGTTCGGTGGCATTGGTGATGGAGCGCTCGATCAAGGCCAGCGGTTTCATCGTGGGATGGAGATCGTTCACCACTGGCTTGTCATGCTCCCACACCGTGCGCTCATTGGTGGGGCCGTGCCAGCGGGGTGCCTGGCCGCGCTTGAACGCATAGAAACACGGCTCATACCAGTGCTTATACTGGGCGAAGAGCGCGCCCGCGCCGTTGTTCTTCACCCACACGAGCAGGTTGCGCTCCTGCCAGCCGGTCTCGGCCATACAGTCGAGTACGTCGCGCAGATGTGAGCTGGCGAACCACAGGTAGAGCGGCGCTTTGTCATCGGAGTGCTGGTGGGCGAGCGACAGACTGCCGATAAGCAGTGTGCGATACTCGTCATCGGTGAGGTCGTCCCAGTAGGCGTCGCCTTCCTGTCCCTCGGCCCCTCGGCGCTTGGCGCCGATGCGCTCTTCCTGCGCCGCCCGGCCGCCGAGGTAGTTGATGGCGTAGGGGGGATCGGTGACGACGGCCTGGGCGACTTCGCCTCCCATGAGACGCTTCCAGTTCGCCGGGTCGGTGGCATCACCGCAGAGCAGGCGGTGCCGGCCCAGTTGCCAGATCTCGCCGGACTGCACCCGCGTGGGGCCCTGCTGCTGTTCCGCCTCCGCCATCGCCTGCTCGGGGTCGAAGCTTTCCTCTCGCCCCTGCTTTTCGGCCGCATCCAACCGCAGGAGCAAGTCGTTCAGGTCGTCCTGGTCCCAGCCGGTAGCGTGAAGCTGCTCCTGCGCGTCCAGGTCACGGAGCAACTCGGCCAGCGCGGTCTCATCATCCTCCGCCAGATCGGAGGCGCGGTTGTCGATGGCCAGGAATGCTTCCGGGTAGGGACCGGTGTAGATGTGGCAGGCGATCTCCGTCCATCCCTCGAGCCGCGCCGCCTCCACCAGGCCATGACCGGCGAGGATGGTGCCATCGGGGGTGATCACCACCGGTTTCTGCTGGCCGTGCACGCGCAGCGATTCCCGCAGGATGGCGAGCTGGTGCTCCGGGTGTCGGCGGTAGTTTCGGGGGTGGGGGCGGAGGTCCGCGATCCTCCGGAGTTCAGTGACGATCGCGGTCATGACGCGTGCTGGCACCTGGTCCATTTCGATATCTCCCTCGTGCTACGTAGCGAAGCTGCTTTGCAGAGTAGCATCGGCCACAGACAAGCCGGCCCCTGGGCTCAGGTTCGGGCTAGCTAGACCCTACCTCAGCTCAGAAGCCGGCTCAGCTGCGTCGGCTCTTCACCCCACCACGACGGGCCAGGGGCCTTGGTTGTCCCGCGCCTATTTTACCACAGAAGTCACTGGATCGCAAACGCGAGTTTGCAGTCCACCAATTCGGACTGGTGTCTGCCGGATCAGAAGGGCCGCTGCTGCACCTGTGGCTGTCGAGCCAAGCTGACTTTGGTGCAAGCGAGCCGCGCTCCATCACGCGTCTCCCCTCTCCCGGCACTGTCCTCTGCCTCCGTTCGGTCAGGCGGCATATGGCTGAATACGGTGAAGACTCAAGGACGCTCGCCGCTGGGAGGCGAGCGTGACTACTTCTCAACCTTCCGTTTCCGGCGAGCGGCGCGCGCTCGCTCTCCAGCTGCGGCGAGATACTTCTCTCTCTGCTTGGGTGTCATCGTTCGACGAAGCTCGGCATTCCGTACCCTGGAGCGATGACCCTTGGCCCAGATCCGCTGCCCCCTGTCGAGGAACTTGTCACGACGATTGCCGGTCAACCACTGCCATTTGCCGCAGCCACAGGCGCACTGAGTTACTACTGCGTCCTGAAGGTCCTTGTAGGCTTCGAGCCAGATGCGCTGAAGCAGGGAGCCGCAGGTCCAACCAGGCCCAACTGCCACGCGCCCGTTAGTCCCCACCTCCAGCTGCACAACGGGACGACAACCAGATGACTGCTGATCATAGCGAAAGCGAGGGCCGGACTCGCCACTGCCGTCTTGGACGATGCGCCACGGGTCAGAAGCTGAGAGCTGCGTGTGGAAGATCCGCTGCACCAGAGTGCCCGCCTGGAGCAGCGCGGTGTTGATGCCCGGGCTCTCCAGGTCTTCATGCTGCATGAGATGACGCGTCATGGCGAGCTCAAACGCCGTGGCATCTTCATGCCGCGCCGACCCGACCCCGTACAGCCACCAGAATCTGGAGAGCCTTGGCAACGCCGCGCCTGGGCGGTAAGGGTCCCGCTCTCCGGCTCGAATCTCTGTGAGGACCGCGAGCGCCAGCAAGAGCAATCGGCTGTGATACTGGAAGACCAGGACGGGGCAGGACGCGCGGCCGTCGCGATCAACCTGCAGTGGCAGGCCCCACTTACGGACGAAGCTCCTGATGGCCCCTTCGTGACCTAGGTCCATGTGGGCGAACTGCCTGTACAGGGGAGTGCGTGCTTGCTCGATCTCCCGGTACGCGTCGTATGAGCCCACGCGCGGGGTCCCGCCCTTAGAGATCGCGCTCTGCGCGGCCTCATCGTCTATGACCAGCACTCCGCCGTGTTGAAGCCAGTCCGGAGCGTCATGTGTCCCCGCGAGTGGTGGGTCAGGCCAATCGCGGGCTCGGGCCAGGAGCCGGCGATCCTCCACGCTGGCGACGAGATCGTCCCAGGGAGGTTGTCCCTTGAAGTCTCCCTCAATGCAGACAGGCCAGCGAGTCCATCGGAACAGGCCAAGGTCGAAGAACGCGCGCTGATCTCTCATCGCATCTCCCCTTTCACCAATCCGCGGCTCTGAGCGTTCGGACGCGTACATCGCTGTGTGCAGGCTGTTTGGAATACTACTAGCAGACGGAATTCGAAGCAAGGAGTGCACGGCAATGTTGCTATGTCCCGCAGATGTCGCGGCTGAGCTTGGCGTCAGCCGATCCCTGGTCGCTCAGTGGATCCGGGCCGGCCGACTGCGCGTCAGACGCGACCGGCGCGGCTGGGCCTGGGTTGAGCGCCGCGAAGTGGAGCGCGTTCGGGATGAGCGCAGGCAGAGAAGGCGGAAGCGCCTGCGGCCGGAGTTCGGAGAGGCGGCGCGGTGAGGAGAGATACGGTGCTGGGGGAGGTGCGATCCTGCCGTCCGGGTTGGTTCTGGCTCTTTGGGCGGAGGGAGACCGCTCGGCTGAAGCGCAGGCGGATGAGAGAGCACGGGTCGGAGCGACGCCGTGGGTGACCGAGCGCTAACCCCCGGCGAGGCAGTCGCGAGACTTCGCACGGCGGGAATCACGATCATCAAAGAGCGCACCGGCGACGGCACCGAGATTCAGTGTCGTTGCCCCGGGCATCCCGACCCCGACGGCCACCTCTACGTCAACGCGGTGACTGGCGCCGCCTTCTGCCAGAAGTGCAAGCAGCGCACCAATCTGTGGGCCCTGTGTGGCGAGTCGGCCTCCCTCCCGCCGGAGGAGGTGCTGCGCCACGAGATCTTGGCGGCAACCGCGGCCTACTACCACAGCCACCTCACCGAGGAGGCCCGTCGCTACCTCGTAAAGGAGCGCTGTCTCCTGCCCAAGGTGCTAGATCGGTTCCAAGTCGGGTGGGCAGATGGCGGTTTGCGGCGGCACTTGCTGGAGGAGAAGGGATTCTCTTCCGAAGCATGTGTGGCGGCCGGAGTCCTGAAGCAGGACGACCACGGGCTGCGCGACTTCTTCTATCACCGCATCATCTTCCCGAATACCGTCGGCGGCCGTGTCGTTCACCTCTCGGGGCGGCGCATCGACGGCGGGAAGCCAAAGTGGATGCATCTGCCAGGCGAGATCGCCTACCCATTCAACGCCGACGCGTTACGCGAGCCGGACTGCATCTGGACGGAGGGCATTCTCGATGTCCTCAGCGCAGCCTGCTGGGACATACCAGCCGCGGCGGGCCTGGGGACCCATGCGAAGCCGGAGTGGGTCGCGCTCGTGCCTAGTGAAAACCGTGTCATCGTGACTCTGGACGGCGACACGGCCGGCAGCAGCGGCTCTCTCACGGTCGCCGAACTCCTCGGCGATCGGGCGCGGATCGCCTCCCTGCCGGCGGGCAAAGACCCAAACGATCTGCTGGTGGAGGGACGACGGGAGGAGTTCGAAGCCTGCGTGCGCCAGGCCGTCGACCTCCTGACCTTCCGAATAAACCAGATCCCTGTCGATACGCCGCGGACGGAACTGCCCCACCTCTTGGGTGAAGTGCTCAAGCAGATCGCGGCGGCTGACCCGGCCAGCGCTGAGGCCTATCTGGGGGTGATCCAGGGGCGGTTTTGCCTCAAGCGAGAGGAAGTAATTGCCTACCGGAAGATGACCAAGGGACTCCGCGCGTCTGCTCAGCGGGTTGCGCTGCTACAGGCCGGGCCGGTCGCGGGGAAGGCCGATTCCACTTTACCGCAGATCCAGATCAACAACCGGCAACTGCGCGACATAGTCCGTGACGCCTGGGCCGTCATTCAGGTTACGAATGACCCCCCCGTGATCTTCCAGCGCTCGGGAGGGCTGGTGCGGCTCTACCACAACTTCGATGCAAGGCAGGGGGCACTCGGTCCGAGGATCGAGATCGTCGTGAGCCTGCTTCTGTACCATCGCCTGGCCCACATCGCGGACTGGGTAAAGGTAGGCTCGGATGGAGTCTCCCAGACCTTCCCCTCCAAGATGGTGGCGGATGTGATGGTGACCTGCCCCGACTCGGAGCTTCCGGTCCTGGAGACCGTGGTCACCGCCCCGATCTTCAGCAACGACGGCGAGCTGATCGACGGGCCCGGATACCATGCCGCGCAAAGGCTGTGGTATGAGCCGGCAGCTGACCTGGATGTCTCCGGCCTTCCCGATAACCCGTCGCCCGAGGAGGTCGCCGCCGCCAGGGACTTGCTCCTGGAAGAGCTGCTCGTCGACTTCCCGTTCGTTGCACAGTCGGATCGCGCTCATGTCCTTGCCGCTCTCCTCCAACCCGCGGTCAGACAGATGATCAGCGGACCGACGCCCTGCTACGACGTGGAGGCTCCGAAGCCCAGCACCGGCAAAGGCCTGCTCTGCAACGCCATCAGCATCATCCACACGGGCTTCGCTTGCGACGCGCGCACCATCCCCGGCCAGGAAGACGAGGTGCGGAAGATGATCACGGCGGAGCTGGCGACAGGACGGCCCCTGGTGCTGCTGGACAATGCCGACGAGAAGCGAACCCTCCGCAGCCCTGCTCTCGCCTCGGTGCTCACCTTCGAGAGTTGGACCGACCGAGTGCTAGGGTATAGCAGGATGGTCACGCTCCCGAACCGGGCGCTGTGGATGCTGACCGGCAACAACCCGAAGTTCAATGTGGACATGGCCCGGCGCTGCGTCCGTATCCGTCTCGACCCCAAGACCGATCGGCCCTGGTGGCGCACCGGTTTCAAGCATGATCCGCTTCTCGCTTGGGTCCGGGAGAACCGGAGTCGGCTTCTTCGCGCAGTCTTCACCCTTGTGACGGCCTGGATCGCTGCCGGACGGCCCCTGGGGAGGAAGCAGCTTGGTTCTTTCGAATCCTGGTCGGCCGTCCTGGGCGGCATCCTCGGGGTCGCCGGGATTCGGGGGTTCCTCGAACACCTCGAGGAATTCCACGAAGCCGCCGACGCGGAAGGAAACGAATGGCGGGAATTCGTCGCTGCCTGGTGGGATGTCTACCGGGATCGCTGGGTGGCGGTCAAAGACCTCCTGAATCTGGCACTCGAGCGGGACCTTCTGGGCGGGGTGATCGGAGATAAGTCGCCCCACTCCCAGTCGGTCAAACTAGGCCTGGCCCTCAGCTCAGTCCGAGACGCCCAGTTTGGAGAATGGCGCGTCGAGTGGCAGATCGACCCCCATACGAAGAGCTCCAGCTACCGCGTGGTGCGCCCTGGATCGTCTCTGCCGCAAGACCCCGATCCTGCGGGAGGTCGCGGGATGTCAGATCCAGACTCTCCGCAATCGAAATCGGGCGAGGAGCCGCCTGGAGCGGGCCAGGCGGAGTCCGCGGGGTGTTGCGGGGTGTTTCCAGGCGCCCTCGCGGGAGACGGGGGAAACGGAAGACCGAAAGAGCTGGTGGAGTCGGCAGAACCGGGCCTGTGTCGGGACCCGGTCCAACATCCCGCAACACCCCGCGACGGCAGTCCTGAGGTCAGGAATGCTAGGAATTCCCTCACTTCATTGGGCGGGGCGCCCGCGGGATGTGCTACCGAAGATCCCGCGGAGGTCCCGCAAGAGGGTGAAGCGAGGGCCCGGCCCTGCTACACCTGCCACGGCAGGCGCTTCTGGCAGGACGCGGAGGGCACTTGGCACTGCGGCACATGCCATCCACCGGCCAACGAAGTCCTGGTTGCGGAGTGGCGTCAGGTCGGTGAGAAGTCAGACGGTGACGACGCCTCCCAAGAGGCCCCCGCGCAATCGTCACCACCGTCACCCTCCTCAGGTGACGATGATGACCTGTGGGAGGACGAGTGACATGGCCCAGCCGCGTGAAACGGCCGTGCACTCGTCACAGGCCGCAGTCTGGCCCTCCCAGCCCACAGTCGCGGACAGCGTAGGACAGCGCCGCAGACTGGCGCCAGGCAGGTCTTCAGTGCCGACGGTCGCGGCCCGTGTGCGGCGCTTCTGCCTGGACTGCCAGGGCTTGACGAGCGGACGGGGAGCCTTCGACTGCCAGTCCCGGGTCTGCCCGCTCTATCAGGCTTCGCCCTTCCGGCGCAGCGGACGTCGCAGGGCGAGCAAGGGCCTCCTGTCCACGTACTGCCGCTACTGCCAGCCCGGTGACCTGACAGACTGCGGCGCCGCAGATTGCGCCCTCCACCCCTGGCGGCCCTGGCAGCCCGGAGGGCAGCCCAAGGCGCGAACGGTGAGTGAGGCCCAGAAGAGCCGCCTCCGGGTCATCGGGCAGTCCTCTCAGTTTCGGAATCCACGGCAATCAACGGGCACTTTCGAGGCGAATTTCGGGAGCGCGGGGCCAGGGATGGGCGAAGACCCGCGACACGGGAGACGGCGGTGATGAAGCGGCTCAAATCCGGGTCTCCCCGTCCCCCAAGTCCCGGCCTGTCATCCAGGCCGAACCCCCTCGAACCCGATCTGGTGCCAGCCCGCGGCCGCCTCCATGTCGTGGTTACCGACGAGCGCGTCAGCGCTGCCGATATGGAGACGGCTGGCAGGCTATTCGCGCGGTGGGTCGCCCGTGGCTTCGCCAGGAACAGCGATGAAGGCGGGCGCATTACCGGCGAGAGCCCTCCGCCGTCGGCTCCGGGCGCCAGGCCGCCGGAAGAAAAGACTTGATGTTCTTGGGAAACCAAGCGATGAATGTCCCAGACCGCAGTCGCGCGATGAGAGACAAGGGACGTCAGGATGAGACTCGCTGACATAGTGCGCGGCGATGCTGCCGAGCCCTCGGCTGAGGACCAGAGCATCCGCCAGGTCCTGGCCTATGCACGCGTCTCGACGGACGACCAGGAGCGAGCCGGTCTCTCCATCCCGGCGCAGCTTCGAGACATGCGCAAGTATGAGCAGGCCAACGGCATCGCGATTGTCGAGACCTACCAGGAGGCAGAGAGCGCCTTCTCCGATGAGAGCCGCCGTCCCGAGTTCTGGCGGATGGTCGAGCGGGCCAAAAGCGACCCGAAGATCACCGGCATCCTCGTGCACGACCACTCCCGTTTCTTCCGGGACCCGTACGCCGGACCCCAGGTGAAAGGAGAGCTCCTCGCCCACGGCGTCCGCGTCTTCTCGGCGACCGAACCGCAGTACGATCCGCGCACTATCGCGGGGCTTGCCATCGAGAAGATGACCGAGTTCAAGAACGCCTCCTACTCCATCGATGTCGCCTTTCACACCCGCAAAGGCATGAAGGAGAACGTCGCGCGGCGCGATCCCGAGATCGGCTACTGCTATAAGAACGGCGGCGCGCCGCTGTGGGGGTTAGCAGCCTACAAGGTGCAGCGAGGGACCGACCGCCGAGGCGCGCCGATCATGAAGACGCTGTGGAGAAAGGACGAGACCATCGTCGCGGGTCGGCCGGCGTGGGAATGGGCCCGCCACGCTCTGGTTGAACTGCGCCTGAAGCAAGAGGCCTCCTTGGACCAGATCCGCGACTTCCTGAATGCGCATGGCGTGCCTTCTCCCCGGAAGGGCTACTGGGGGACAAGCAGCTGGCACGAGTTGCTCGAACCCTCCGCCCTGCTCCAGTACGCGGGTTATGGGGTATGGAATGTCCACGGGAAGCGGGGCCGGCACCGGCCTGCGGCCGAATGGGAGATCGTGGAGAATGCCCACCCGCCCATCCTCAGCCTTGAGGAGGCGGAGGCCATCCTGGAGGTCAACGCACGCCAGCGGCGGCTGGGAGCAAACCGCTCGAAGGGCCGCATGGCAAGCGTCCGTACCCAGGGGAGCCAGTACCTCCTCACCGGGGGGCTGTTGGTGTGCCAGCGGTGCGGAGCGAACATGGTGGGCTACCGCAACCAGGGCCGGCTCTACTACGTCTGCGGGGCGAAGGTCTACCGCAAGGGGCTGGGATGCGGGCCGGCGCTGCAGATTCGCAAGGAGGAGATCGAAGACGCGGTCGTTCAGGAGGTGGGTCTGCTCTTCGCCTCCTGGACCGACACGAAGAGGCTGATGGAGATGGTCAACGAGGAGGTCCGGGCGCTCGGCCAGCAGCAAGCTTCCGAATCGGTCGAGATGGCGCGGGAGCTGGTCAAGGTCGAAGAGGAGCTTGCCAACCTCCGGCAGGCCATTAAGGGGGGCCTGGATGACCTGGAATGGGCGAACGCCGAGCTGGCCCGCCTGAAGGCGCGGCAAGGGGAACTCCGAGCCCGCCAGGAGAGCGTCGGGGCGGAACCTGAAGCGCCGCAGTTCGATCTTGCCCAGGTGGAGGAGTGCCGCCGGCGCTTCGCCGAGGTCTTCGCCCAGGGCACCAACGAGGAGAAGCGGGCTTTTGCCCGCCTGTTCGTGAAGAGGATCAAGGTGGACCCAGGCACCGGCGACGTCCTGATGCACCTGTTCAGCCGCCCGCCCATGCCGGTGTCGCGTGGTGGCCAAAAGAGAACACCCGCCTCCGCAGAGACGGGTGTACGAATCGGGATGGTAGCGGGGGCAGGATTCGAACCTGCGACCTCCGGGTTATGAGCCCGACGAGCTACCTGGCTGCTCTACCCCGCGATGACACAAATCTCCTGTGGCCGCTCCCCCAGGGGTGCGACCACCACTATAGTAACACACAGCCACCGATTTGTAAACAGCGCCGCGCCCTCGGGTTCCCGAGGGCGCGGCGCGAGAGCGCAAGCCTCACTCTGACAGGCTGTCTATCTCGAACGTGGTGACGCCGTTGGCCCTCCTGGTCCATGCCCGGATCACCACCGCGTCGCCCCGTTTCAGCTCGCTGACCGCCCGCTGGTAGCCCTCGACGGTCTTGATCTCGTCTCTGTTGACCTTGACGATCACATCGCCCTTCTGTAGCCCGGCGCGAGCCCCGTCCCCCATCGGGTTCACGTCTCGCACTCGCACGCCGCCGGCGACGTCCATTTCGCGCGCCTGATCCTCAGGAAGGGGCTCGACGGAAATCCCCAGCTTCGTCTGCTCGGCGGCCGGCGGCTTCTTCTCCGGGGCCTCAGGCGTGTACGCTCCGATCGTCACCTTGATCGTCTGCGGCTTGCCCGAGCGCAGCACCGCCAAGTCAACCACGGTTCCGGGCTTCGTGCCCTGCACCATGGTCACGAACTGGTCGCTCGAGGTCACCTCTTTGCCCGCATACCGGGTGATAACGTCCTCTGCCTTCACCCCGGCCTTCGCGGCCGGGCTGTCAGCCTGAACCGCGTCCACGAATACGCCGTTCTTCGCTTCGTAGTTCGTCTTCAGCGCGGGAGTGAGCGGCTTGACCTGCACACCGAGCTGACCTCGCACTACCGTAGCGCCGCCCTTCAACGTCTTGATCACGTCCTTGGTGCGCGCGTCGATCGGTATCGCAAAGCCGACACCGATGTTCCCGCCGAACGGGGATGCGGTGAAAATCGCCTGATTGATGCCGATGACCTCGGCCCGGATATTCACCAGTGGGCCGCCGCTGTTCCCCGGGTTGATCGGAGCATCGGTCTGGATCAAGTCCCTGAACGGCCGCCCTGGGATGTCAGATTCTATCTGCCGGCCGGTTGCGCTAATCACCCCGACTGTAAGCGTCGGCTCGTACCGCTGCGGTTCGTCAAAACGTCCGCGACCAGCGCCGTACCCGCTCGCGCCTGTTCCGCCGAAGGGGTAGCCAATCGCGATCGCCCACATTCCCGGCTTGACCGCATCCGCATCACCCAGCCTGGCAGCGGTGAGCGTGATTTTCGGCTCGATCTTTATCACGGCGAGATCGGTCAGCCGATCGGTGCCGACGACCTTCGCCAGGTAGGAGTCGCCGTTTGCCAGGTGCACTGTGACTCGGGCCGAGTTCCCGACGACGTGGTTGTTCGTCAGGATGTACCCGGCCGGGTCAATGATGACGCCGGACCCTTGCCCGACCTGCGGCGTGCGCGGCTGAGGTCTGGGCGTCGGTGCGTTCGGCCCGAAGAACTTGCGCCACGGCTCCGGCAGTTCCAGGTCTGGGCCTTGGTCCGGGCCATCGCCTTGATCTACAGACTGGTCGGCCTCCATCTTCTGTTCGGCCTCTATGAAAACCACGGACGGCTCGACGGTCTGACCCACCCAGACCATGCCCTCCTGCACCGACTCCAGCGCCGCCACCTCAGGCGGAGCCGCAGCCGCCACCGCCCTCCCCGTTGGCCTGGCAAGCCACACCGCAGCTGACGCTACCATGACGAGTGCAATCACTACGACCGCGGTCCAGATCCCTCTCTGGATACGTCTCTTCTGCTCATTCGAACGAGATTCCATCGCCTTCCTCCCTGGAGAGGTTCAGTCACAGTCCGACAGCCCGAATGACCTCCGCGGCGGTCCTGCTGGACCCCCGCGGCGAATCCTGTTCCCCATCTACACAAGGATACCCAAGCGGGCGTTGCGTAGCCGCATCTTCCAGCGCTCTCGCCTCGCTCCTGTCAATGATTCAGACAGGTACCAGCCCCCTTTGTCGCGTTCAGCTTACCCTTTGCGGAGGCCGGTCACTCATCCCGGATGACAGATCGACGGCCAGACACTCAAGCGTCAGGTCAATGTTGGCATTCCTCTCGATCCGCTGCCTGGCCGCGAGAATCGCCTCCGCGGCCGCCTGCGCGTACTGGCAGGAGAACGATGTCGCCGCGCTCTCGATCGCCGGCGCACGGTCGGAGTTGATCAGGGTCGATCCCTCGGGGGCCGCCAGGCAGTCCCGATACCAGCTCGCCATGACATCGAGGCACCAGGGGAGCGCCGCTCGCAGCGCCCTGTCCGATGCCACCCTGGCCCGCGAGGGAGCGATCTCGTCCGCCTCTTCCTCTGTCACTTCATCGTCGCCCGGCACGGCGCTGTTCGCCATGTCTGCGGCCAACAGCCTGATCTCCTCCGCCATCCGCAAGCTGGCCGAGACGGGCTGACGCCCGAAGCCGGCGCACAGCGCGAGCAGCGCGGCGCGGGTCTCGAGCACTTCCGGGCGGCCGACGGCTCGGATCGCCCACCCCGGCCTGCCGCCTGAGAGCTGAGCGAGCGAGGACGCGACCGCCTCCTCCACGCCCATCGCCCCCAGCCGCGCGCGGATCGCCGCCGTCCCTGCCAGCGCGAACGCGACCTGCTGGCAGCGAGAGACGACCGTTGGAAGCAGCGTTGAAGGATGCTCGGTCACCAGCACCAGGACGACATGCAGCGGCGGGTCCTCGAGAGCGCGCAGCAGCGCGTTCGCCGCAGGCAGGCTCATGCGGTCGGCCGGGTCGACGATGTACACCTTGTGCCGGCCAAGAGCGGGCTTTAGGTACGCATCTTGGATCAGCGGCCGCGGAGTCTCGCGCGACTTCTTCGGATCCTGGCGGACCTGGTCGATGCTGATCTCGATGCGTTCCCTGCCCTCGCGCGTCCGCGTCGTCGTGATCACGCGTACATCGGGATGGGTGTCCCGCGCGACCAACAGGCAGGAGCGGCACTGTCCGCACGCGACTCCCGGGTCCCCCGGCGACGGGCTCATGCAGTTCAGCGCCTGCGCGAACAGCCGCGCCGCAGTCGTCTTTCCCACCCCCTCCGGTCCCCAGAACAGGTAGGCATGCGCGACCCGGTCGCGCCGGATGGCGTTCTTCAGGACCGTCGCCGCCCTGAATTGACCGATCAGGTCATCCAGCCCAACCGGGTTGTTCACCGTCACAGCTTCTTGAACCGTTCCACATCGAGCACGAACACCGTCGCCCCACCCACCTGCACCTTCACCGGGCTCGGGATGCACGTCCCGATCGGCTCGATCGTCGGTGGGAACACATTCACCAACTGCTCGCGAGTCTTCGAGTGCGCGCCGATCGCCTCGACCACGCCGTCAATCTGCTCTGCCTCCGTCCCGATGAGGAACGTGACGTTCCCCTCGCGGAGCAATCCCCCGGTGCTCGCAACGATGGTGAACTGATAGCCACGCTCGAGCAGCGCATCCATCACCTTGCGGTGGTCCTTATCCTGCACGACTGCGATGACCAGCTTCATGGTGCTTCTCCCGGCATCTCTGGTCCCGGGGTCTTCCCCCGGAGCGCTTCCTTCACCAGCAGTACGATCGCTGCGTGCACGGCGCCGGCCTCGGGGACGGCGTCCACCAATCTCATCCGCTGCGGCTCATCCCTCGCCAACTTGCGAAACCCCTGAGCCACCCTTAGGCTGAATTCTCCGCCCGCCGATTCTAACCTGTCGAGGCGCCCGCCATCCAGCCGCGCTTGCTCCGGCGGCAGGTCCAACACGATCGTGAGGTTGGGTGTCAGCCCCCCCGTCGCCATCGCGTTGAGCTGCCGCAGCGCCCCCAGGTCCAGGCCCCTGCCATAGCCCTGGTAGGCGAGCGTGGAATCGGTGAACCGCTCGCATACGACCACGCTTCCCGCTTCGACGCCAGGCCGCACCACCTCTGTCACATGTGCCGCGCGATCCGCGAGATAGAGGAACAACTCCGCCTCCGGCGGCATCGCGTGATCGTGCGACAGCACAAGCTCCCTGATCGCCTCCCCGGTCTTCGTCCCACCGGGCTCGCGGGTCAGTACCACGTGGTGGCTGGCCGACCTGAGCCAGTCGGCCAGCATCCGGGCCTGTGTGCTCTTCCCCGATCCGTCTATCCCTTCGAGCGTGATGAACAGGCCGCTCATGTCACCATCCCATCGAGAGCTGTGTCTCGGAGGCATCCGTCACGGCCTTCCCATAGCTCCCGCCTCCGCCTGGCAGCAGAGCCAGCGTGCCCTCTCGCGCTCTCATGATCTGGTCCGCCGCCTTCTCACCGACCGTGCGGACCAGGTCCTCGCGGTCGGTCTCGTGCAGCACGCTCATCTCGGTGCCGAATCGGTTGAGCAGCTTCCCCAGCGTCACCGCGCCCACTCCGGGGAGAAACTGGAGCGGCACCTGGTAGTGGTAGGGCGGCCGGTGATCCGGCGGCCGCGGTTCCGCGTAGTCGGCGACTTCGGCGATCCGGTCGAGCACGCCCTTCACCACCGCGCTCCCGCCGCACACCGGGCAGGTCAGAACGGGGGGCTGCGCGGAGGAGATGATCTTGCACTCGGTGCAGTAGGTGCGGTGGTACTTGCCCAACCGCGGATCGAGCCCGTAGTTCGCGATCACCCTTCGCTCGCCCTCTCGGCGCAGCGCCATCATGACCTCGGTGTAGCTCGTATCCTCCAGCCAGAGCACGTTGTACTCTCGCGCGATCTTCGGCAGCGAGTGCGCATCCGAGTTGGAGAGGAAGGTGAGATCCGCCAGCTCCGCGATGCGGTCGGCAAGATGGCTGTCCGCGCTCAGGCCCAGCTCCAGTCCAGCCAGCGTCGCCACCTCGTCCCCGAACATCCCGCTCAGCCGCCGGGCGCAGCTCCCGTAGACGCTCTTGTGCGGGGTGAAGGCGTGCGCCGGGATGAAGACGCCGCCCGTGTTCAGCGTCATGCGCAGCAACTGCCGCGCCGGCACGCGGCATCGCTGGGAGCTCAGGTCGAGGTTCGTCACCAGTCGCCTCAGCAGCCCGACGTAGACCTTGAGCTGCTCCAGCGCGGGGAAGAAGGACACGTGATGAGAGACGCCGCCGTTCTCCTCGCCGGTCTCCAGCTCGCATCCCAACAGGACCGTCGTCGCATCGCGGTACCTGAGCCCACCCCTCGGCAGCTCGACCATCTCGCCACTCTTCACCAGCGCCTCAATGTCGGCGATCACCGCGGGCGAACCACAGTCCACTACGCCGGCCACCTCGATGCCCTTCCGCGCGGCGCACTCTCTCGCGATGTTCTCGAACGTCAGGTCGCGGGCCGCCGTGATCTTCACCGGCTTCCCCGAGTTCGTCCTGCCGATGTGGATGTGAAGGTCCGCGTAGACTCTGCGCATGGTCCCCTCGCCGCTCAGCTCCGTGTCGGCCCTTTCGTTGGGCAGGGGCAAGCCCCTGCCACCCCCGTCGCAGGCGGGCCGTCGCATTGTCATTGCGAGCCGCCTCGGCTCCGACGGGAGCCGAGGCGGGCGCGGCAATCTCGCCGTTCCCGGGACTATCAGCTTCGGCGTCTCGAGACCGCCGACTGCACGCGCCGACCCACCTCTGCCAACGAGCGCTCCGCTTCTTGCACCTCGTCCCGGCCGCCGGGTATCACCAGGTCCGCGTGCGCCTTCGTGCGCTGACAGAACTCCTCATGCCGGTAGCGCACGGAATCGAGGTAGTAGTCGCAGATCCCGTCCAGGTCGTACCCCGCCCCGACATTCCGCCGGATTCGCCGCACGATCCGCTCGTCAGCATCCGCCTCGACGAACAGCTTCAGGTCCATCAGCTCCCGCAGCTCCCCGTCCCACAGCGTCAGGATGCCCTCGAGGATGACCACCTCCGCACACCCGCTGCGCGCCGCCTGCAGCGCCAGCCGCAGGTTGGTCCAGTCGAACGAGTCAGGCTGGTTGTAGTCCGGCCACTCCCGCGTCCCGGCGCGGTTCGCGGCGCGCGGGAGCCGATCCCTCTCCCAGAAGAACCTGTCCTGGTTCATCACCTCCGCGCGCAAAGGCGCCAGCCGGTCCTTCAGCTTCCGCGCGATGGTGGACTTCCCCGAAGCGCTCCCGCCGCCGATACCGATGACGAATGCCCCCATTCCCGCTACCGGCCGGTGTGCCCGAATCCACCGTCCCCCCGGGCCGTCGTGTCGAGCGCCTGCGTGATCTCCACGCGCGCCCGTGTCACCGGAGCGATCACCAGTTGGGCGACCCGGTCTCCTCGCTCCACCACAAACGGCGCCTCACCATGGTTGACCAGGATAACGCACACCTCGCCTCGGTAATCCGCGTCTATCGTCCCCGGCCCGTTCAACAGCGTGACCCCATGCTTCGCGGCTAGCCCGCTGCGCGGCCGCACCTGCGCCTCATAGCCGACCGGAACGGCGATCCGGATTCCCGTCGGGATCAGTGCGTGTCGGCCGGACTCGATCGTGACAGGCTCCGCCACCGCCGCGCGCACATCCATCCCCGCCGCGTGCTCGCTCATATACGCCAGCGCGGGCAGGTCCCGCGCGTGCTCCAACTGCTCGACCAGAAGCCTGACTTCCCCCACCGTTTCACCAGCCTGAAGAGTCTGCTGTCTCGCCGAATCGCGGGCATGACTTCTCTGCCCCGAAATGGAATCCCTCTGAGCGGCCTCCGCTGTGCAGGGGCTTGTCGAAGATCCGCCTGTGGCGGGCCCTCGCCGCTTTGCCGAGGGCGATGGCCGCCGGCCTTTACGTGTGAAGCGCGAAGTCAGCGCATCTGCGTGATCCATTCAGAGCGGCGCAGTCCGCGCGTACCTGTGAGTGGGGCAACAGCATGAGGAAACCGAAGAAACGCAAGCTCAGGCTCTTCGCGCGGCCCGCGGTGCCACCGGAGCGCTTCCACTCAACCAGACACGGGAAGCGCGGCTACCTCCGCCGCGAGAGCCGAAAAGGCGAGCGCCGCGCAACAGAAGACCTCGGGGACAGCGCGTAGGACAGGGTGGCACAGGTTTCCAGCCTGTGCGAGGCGGCAGCGCCGCCTCATCTGTGGGAGCCCGGCCCTCCGGGCGACTCCAGACGAGGACAGGACAGGCATGCGTCCCGCCCCAGCCTATCCGCCGATCCGCCGCGCGCCCACAAACCGCCTCGCGTAGTACCCCGAATCGAGGCTGCTGACCTGCACCCTGCCGCCGCCGCTCGAAGCGTGCACGAACTTCCCCTCCCCCAGGTAGATCCCCACGTGGGAAACGCCCTGCCCCCGAGTGCTGAAGAACACCAGGTCGTCCGGCTTCAGCTCGGCGCGCGAGACCGGCTTCCCCAGTCGGAACAGCGCCCGGGAGTTGTGCGGCGCTCGCATCCCATGCG
>Ga0315288_10003556_pt1 | contig 19929 bp, 21 predicted proteins | sample YL17G11_20_MG_FD_203454 | JGI IMG/M metagenome (GOLD analysis project Ga0315288, IMG submission 203454) | Sediment microbial communities from Yellowstone Lake, YNP, Wyoming, USA - YL17G11_20 | ecosystem: Environmental > Aquatic > Freshwater > Lake > Sediment | place: USA: Wyoming | collected... | reverse complement strand
CGCCGGACACCCTGAGGATTATCGGCTTGGCTTTGTCAGGGTCAACACACGCACGCAGCACGCCTCTGGTGATAAATACCGCGTCGGCATAAGAGACAATAGGCTCGAGGGTTTTACGAGGGTCCTCTAACTTTCTGGTAGGTCCCTGAAAATATCCGTGGTCAATAGGCAGAAACAGACAATGCCCGTCCTGTTGAATAAGCTGAGCCAGGCGGTTCGCCATTCCCCATTCCATAACAACAATCCTCCTCCCTTAGCACTGTGCCCTTAGTCTATGAAGTTAGCCTCATCTAGTCAATACAAATTTAGATGTATGTACGAATTGAGCGAGGTGGGATCTGCCTAGGCTGTTGCCATTTGTCTGATGACCCCGACGACCTTCCCCTGAACCATTACATCCCTGGGGTCAGCGTAGATGGGCTTCATCCGGGCGTTGGCAGGCTGGAGACGAATCCGTCCGCGCTCACGGTAGAGCTTCTTCAGGGTGGTCTCCTCCTGAGACTTGAGCCATGCAGCAACCATCTCGCCGTTATCAGCGGTCGACGCCTGCTCCATCAGGACAATGTCGCCATCGCTTATCAGGGCATCAATCATCGAGTTTCCCTTCACTCTCAAGGCGTATATATCGCACCGCCCTTTGATAAGCTCACTGCTTACCTCCACAGTATCCAGCGCCTCTGCCCTCCAAGTATCGGGCGTGGGGACAGGGATAGGCTCTCCAGCAGCTATATAGCCGAGGATGGGCACGCGCACCATGCGCCTCCGCACCCTGTCCATCAGCTCGATGCCCCGAGATACCTCCCGGTCACGGCGGATATAGCCCTCCCTCTCCAGTACCCTCAGATTGTAGTCCACCACCGACGTAGAGCTTATGTAGCACCCCTTTAATATGTCCCTGATAGTAGGCGGGTAATCCTTCTGCTCGCGGAAGTGGCGCAGGAAGTCCAGAATGTTCTTTTGTTTTGAGGAGAGTGTTTTCATCTCCCACCTCGCTTTTTTAGTCGAACTCTTGTTCTACTGCCCAAAGCTTAGCACGACAAAGTTACGTTGTCAAGATACCGAAACCCAAAAATTTAGAAGCCGCTCATACGAGCGGCTTCTAAATTAAAGCTATAAGACTTAGTCCATTTTTTTAAGAAGCACCTATTTCGCTGTGGACAAAAATGCAGCGTTGAACTTCTTCATCAGGCGCGACTTATGACGAGCTGCATTGTTAGGATGGAGCACACCTTTCTTTGCTGCCTTATCCAAGGCTACCAAGGCTTTCTTGACCGCCTCCTTGGCGGGCTCCAATTCCTTAGCCGAGATAAGCTCTTCTGCCTTAGCTATATAGGTCTTGACCGCGCTCCTGTCAGCCTTGTTGCGCCTTCGCTGTCCCTCCAGAATAGATATCATCTTCTTTGCCGATTTTGTGTGTGCCAATTCCGCAACCTCCGAGTTTAGAATATTACACTATCCTGTGGATTTTGTCCACTGGGTAAAGTATAATCCCTATCATCGAAAGCGAGGCAAGCATGGCTGTATTAGAGAGAATGGCAGGGATACTGCCAGATACCGCAGAAGTTAATGGGAAAGGACACCTCACCATCGGAGGCTGCGATGCAGTAAAGCTTGCCGCCAAGTTCGGCACGCCCCTTTACATTTTCGACGAAGCCACCCTGCGCCGAAACTGCGCTGAGTTCCGCAGTGAATTCGAACAGCGATATGCCGATACTTTGGTAATCTACGCTGCCAAGGCGTTTATCAGCAAGGCTCTAACTAAAATCTTCAAAGAAGAAGGTCTGGGACTCGATGTCGTCTCTGGAGGAGAGCTAAGCATAGCCAAGGCAGCCGACTTCCCTATGAATAAGGTCTACTTCCATGGCAACAACAAGCTGCGCCAAGAGATAGAGTTGGCAATGGAGTTAGGAGTAAGCCGCATCGTCGTGGACAATCTCCACGAGCTTTCACTTGTCAATGAGGTGGCACGAAAAGCCAGCCTTACGCAGGATATACTGCTCAGGCTAACGCCAGGCATAGATGCCCACACGCATCAGCACATCACCACAGGCGTAATAGACAGCAAATTCGGCCTGCCTATCGCTACCGGGCAAGCCGAAGAAGCAGTGGTGAAGGCTATGGCAGCATCGAATCTAAGGCTTGTAGGGTTACACGTGCACCTGGGCTCGCTTATCTACTCAGTTGAGCCTTACCTGAAGGCAATCGAGATAGTCTTCCAGTTCGCTGCCGAGATGAAAAAGAGACACGGCTTCGCACTGCGCGAGTTCAGCCCCGGGGGCGGGTTCGCCATACAGTACACTCAAGATAACCCGGCACCCCATATCGCCTACTTCGCCCAAGCAATTACAAAGGCTATCAAAGCAAAGAGCAAAGAATTTAAACTGAAGCCACCCAAGCTCATTGTAGAGCCAGGGCGAGCAGTAGTAGGACGCGCCGGAGTGGCTATCTATCGCGTAGGCGTTATTAAAGACATACCCGGAGTGCGCAAATATGTTGCCGTCGATGGCGGGATGGCGGACAACATCCGACCTGCCATATACGGCTCTAAATACGAAGCGCTCGTAGCCAACAAAGCGAATGATAGCGATTTCGAACGTGTGAGCATTGCGGGCAAGTTCTGCGAGTCGGGAGACATCCTGGTCAAGGATGCGAACATACCTAAGGTTGTTCCTGGAGACATTGTAGCGATACCGGTATCCGGCGCTTACTGTCTCTCCATGGCTTCGAACTACAATGCCGCGCTGAAGCCAGCCATCGTCATGGTAAAAAGTGGCAGGGCTCGGCTCATCCGCCGCCGCGAGGACTACGACGACCTTATGCGCTGTGACGTAGGTTAAAGCTCACCGAAACGGAAAGTCCGTAGAACAAGAGATGGTTCTACGGACTTCGCTGTTCCTGCACATGCAGGAATTCAAAAGACGGGGACAGCCCCCTCTTTCACTCTGCTGAAAAACGGTTGCCTTCCTTCTTCCACTGCCACCTCAGCAGACGACACAACTGTGGACCTCCCCCTGCTTTCCGAGAAGTCTGTGGCTATCAATGTGACCTTGACGATACGGTCTATCTCCGGGTCCGAGCCGAAGCCGAAGATTATCTGAGCCTCAGGGTCGGCTACCCGCTTTATAACATTGGCGGCATCGTTTATCTCAGCTAACGTGAGGTCATTGCCAACGATGTTGAAAAGTATCCTTTTAGACCTCTCAATAGAAAAATCAAATACCGGATTCACAACCGCAGCCCTGGCAGCGTCAATAGCCCGCGCCGACCCGCTGCCACGTCCTATGGCAATCCAGGCATGACCAGCGCTCCTCATGATGGTTTTCACATCGTTGAAGTCGAGGTTTATATGCCCTATGCTAGAAATCACCTCCCAGATGCCCCGAACGCTCTGATGCAGCACCTCATCCACCATCTTAAAGGCATTCTCAATCGAGATGTTCATGTCGCACATGCTGAGCAGGCGGTCGTTGTGGATAACCACCATAGTATCCACCTTCTCCTTCAGCATTGTTATCCCTTCCTCGGCAACCTTTGCCCGCTGTGCACCTTCGAAGCTGAATGGCTTGGTTACAATGGCAACAGTGAGGATTCCAGACTCTTTGGCAATCTCTGCGACCAGCGGCGCTGCACCCGTGCCTGTGCCACCGCCCATGCCCGCAGTTATAAACAGCATGTCTGCACCCTGCACAGCTCTGGCAATTTCATCACGGCTTTCCTGTGCAGCCATCATGCCCAGCTTGTGGTCACCTCCCACACCAAGTCCACGGGTCAGTTTGTCGCCAATGCGAAGGCGCACCGGAGCCACCGATTTCACCAATGCCTGCGCATCGGTATTCACTGCAATGAAGTCTACGCCGACAATATTCTGCAACACCATATTGTTGACTGCATTAGAACCTCCACCCCCCAGACCGATAACCTTAATCTGAGTCAAGCTCTCGATACCACCTTCAATCGCCTTGAGCCCCTTCTCCAAAGCGGTCCCGATACTCATGATACCCCCTGTCTAGAAAGGCTAGATTCGCTCACCAACCCTCATTTTGGCGCTGCGGCTCCGGGGATTGACACGCAATTCGGCTGGCGATGGCTTAACAGCTTTTTTGGTCACCATCCTGAGCCTCGGTTCATGCCCACAAACACATACAGGTGCCGAGGGAGGGCAAAGGCACCCCTGCGATTCGGTGCGGAGAAACCCCTTTACCACTCGGTCCTCCAAAGAATGGAAGCTAATGACCACAATCCTGCCACCGCTACCCAGTAGACTGACAGCCTGCTTAAGCGCAAGCTCCAGGCTCTCCAGTTCCTGATTTACGGCTATGCGCAATGCCTGAAAGGTTTTCGTTGCAGGGTGAATCTTCCCACGTGCCCCACCTACCACCTGCTCCACAACCCGGGCAAGCCCCAGCGTCGTCTGCAGAGGGCGCTTCTCCACAATCCGCCTCGCTATCGACCTAGACCGGTGTTCCTCACCATACTTAAAGAGAATCTGAGCGATCTCCTGCTCGGAATAGGTATTGATGATATCAGCAGCAGTAAGGGGCTGCCTGGGGCTGAACCTCATATCCAGAGGCGCGTCTTGCTGAAAGCTAAAACCCCGCTCCGGAGCCTCGAGCTGTAGCGACGACATGCCAAGGTCGAAAATTATGCCGTTCACAGGTCGAAAGCCATATCTGTTGCATATATTCTCCAGATAGCGGAAGTTCTCATTCACCAGAATCACATCTGCACCGTGGGACTTCAATCTCTCCCTGGCTACTCTGATAGCCACAGGGTCAGCATCTATGCCCAGAAGCAGCCCTCCTGGCGAGCTCTCCTCCAGAATAGCCGCTGCATGACCGCCACCGTTAATAGTGCAGTCAATATACCTGCCACCACGCTGAATCTGCAGCGCGCTGATTGCCTCTTCCAGCAAAACAGGTTCGTGGCTTTGTGCAGCAGTCATAGCTAAAGTAACCATCACTACATCTTTACCGACTCTGCTATCTCGGCAGCGTGCTCCGCCATGTACTCCTTCTCAGCAAGCCAGAGCTTCTTTGCCCAGAGTTGAAGATGGCTGTAGGCTCCCACCACGACCACCTCGTCTTTAATCTCTGCGTATTGGCGCAGGGTTTGAGGCAAGATCACCCTCCCCTGACGGTCCAGCTCGACATCAAAAGCCCCGGAGAAGGTGAAACGTGATAACCTCCGTGTGCTGAGCTGGGTCAGAGGCAGGGCAGCAAACCTCTCGGACACCTTCTCCCACTCCGGCACAGAGTAAGCTATAAGACACCTGTCAAAGCCGCGCGAAAGCACAAGACCACCCCTGAAAACCTCTCTGAGCTTGACAGGGACAGCTATCCTTCCCTTGTGGTCTATCTTCAGCTCATACTCGCCGAGCAACATCCACTTTGCACCACTTTTATCCACTTTACACCACTTTTAGCATATCTTCATCGCATTGTCAATAGTTTTTAACCCATAGTTTTTAACCCAGTCTTTACAGCAAAAAACCTCCACACACTTTTAGGAAGTAAAAAGAGCGTTTACAAACGTCTTTTCAACCCCCTTAATCCCCCAATCTTGGGGGATTAAGTATTTGGGGGACACCCCCAAACCCCTGGCAGAGGGGCTCTGCCCCTCTGCACTTCCCGTTCGTAAACGACCTCCGGTAAACAAGCTTGTGACCCTATTTCGATTTGTGCTATAATTTCCAAAGTGCGCGGGCTATGGGGAAACGGTGGGCAGATGTTATCAGATTTGTAGGTATCGGATGGTATATCGCCATCTGTATCCTTCTGGGGTTCCTGGGCGGGCGCTGGTTGGGACAAAAGCTGGATGGTAACAGCACAGAAATAATATTCACCCTTCTAGGCCTTGGCCTGGGTCTGATAGCAGCATTCCTCGGAGTTTACCGTATGGCTAAATCCATAGTTAGCAACAATCAAGACGAAGGCAAAGGAAGCAGCTAGTGCCAAAATTAGGTTTAAAGAGCAAGGTGGCAATTGGAGTCCTTGCCTTTATAATCTTGGTAATAATAGGTGGTCTTTTTTTCCCGGTACCCCAGCCGGAGGTCCATCTCTCCGCCAACTACGGTGGCACCTCTCCTGAACCATTCCACAAACTGGGCCCTATCTATATCACCAACACCCTCATCGCTACGTGGATAAGCATACTAGTTTTGATAATCTTCTTCTATTTCGCCACTCGCAAGATGAAGCTTGTCCCCAGAGGACTGCAGAACTTTGCGGAGACAATAATCGAGATGCTGCTCGGTTTCGTAGAAGGGGTGGCAGGAAAAGAGAACGGACGCAGGTTCTTCTTCATTATAGCCACTATCTTTCTTTTTGTACTTACAAATGCCTGGATGGGCCTCTTGCCCGTATTCAATGTCATAGGAAGGTTTCATACAGGAACTTCCGATACCCTTTTACAAACCCTTTTGCATACCTTTTTCCCCACCATTTCCCCCTCCTTAGGACAGTACAGCGGACCTATAATAGACGTACCCCTATTTCGGCCAGCTAATACCGATATCAACTTACCTCTTATGCTAGCTTTAGTATCATTCTTTTCTGTAGAATATTGGGGCATAACCTCACTCAGCCTACGACATTATCTGGGTAAGTTCCTTAGATTCCAACAATTGTTTAAAGGCTTAGGACAGCTTGTCAGGGGCAAGATCAAGACAGCGTTAAGCGCCATACTCTTCGGCATTATAGATGTCTTCGTCGGCGCTCTGGAATCACTTGCTGAATTTGTGCGCATTCTCAGCTTCACCTTCCGACTTTTCGGGAACATGACCGCAGGAGAGATATTGCTACTCATGATTGCCTTTCTCGTTCCCTGGATGGTCGGCGTGATCTTCTACGGGCTTGAGGCATTCTTGGGCTTTGTCCAGGCATTTATCTTTGCCGGGTTGACCCTGGTCTTCGCTACAATGGCGGTTACCCCGCACGAATCCGAACATTAAATAAATCTTCAACGAAGGGGGTAAGAATGACTCCAGAAGCAATGAGATTGCTGGGCGCAGGACTGGCCATCGGCCTGGGGGCTTTAGGCCCCGGGATAGGCATCGGAATCCTAGGCTACGGTGCTATGCAGGCCCTGGGACGCAATCCCGAGGCGAGAGGGGCAATCATGACGAATATGATGATTGCTATCGCCTTCGTAGAGGCCATCGCGATTTACGCCCTGATTATAGCCATCATCCTCGCCATGCTGTAAACCAGCAAGCAGCAAAGAGGGCGCAAACCTGCTAAATGAAGGTATAAATCATTTTATTGGAGGATTGTCCAGATAGACGGTCATTTCCTAAGCTACGCAAAGGGAGCTACATAATGAGGTATCGTGTCGGCCTCGCCATTACAATTGTATGGCTGTCGTTGCTGCTCAGCAGCTGCGATGCCATGGGAGAACTAGGCATAAACTGGCATGGCCTGCTGGCGCAGTTCATAAGCTTCGGTTTACTGCTGATTATCCTCATTCTTGTCGGTTATAAACCGATAACGAAGATGCTTGATGAGCGCTCCAAGAAAATCAAGGAGAGCATGGACCAGGCTGAGTTCATCAAACAACAAGTAGCCAAAACAGAACAGATGGTGCAAGAGCAACTGGCGCAGGCACGAAAGGAAGGACAGAACCTGGTAGCTCAAGCATCGCAAATCGGCGAACGGCTCAGAGAGGAGGCGCGCCAGCAAGCCAGGCAAGATGCAGAAGCCCTCATCGCCAGGGCGAGGAGCGAAATCCAAGCCGAGCGAGAAGAGTCTATCGACAAACTTCGTAAGGAATTCGTCGAGGTGGCAATCCTGGCTGCAGAGAAGGTGATTAACAGGGCACTGGATAAAGAAGCCCACCGGCAGATTATCGAAGAGACCTTGAAGGAAAGCGCCAGCCTGAAGAAGGAGAGGAGCTAGTGGCTAGAGTCGCTTCCGCCAAGCGACATGCACAGGCAGTATTTCAGCTCGCTCTGAAGAACAACGAAGTGGAGAAGTGGCGAGCCGACCTTAAAACTATCTCCGCCACCCTGAGAGTGCCTGAACTAGTGTTGATTTTGGAGAACCCCAAGGTACACCTGAGCAAGAAGCAGAATCTAATAGCTGAATGCCTGCCCGGGCTTAGCCAGCTAGCCCTGAACTTTATCTACCTTCTGGTAGCCAAGCAACGGCTGGGCATATTGAACCAGATTATAGAAGAGTACGAACACCTTGCAGATGCCCACCAGGGGCTAGAGCACGCCAAGGTGACCACTGCTGTACCCGTCAGCGCAGAAGACCAGAGCAAGCTTTCGGGGCGTCTGGAGGCTATAACCGGGAAAAGGATAGTGCTGACCAGCGAGGTCGACACTGCTATCATCGGCGGATTCCTCGCCAGGGTCGGCGACACTCTCATAGACGGAAGCACCAAGGCAAAACTAGATGCCCTCAAGAAGAGGTTGGTTAGTACAGCTTGAAACTTACGCTTTTGGAACTCAATCACATCCGAGCACCATAAACAAAGGGAGAGCTCGTCAAAACAAGGGAAAAGGAGTAACTTCGATGGCTCGAGCTCAAGATATCGCTTCAGTTATCAAGCAGCAGATCGAACAGTTCGGGACTACGGTTACCGCGGTTAACGTGGGCACTGTAGTCGAGGTTGGCGACGGCATTGCCCGCATCCACGGGCTCGCCGGCGTCAAATACAACGAACTGCTTGAGTTCCCCAAAGGCATCATAGGACTGGCGCTCAATCTCGAAGAGGACAGCGTTGGTACCATCGTCCTCGGAGAAGCTGCACGAATCAAAGAGGGCGATGAGGTAAGAAGCACCGGCCGAATCGTTGAGGTGCCAGTGGGAGAAGGACTCATCGGGCGGGTAGTAAACTCTATGGGGCAACCAATAGACGGAAAGGGTCCCATAAGCTTCAAGAAGACTCTCCCTGTGGAAAGGGTAGCCCCCAATGTAGTTACCCGCATGTCGGTGAATACGCCAGTTCAAACCGGTATCAAAACCATCGACAGCATTATCCCCATCGGCAGAGGACAGAGAGAGCTCATCATCGGTGACCGCTCCACAGGAAAAACCGCCATCGCCCTAGATACCATCATCAACCAGAAAGGCGGCGACCTGGTCTGCATATATGTAGCTATCGGACAGAGAGCATCAAAAGTAGCACAAACAGTGGCAACCCTGGAGAACCACGGCGCCATGAAACACACCATCGTGGTTTCAGCAAATGCCTCCGACCCCGCAGCACTACAGTATCTAGCCCCTTACTCAGGGTGTGCCATCGGCGAGGAAATCATGGAACAGGGGCGCGATGCCCTCATTATCTACGACGACCTCTCCAAACACGCCTGGGCTTATAGACAGATCTCGCTGCTCCTGCGACGTCCCGCGGGGCGCGAAGCATATCCGGGAGACGTCTTCTACCTGCACTCACGCCTCCTGGAAAGAGCTGCCAAATACGACAAAGAGCACGGTGGAGGCTCCTTGACAGCCCTCCCCATCATCGAGACACAAGCCAATGACATCTCAGCCTATATTCCCACAAACGTCATCTCCATCACAGATGGTCAGATATATCTGGAAACAGACCTGTTCAATGCAGGTATACGCCCTGCCATGAACGTGGGCTTATCTGTGTCGCGCGTCGGAGGTTCCGCTCAAACCAAGGCTATGAAGAAGGTGGCAGGAAGACTGCGTATCGACCTGTCCCAATACCAAGAGATGTCGACTTTCGCACAGTTCGGCACAGCCGACCTCGACAAAGCGACCAAGATGCAGCTCGAGCGCGGTCAGCGCATAACAGAGGTGCTGAAACAGCCGCAATATGTCCCCATGCCCCTGGAAAAGCAGGTGACAGTACTTTACGCGGTAACCAATGGCTATTTCGATGACATGCCCGTGAACAAAATTGGCGCAGTGGAAGAATCATTCCATCGCTTCATGGAAACCACTCATCCCAACATAGGCAAAGCTATTGCCTCAAGTAAAGACCTGAGCACCAGCACTGAAGAAGACCTGAAGAAAGCGATAACAGAGTTCAAGCAGACTGTATCCCTGTAAAATAGAAAGTTTAACGAAAGATGATACCGATTCGTGTTATTCGACGCCGCATCCGCTCTATAACGAACACGGCAAAGATAACCAAGGCTATGGAGATGATAGCTGCCTCCAAGATGAGGCAGGCGCAGCTACGTGTTATCGCAGCTCGCCCCTACGCAGAAAAGATGCGCGTTGTGCTGGCTAACCTCGCAGCCCAACCCAGAGCAGAGGAGGGAACTCATCCCCTGCTTGAACACAGAGAGGTAAAACGCATAGGGATAATCCACATCACACCCGACCGCGGTCTCTGCGGAGGATTGAACGCCAACATAAATAGAAGAACAGCTAACTTCATGCTGGAGCGCAACCTGCCTGCCACCATCGTAACCGTGGGGCGCAAAGGCAGATACTTTATGTCAAGATATGGCCGGGAAATTCGCGCTGAATTCAGTCAGCTCGGCGACCAGCCCTCCCTGCTCGATACCACCCCTATATCGCGCGTCGTTATCGACGATTACATAAAAGGTCAAATCGACGAGGTTCACTTGGCTTACACCCAATTCGTAACTACAATTACACAGCGACCCGTGATTTGGAAACTATTGCCTGTCGAGCCAGCCAAAGTAGAGAAAGCTGAGAATGTAGAGTACATCTATGAGCCCTCGCCGCGAGTGGTTCTGGAAAACCTCCTGCCGCGTTACGTAGAGATGCAGGTTTACCAGGCTATATTGGAGTCCATAGCCAGCGAGCAATCGGCTAGAATGGTAGCCATGCGCAACGCCACTGACAATGCAAATGAGATGATTGATGCCCTAACTCTGGTCTACAACAAGGCGCGGCAAGAACTGATCACCAAGGAGCTTCTAGACATCGCAGGGGGCATAATTACACTAGCATAAGCATACAACCAGGAGAACTATTATGGCAAAAGGTAGAGTAGCTCAGGTAATCGGAACTGTAGTTGACGTAGAATTCCCTCCGGACCAGCTTCCGGCTCTCAACAACGCCATCGAAATTCCGCAAGATAACGGAAAGCTGGTTCTGGAGGTTCAACATCATATCGGCAACAACTGGGCACGCTGCCTTGCCCTTTCACCCACAGACGGGCTTCAGCGCGGTGCCGAAGCTATAGATACCGGAGCACCGATTGCAGTGCCCGTGGGACGAGGGACTCTGGGTCGCCTGTTCAATATACAAGGTGAGCCGCTGGACAACCTGGGACCGGTAAAAGCTGCGGAGCGCTGGTCCATACACCGCTCTCCCCCACCATTCACCGAGCAAGTGACCAAGATTGAGATACTGGAAACCGGCATCAAAGTCATGGACCTCATAACTCCCTTCACCAAGGGTGGAAAAATCGGGGCGTATGGCGGCGCTGGCGTTGGCAAGACCGTCATCATCCAGGAGCTAATACGAAACATAGCAACAGAGCACGGAGGCTTTTCCGTGTTCGCCGGCATCGGCGAGAGGTCAAGAGAAGGCAATGACCTCTGGAACGAAATGAAAGGCTCGGGAGTTATCGACAAGACCGTGCTGGTCTTCGGACAGATGAACGAGCCTCCCGGTGTTCGGTTGCGCATCGGGCTAACCGGGCTAACCATGGCTGAATATTTCCGCGACGTTGAAGGGCAGGATGTTCTCCTGTTCATAGACAATATCTACCGCTACATCCTGGCAGGGATGGAAGTATCAGCGCTTCTGGGCAGGATGCCCTCAGCGGTAGGCTACCAGCCCACTCTGGGCACAGAGATGGGCGAACTGGAGGAAAGGATAACCTCAACCAAGAAGGGCTCCATCACCTCCTTCCAGGCTATATATGTGCCCGCCGACGACTACACCGACCCTGGCATCGTTACCACCTTCGGACACCTTGACGCCGTCGTTGCCTTGGAGCGCTCCATTGCAGCACAAGGTCTCTATCCTGCTGTCGACCCTCTGGCATCCACATCGCGCATCCTGGACCCCAATATTGTGGGCGAGGAGCATTATCAGGTGGCACGAGGCATTCAGAGGGTATTGCAGCGCTACAAGGACCTGCAAGACATCATAGCCATCCTGGGCATAGAGGAATTAAGCGACGAGGACAAGGTCACTGTAGCACGTGCCCGCAAGATACAGCGCTTCCTCTCCCAGCCTATGTTCGTCGCTGAGACCTTCACCAGCATACCCGGCAAATATGTGCCCATAAAAGAAACAGTTCGTGGCTTCAAAGAGATACTGGAGGGCAAACACGACGCTCTGCCCGAGCAGGCATTCCTCATGATAGGTACCATAGACGAAGCTGTGGAGAAGGCGAAGAAGCTCTAAATATGCCTAAGATGAAATTCGAGATAGTAACTGCGGAGCGAGTCATCTATTCAGATGAGGTAGACGTAGTGGTAGCTCCAGGCATAGACGGACAGCTCGGCATACTGCCCCACCATGCTCCACTTATGACCATGCTCCAGCCCGGGGAGCTAATGGTGAGGAAAGGGGTTGAGGAGCATTCTATGTTTGTCAGCGGCGGCTTCCTGGAGGTGCGCGGAGATAAAGTGGTGATACTTGCAGACGCTGCCGAACGAGCTGAGGAAATCGATATCGCCCGTGCCGAGGCAGCCAAGAGCCGCGCCGGGGAGAGGATTGCAGAATACCCTGCCCATTTAGACCACGCTCGCGCTGAAGCAGCTCTGCAGCGCTCGTTGATGCGGCTCAAGATAGCGGAAAAGGGCAGAAAAAGAAGGCCTCAGCCCTAGCTAATGATTCAATCGCCCCTCGCCAGATAGAAGGTCATGCTCTGCAACGCCAGAACCGGGTCTATCCCCTGTATCTTCACACCTTTGGGCACTCGTGCAGAGACAGGAGCATAGTTTAAAATAGACCTGATACCGGTCTGGACAAGCTTATCTATAACCCCCTGCGCATCTGCCCCCGGCACAGCCACAATAGCTATATCAACACTTTTCTCCCTAACCGACTTCTCGAGGTCAGCGATGTCCTCAATCACCACGCCGCTTACTTTCTTACCTATCAGGTTGCGGTCTTTATCGAAAGCAGCCACCACCTTGAAGCCCTCGGGTATGAAACCCTTATAGTCCATGATAGCGCGCCCCAGCCGCCCCACCCCGACCACTGCCATCAGCCATTGCCTGTTTAGCCCCAGAATCTGCTGCAACTCGCTGTACAGACGGCTCACGTTGTAACCCCTGCCCTGTCTGCCAAACTTCCCGAAATAGCTCAGGTCTTTCCGAATCTGAGCGGGTGTCATCCTCAAACGTTCACCTAGACCACGGGAGCTTACGAAATCTACGCCCTCCACATCAAGAGGAGCCAGAGCACGCAGATACATGGGCAAACGTGTGACTACTACCTCCGGAATCTGTCTTTGCATCAATCCCCCTGACTAAGAGTCACAGCTATTTCACCCCGACATGTCTAGCAACTGTGCCAAAGTTAAGGCTTTTATACCTAACCTGGCTGAACCCAACGCCTTCCATAATCCGTTGCAACTCAGCTTTGCTTATGAAACACCCCTGCCATCCTGCCCATCCATGTATTATGCCAGTTCAACCCTTCTCGGCTTCACCCGACACTTCTCGGCAGCAATAATAGCCTCAATATGAGAGATTGCCTGCGCCACCCCGCCCTTGTGATTGACCACCACATAATCGAACATAGAGAGGCTGTCCATTTCTTTCCGGGCAGCTTTCATCCTCAGCTCCAAATCAACCCCCGATTCCGTCTTACGCTGCTTAAGCCGTTCCTGCAATTCCTCCAGCGAGGGCGGGGCAAGAAATATGAATACAGCCTGCGGAGCAACCCGCTTGATATTAGCCGCACCCTGAACATCAACCTTCACCATGATATCCCTTCCCCTGGCTAAAGCCTGCCGCACCTCTTTTTTAGGCACCCCGTAGAGGTTGCCATACACGTTAGCCCACTCCAATAGCTCGTCGTCTTTAATCATCCGCTCAAAGTCAGACTTGGGCACAAAATGGTATTCGTACCCATCCCTCTCTCCCTGTCGCCTGGGACGGGTGGTCGCCGTAACAGCGTAGTGCAGAGAACGCTCCTTCTTTTTCATACCACTAAGCACAGCATCCTTGCCCACACCAGATGGACCTGAGAGGACAACAAGCAGAGGATTTATAGCTGAGTCTTTCAATTCGTTTCCACCTCTCTTCATGCCACCTTATTCTGAGCGCTGTGGCTCCCCACCCACCCTGCCGGCTATGGTCTCGGGATTCAGAGCAACAACTATGATATGACCGCTTTCCATGATTATGACCGCCTTGGTCCTTCTGCCACTGGTCAAATCTATCAAAAGGTCTTTGCCTCTGGCTGCCTGTATCATGCGCGTAATAGGCTCGGAGCCTGCTGAGACGATGGCTAGAACCTTATTCATTGCGATGACATTACCGAAACCTACATGAACCAATTCCGTGCTCATAAACTTCTCCTAACCCAACTTGGCAACTACCCCGTGGAGAGTCGCGCTAAGTCTTCCCAGAATTTGGGATATGATATATTCACCACTTCAGCGTTGTCAATCTCTGTGTCACCCTCTGCGACCAGCGCAGCCACCCCAAGCATCATCGCCAGACGATGGTCCCCATGACTATCACAGGCTGCACCTTTAAGCTTTTTTCTTCCCCGAATGACCATGCCATCACTGAGTTCCGCAACATCAGCGCCCAACTTACGCAGCTCCTTAACAGTGGCGCTGATTCTGTCTGTCTCCTTAACCCTGAGTTCTCGAGCATCCTTTATCACAGTTTTACCTCTCGCCACCGACGCCGCCATCGCTATCAAAGGTATTTCGTCTATCACCCTCGGAATAAGCTCTCCCTCTATCTCTGTTCCGATGAGACGACTCGACTGGACTCTTATGTCAGCGACAGGCTCGCCGCCCACCATACGCTCGTTCTCAACTTTTAGTTCAGCCCCCATCTCCTTCAATACATCGATTATGCCGCTTCTGGTGGGGTTGATGCCGACATTGAGCAGCCTGATACTCGCCTGGGGATGTATAGCCCCCGCTACCATCCAGTAGGCTGACGAACTGATGTCACCGGGCACAACTATGTCAACGGCTTTAAGAAGGCTGGGAGAGACAATGACAGTGTCCTTCTTCACAGTAATTTTAGCCCCCATAGCCTTCAGCATCCTCTCAGTATGGTCTCTCGAGGGCATCGGCTCCCTGATGACGGTATCCCCCCGCGCAGAAAGCGCCGCCAGAATCAATGCCGACTTGAGCTGTGCACTGGCGACAGGCAGCGTATAAGGGATACCGTATAGCTGTCCTCCCTTAATCACCAGCGGGGCTCGAGTATCGCCATCTCGTCCCCAAATCTGAGCGCCCATGAGCCTTAGAGGCTGGATGACCCTATCCATAGGACGGGAGCGCAGAGATTCATCCCCCGTGATAATGGACATAAACGGCTGGGCTGCAAGCAGTCCCGCCAGAAGGCGCATGGTGGTGGCGCTGTTTTCAGCGCAGAGCACATCCTGAGACTCCTTCAAACCCTCCTCGCCGGCACCCCTGACAATTAATCCACCCCCTTTAATAGCCCGGATTTTCACACCCAGAGCACGCATGCAAGCCACAGTAGCAAGGCAATCGGCAGACTGGGCGAAATTGCTCACCCTGGCATCACCGCGGGCTATGCTATTGAGCATCACGGCGCGGTGCGAGATGGACTTATCGCCAGGAACGCTTATCTCCCCGCTCAAAGCCCAGGGCGCTTTCACCAACCTCTTCATGGCTTTTCACCCTTCAGCCACTTCTCTCTCGCCTCACGAGCCTGAGCCAGCATCTTCTCCAGCCCCCCACCCTCACTCATCACCAGACTGCGATATCTCTGCAATACCTCTATGTAGCTGTCAATCCAACTCACAATATTCTCCCGGTTAGTGAGAAGGATGTCCCTGTTCATCTCCGGTCTGCCGGAGGCAAGACGCGAGAAATCCCTGTAGCCCCCCGCTGCCAGCTTCCTCATCTCAGCCCAAGACCGCCTTTTAGCAGTAGCCGTAACAAAAGCAGCCGAGAGCAACATGGGGAGATGGCTCACCCCGGCTACCAAATTATCATGTGTTTCTGCATCGATAAATAAAGGTCTGGCTCCAACCGATCTAACCAACCGCTCCAATCGCTTTACAGCCTTTCTAGTTGCGCCAGGAGCGGGGGTAAGGCAATAGACACAGCCCCTAAACAGCCCGGCATCTGCTTCAGAGATACCGAAGGTCTCCTTGCCCGCCATGGGATGACCTCCGATGAAGCTCACCTTCGGCGGCAGGTGCTTCTCAGCCCACTGCATAACCTGCACTTTGGTGCTGCCCACATCGGTGACCAAGCAGCCAGGAGACAAATGCTTAGATATAGCTACCAGCACGTCTTCAGTAGCCATCACCGGAGTGGCTATAATCACTATATCCGCCCCTTTCACAGCCGATGCCAAGTCGCGGGCTGATTTATCAACAGCGCCGCACTTCTTCGCCCTGGCAACCGTTTCGGGGCTCCTGCTGAACCCCACAATCTCCACTTCTTCAGCCTTCTTGAAAGCTAAAGCCAGGGAGCCTCCAATCAACCCGAGCCCTATTATCGCAATTATTTCCACAGAACACCTCAGATGAAACTCTAAATTCTAAATCCCAAACACCATTCGAATTCCTTTAGGATTTACTCAAAGTGGTTCGCCTACAAAGAGGCGAGCGAACAAGTCAACCGCGCGCAGCAAGAAATCCCACAGAAACCCAGTGAAATAGCTCAAAAACACGAATAGAAGCAAAATCAGCATACCATATGGCTGTAGTCTCGCCAGAGCCTCAGCCTGACGGCGGGGCAGGATGCCCAGAGCGATATTGAACCCATCCAATGGGGCAACGGGTATGAGATTGAACACCGCCAGGATAAGGTTGAACAGGATAACATAGCCCACTATGTCAGCGGCAACCCAGCTCAAATCCCAACTGGCGAAAGGTGCATACGGCCACGAGTACGGGGAATGCCAGGCCACCACACCGGTCCTTATGAGCACCCCCAATACCGCGGCTACAGCCAGATTAGACAGAGGACCCGCGAAAGCCGATATCGCCATCCCCCTCCTGGGATTCATACGGAAGTAACCGGGATTTATCGGCACCGGCTTGCCCCAGCCGAAGCCGACCAGAAACAGCATCAACGTGCCCATGGGGTCGAGATGCCGAATGGGGTTTAAAGAAATCCTCCCTGCCCTCCTCGCAGTAGGATCACCGAGCCGGTCTGCCATCAGGGCGTGGCTGAACTCATGAAAGGTTATCGCAATCAGCAGAGAGAAACCAACTATAGCTATCAGCAAAAAGAACGCTGCCGGGTCATGTGTCAGCAGCCCTAAATTCCAAAGCAGCATAGCTTTACCCTCAATATATTGAAGGTATTATAGCAATATCTCCACTAATGAAGCAAACCGAGCTATATTGCGACCGTTTGAACGTGGGGGGCGATTTTAAAATAGGGTGGGGCGGACGCCGTATATATTACCCGTTTAAACGGATACGGAATTCGGGGATACTCGGAACGTCAACGGTCACCGTTAGCGGTGCTTCAAGCCATCGTTGAAGGTCACAAACGTCTTGCATCTCTGCATCATTTATCTAACAATACTCTAACGCTGTCTATTGTAGTAGGGCAATTGTCCGTGTTCCCTCAGGTATTGGTCAAGAAGTTGTGTCTCTAGTTTTCTTGCTCTTGAGATATGAGTAGGTTCATAGGTAATGCGGCAAAATAGCTTTTCCTTATCGTGAGCAAGAACCCTTCTGCGTATAGAATCGGCTTTACCGATGTAAACTAAAACATTGCCAGTTTGATAGAGGAAATAAACTCCTGACTCATCAGGAAGAGAAGCTATGTTTTCTCTATCTAGCTGGGGGCGTTTGTTCTGAGTGTTGTTTTTCATGCTCTGGCAGTTTGGCATCCAGATTTATGACCCACGCGTCGCCTATTTTGGGCAACTTCTGCCTTTTAGGTTCATAACGTCCAGCCAAATCCTTGGGGTTCAGAAAAAAGAAGTTGAAAAAACTTCTACTTCCAACGTTAGCGATACCAGCACGTCGCACAACTTTTAGTGCACCTTCAGCCTTAGCATCAGACGTAAATTGAAAGATTATCGCTCTATTCTGGGCGGAATAAGCCAATACAACATGGGTCTTACTTGCTATAGACGCTTTGTGGCAAAAGCCCGCATTAAAAAGTATTTGCGAAGAGTCCAATATGGTTATCTTACTTTAATTTTTTGCGCCCTTGGAGGCAAATACTTCAATATCGTCCCAGCATTCTTGCCCCTTAGCCTTTACCATGAAAACCTCCTTTCGTACAGGAAATACTTGTAATGGTTATAACACACCTAGTAAAGCAGAAAAAGCTAATTGTTCTTCTGCGTGAAGTTAACTAGCTACATATGAGGAAAATGCGATGCAAAGCTCGGTGACAAGATTGTAGAGTTATAGTGTCGGATAACGGCATTTCAAACATCGTGCTGTAATGGAACCCCCAGATTTTGACTACAGGCATCCTGACAGCGGTGCCTTATAGTGCTTCATGCTGTCCTCTTTAACGAATCGTATCATCCCGCGACTTGACAAGACCCGAAAAACAGGAAGCTTTAAATCACCCAACTGAATTCCAGAGGCATTCCCAAAGCGAGGAAATGTGCCCTCATGGTACTTACGTTCGGTATTAAGCTATCTTTAAATACTCTCGCGCGAGAAACTTGACAATCGAAGCCAAATGTGCTATATATTCTATACGGAGCTTAAGTGGTGCTACCGAATTCGGTTTCGGAGGTGACTATGAAGCTTCAGGCATGGTATGGAGTATGGCAGGTGGACAGGTGACGCCCTGCTATGCGGCAGGGCAAGCAGACCCCCGAGTTTGGCTCGAGGAAAAGTTGTAAAGAGGACGACGTCATGAATAGACGCCTCGTTCGGTGGTAAACACTGAAGTAGAGTTGGCCTCGGGGCAATTTAATAGGAACCAATCAGAGGGCGCTGCACAAGCGCCCTCAATATTTGTGCAGAACATCATCAGCGTCCGCCATGTCCAACCCAGCTACAGACCAGCCCGAAGATGCATTGACAAGCACAGGCTTCGCAGGTATTATCAATGCCAATGTACTGCAAGACAAGGAGAGACAAATGACAACCAGCACCTCAGATTCAAAATCGCTGTTCGGCAGAATGGTACGCGCTGCCAAACTGGATGTGAACCTTTACGAAGAGGTCGAGGCTGATACCAAAGCCAACTGGCAAGCCTTTAGGGCTGTTGTCCTCGTTAGCCTTGCTTCCGCTATCGGCACAGGCATCGGCAGCCTCGGCGACCATAGACCGATCTGGTTCCTGTGGGGCTTGCTCATCGGTCTGGGCACAGCCATTGTGGGGTGGCTCGTATGGTCGCTGCTAACCTATGTGATAGGAGTAACCATATTCAAAGGACCGGAGACAGAGGCAGATTACGGACAACTGCTGCGCACTATAGGTTTCTCTAACTCGCCAGGCGTCTTCAGATTCTTCTCCTTCATACCCTTCATAGGAGGCGTAATAGCCTTCGTGGCATCAGTTTGGGCTTTGGTTGCAGGCATCATCGCGGTAAGACAGGCTCTGGACTTTTCAACCTGGCGCGCCATCGGCACCTGTATTATAGGCTGGGTGATTTACGTTCTGTTCCTCTTCCTGATACCAGGCTTGATAATCGGAGGAAGCGTTCTGTTCTAAGCTATCGGGGAGTTTAACTCTACTTTGCCTCTCCTTGACCAGGAGACTGTTTCTCTGACTCTCAGCAGCCAGGCTCGCCGGGATGTCCGCAGCAGTTCTGCCTTTTTCGCATCTTGGTGAAGTTGTTACGGAACACCAAGGCTATTTTCTTGGGAAAAGGCATCGGCGTTGACATATTCGTAAAAAAAGCCCTCAAGCTCGGCAT
>Ga0315288_10003553_pt1 | contig 19933 bp, 16 predicted proteins | sample YL17G11_20_MG_FD_203454 | JGI IMG/M metagenome (GOLD analysis project Ga0315288, IMG submission 203454) | Sediment microbial communities from Yellowstone Lake, YNP, Wyoming, USA - YL17G11_20 | ecosystem: Environmental > Aquatic > Freshwater > Lake > Sediment | place: USA: Wyoming | collected... | reverse complement strand
TGCCGAAGGTTGTCTATGGTCAATACGCCACCCACGTGAACCTGCTCAGTCCCCACTCTCGGACAACGCCCACGTCTCTGAAGATCGCCGAGCTCAAGAACGTGGAATTCCGCACAATTGACTCGCCCCTGGAAGCATACGCCACACCGCAAAGCTACCAGAAGCGAATCGAAGAGGCCATCAGACAAAAACAAATAGCCCAGGGCAGTCTCAGCTCGGCTTCACAGCTTTTTACCGCCTCCGACTACGGCAACGATATGTACAGTGAGGTCCACCGCTACGCCGCACTGGCGGTTGATTTGGCCGCAAACGAGCAATTCGATATTGTCCACGCGCACGACTGGATGACATACCCCGCGGGTATCGCCGTCGCAGCAGTCAGCGGAAGACCTCTGATCGTGCACGTCCACTCCACTGAATTCGACCGCAGCGGCGAGCACGTCAACCAGATGATTTATGACATCGAGCGCCAGGGTATGCAGCGAGCAGCAAAAGTCATCGCTGTCAGCCATTTTACACGAAGCATCATAATCAGCCGATACGGCATCAGCGGGGACAAAGTTGAAGTGGTCTATAACGGCGTCGAGCGGAGCGGCAACGGCAACGGCGAGTGGCCCATTGCGGACACGGGCATCCGCAGCGACGAGAAGATAGTCCTGTTCCTCGGGCGAATCACAATGCAAAAAGGGCCGGAGTATTTCCTCTACGCCGCCAAGAAGGTGCTCGAAGTTATGAGCAACGTGAAGTTCGTTATGGCCGGGTCCGGAGACCTTATGCACCGCTCCATCGAATTGGCCGCCGAGCTCGGAATCGGGCACAAGGTGCTCTTCACGGGGTTCCTCAGAGGACCGGACGTCCAAAAAATATACAGTATGGCCGACCTATACGTAATGCCCTCCGTCTCAGAGCCTTTCGGCATCGCGCCGCTCGAGGCCCTGGACAATGACGTCCCCGTCATCATCAGCAAGCAAAGCGGCGTCTCGGAAGTCCTGATGCACGCCCTCAAAGTGGACTTCTGGGACGTCAACGAAATTGCAAACAAAATTGTCGCTGTCCTGAAATATCCGCCGCTCGAGATGACCCTGAGAAACCACGGTAATTTTGAGGTCAGAAAACTGCGATGGAAAGACAGTGCACAAAAATGTGTCAGAATCTACGAAGAGACGCTCGTTGCGGTCTGACAAAAGCACCGCGCTCGCCCGGGTTCGATGCACTACTAGTCCGTCACAGTTTATTTGAGGGATTGTCATGCTGAACGAAGTGAAGCATCCGGCCATCGCACGCCAGATTCTTCGCTGCGCTCAGAATGACATTATTCATCATTTAACCTATGACAAAGCACTACAGAGGTAGCATGGGGTTGGATATATGCCTTCGGTTTGTTTTTACTTCCAGGTGCATCAGCCGATAAGGTTGAGACATTACACCGTCTTCGATAATAACGACCAGTACTTCGATGATTTCAAGAACGCCTCGGTTTGCCGCAAGGTGGCGAATAAATGTTATCTTCCCGCCAATCGCTTAATCCTCGATTTGATACGCCGATTCGACGGACGATTCAAGGTGGCGTACAGCATAACCGGCGTATTGCTCGAGCAGCTCCAGCGCTACTCGCCGGAGGTACTGAGCACTTTCGACGCTCTGGCGCAGAGCGGCTGCGTGGAATTCCTCGCCGAGACATACTATCACAGCCTCAGCTTCCTGTACTCGCGCGACGAATTTATAGAGCAGATCAATAAGCACAGCGAGATAATCAACCGCCTCTTCGGGCAAACCCCCAGGGTATTCAGGAACACCGAGCTTATATACAACAATGAGCTGGCCTGCCTGATATCATCCATGGGCAGGTTCGACGCGATCATCACGGAGGGCGCCGACCATATCCTCGGAACGAGAAGCCCTAATTTTCTCTATCAGCCAAAGAGCTGCGACAACGTGAAGCTCCTGCTCAAGAACTACGCCCTGAGCGACGACATTGCCTTTAGGTTCTCAAATAGGTCCTGGCCCGAGTGGCCGCTCACCGCGGAGAAATTCGCCGGGTGGATTAGCCGGATCAATGGAAACGGAAACGTCGTCAATTTGTTTATGGATTACGAAACCTTCGGAGAGCACCAGTGGGAGGACACCGGCATATTCAATTTCGTGCGCCATCTCCCGGAGAAAATCCTCCAGCATCCCGACAACAACTTCAAAACACCCAGCGAGGTGGCCCAATCGTTCCCCACTGTCGATATTGTCGATGTGCCCCACATCATAAGCTGGGCGGACACCGAGAGAGACCTCTCGGCGTGGCTGGGCAACGCGATGCAGTCCAGCGCCATTCACGAGCTTTATCGGCTTGAGAGGAATGTCAAAAGCACGAACGATGAGAAAATCATCGGCGACTGGCGAAAGCTCCAAGCCTCCGACCATTTCTATTATATGTGCACAAAATACTTTGCCGACGGCGACGTGCATAAGTACTTCAATCCTTATGACTCGCCTTACGACTCATACATAAACTTCATGAACGTGCTGGATAATCTTCAAAGCCGATGCTCAAGACCGACAAATGGGGGCGCTCTTTGTTCCGGACGTGAGCCAAATGCGGCCGTGTCCGTCCTGGATGCAGGGTGATAAGACGCAAAACCGCTCGATTTGCAGACGATAGATTGAGGACGACGACCGTTACAACCTGGATATTCAACATCCCTCGCAGACTATACTTTTCCGGAGAAGGCCGTGTTGACATTGCAGAAAGCCGACGGTGCAGCAGTTGCATCCCTCGCAACCGCAGGCCGGTCTATTGATGAGCTGCTGGGCAAAGAATGGCTCCTGACAAACGGACGCGGCGGCTACGCCTCATCAACCGTTGTCGGCTGCAACACGAACAGCTATCACGGCCTGCTGATAGGCTCGCTCAATCCGCCTGTCAACAGGATAATGGCTCTGGCCAACTGTCTTGAGATGGTGATTTTCAAGGGCGGTTTGTCGGGACCCGGCGCGGCGGAGAATACTAACGGCGAAAACATATTCAATCTTTCGACTTTTGAATTCCAAGACAAATTTACCCCGCGCGGCTTCACCCTCCTTAGAGCCTTCCGCCGGGATATCGGCGTGCATTTTGACTACGAATTGGGAAGACTCCAGTTAATCAAGTCCGTTTATCTGCTCCGTGATGCCGATACGGTGGCGATCGAGTACGAATTCAAGAACCTCCGCGAAGCGGTGGAATTTGTCGTGAGGCCGTTTGTGGGCCTGCGAGACTTTCACGCCCTGCAGAAATCCTATACCCCGCTGACCTGCAGGGAAGAGGACGACGGGATCGTCGTGCATCATCACACGCCGGGCGCTTGCGAGCTGCTTTTGAGCTGTCCGGGCGCGACCTTCGAGAAGGATTCGCAATGGTGGTTCAACTTCGTCTATCGCGTGAATAGGGAAAGGGGGATGGATTTCACCGAAGACCTCTGGACTCCCGGCTTTTTCAGAGTTCGGCTGAGTTCGCCGGGGAAAATCGTCTTTACTGCGGCTCTGGGCCCACGCTTCAGGCCGGGACAGATGCCCGGAATTGATATTGACTCGGTCCGCGAGAATCTGCGCAGCCATCATCGCTCGGTTATGGAGCACCTGCCGAAGAACTCCGGCGGAGAGCTTGGAACCCTCTATTTGGCCGCCGACCAATTCATCACGCAACGCCAAACGCCCGTCGAAGGGGGTACGACCATTATGGCGGGGTATCCGTGGTTTGCAGACTGGGGACGGGACGCCTTCATATCACTGCCCGGCCTGATGCTCGCAACCGAGAGGTTCGACGAGGCGAGGTCCGTCCTTACGACGTTCGCCGCAGCCGCCGACGCGGGTATGATTCCAAATAGATTCGACGACGAGGCCGGCGCCGCACACTTCAACAGCGTCGATGCCTCACTCTGGTTCATCAACGCCGCATTCGAATACCTCAACGCGACCAGCGATTCGCAGACGTTCACCCAGGACCTGCTGCCGACAATTCGCTGGATCATAGATTCCTACCGGGACGGCACTCGCTTCGAGATTCGGGCCGACGGTGACGGACTGATAACCGCCGGCGGCAGCGACACTCAGCTTACCTGGATGGACGCCAGGTATGACGGTGTGGCCTTCACGCCCAGGTATGGAAAGGCCGTCGAGGTCAACGCGCTATGGCACAATGCCCTGTGCCTGCTGACTCGATTCTACAGCAAGAGGAACGTAGAGAACGCCAATCGCTACAAGGCTATGGCCGATCAGGCGGCGTCCTCTTTCGGCCGGTTGTTCTGGAACGACGAGCGCCGTTACCTCAACGACTGTATTTTGCCCGACGGCTCGGCTGATACGAGCCTGCGTCCCAACCAGATATTTGCCGTTTCGCTGCCCTGCTCGGCCTTGACGCGCGAACAGCAAAAGGCGGTTGTCAACACCGTCCGCGAGCACCTGCTCACACCGTTGGGACTGCGGACTCTCAACACCCAGGATGAGCGTTACAGAGGAGCTTGTGCAGGCCCGCCCCAGGAGCGGGATGAGGCGTATCACCAGGGCACGGTATGGCCCTATCTTATCGGCCCGTTCGTGGAAGCGTATCTGAAGGTCAACGAATTCAGCAGGAAGAGCAAAAAGAGCGCCGCCCAATTCATCCAGCCCCTTCTCGAACATCTGACGCAGGACGCCTGCCTCGGCAGCATCTCGGAGATATTCGACGGCGACGCCCCGCACAAACCCGCAGGCTGCATCGCCCAGGCCTGGAGCGTCGCAGAGCTAATCCGGGCCTACCGGCTCATAAACGGTTAGTCTATTTGAGATCCTTCCCGGCCATTCTTTCAATTCAAGCAGCATCGTGATACTATAGGAAACCTGCAGCGCGAGCCGTTTTGGCCCGATTCGCGGGCTGTTTCCCTGCCGAAAACGCAGTTTTTTTACTGTCATTTTGCCGGGGAATATGGTATAATGCCTGCGATTATCACAACAGGAACCGGTTTGATTGGAGGATAAAAAAAATGAAGATCACCGGCATCAAAAACAGCTCAGCGGCCATTTTGCTTGTTCTCTCGGCCTGGATTATCACCGCATACGCGCAGGCTCCCCGCCCGGCTCGCGCCACAGCCTTGCCGTCTTTGGCGGGGGTCCGGGGGACAACCCGGTCGGGCTCGCTTACGGTCGGACAGGCAGACCCCAACTTGAAGCCCGCAGAAATCGCCCCAATCCTCAAAAGAATCCTTGGCGTCACGGACCGGACGGGGACAGAGGCCGCCGAGACTCCTGCAGCCGAAATAACCCTGCCGGGCCCCGCCATCCAGGGGACGTCAAAGGCCAGAATGAGCACCATAAGAACCGTCGATTTCTACCTCAAGGACGGAAAGCTCATCTTTGGAAAGCTCATCGCCGAAGACAGAAACAAAGTCACCGTGGAGCAGGTCGAGGAAAGCACGCTCATCGTCGGCACTTACAGCAAAAGGGATATGGATGCCAAGACCCTGCAAGTCAAGACAATAACGGAAAGCAAATACTACGAGGACCTGGCGGAGTACTTCGCCGGCAGGGCGTGGGACTTCAAGGACGACCCCGACGATTTTATCCAGGCAATCCGCTGCTACGAAAGGGCCAGGAGGCTGATAACCGGCACATCCGAGCTTGACGCCGAGAGAATCAAGCAGATGGGCGACAAGGTGGCCCAGCTCGAAGCCGACCGCGTGGTCTGGGAGAAACAGGCTCAAAGCCGCGCAAAGCTCAAAGAGCTTGAATTCCAGTCCCAGTTCGAGACAAGGTTCAAAGAGCTCGGCGAGAAGATCGAGGCGAGCAGCCAGAAAATCGAGCAGGCCGTCGCCCGGCTCGACAAGGCCGTGGCCGACGTGCAGCAGAATCACGATAAGCTCGAGAAAAGTCTGCCCGCGCTGGAGCAGGATTTGCGCCGCCGGCTGGACGTCCTCGGCCAGGAGGTCGAAACCAACAGAAGGCTGCTTGACCCGTTCAACGCTTACCCGCGCCGGCCTTATGGCTACAGACCGGGCTACTGAGACTAGGTGGGGGAGGCCAAGCTGGTCGGCTTGAGCAGATGCATGGATCGAGGTGTGTGGGCAAGTTTCCAGGTCTATCTCTATCTAAGTAGCAACGGGACCTGGAAGGTTTACTGTTTTTGAGAGTCCAGCATGGCTTCAGTAAAAAAATGTTACTATGTTATGGGTGCGTTATCTGTTGTACTCGGCATGATCTCACTATGGTGTCAGTATTATATACGGTTTCTTGAAAATGATCCCATTGACACCTTAGAGGAGCTAGGTGGGCATGGTATGGTTCAGGCCCTGATTATGTTCCTAATAATTGGCATGTCCTTAGTTGGCGCAGTTCTGGGTCTTTGTGCGTTGTATAAACGAGCGATTGTAGTAGGACTAACTGGCTTGATCATGAACTTGACGTTTCTCATTAAGACTATTGCCGACTTCCTGTATTTCAAGAAACTAGGGTAATAAGGAGCAATTGCCATGAGGTACTCTCTAATAGTCATTACTACTATATTGTGTCTGCCCAAATACGCATGTTCATTTGATAACGAATGGGAGTATGTGAAAGATAGTAATTTATGCCGACTATGTTGTTTGTAATGGGATGGGCGAACAGATGAATAAACTTCACGATATCGAGAAGATCTCCTTTGATAAGAACAGACTGTTTATGACAGTTGGCGGCCTGATAGGCGTCGAACTCAGGCGGACCAAGACAACGGAATCTGTCTCGGCATAATAGTGGACCGCACTTATTTTTGAAGTCCTTTCGCGGTGCTTTAGGAGAAGTTTGGATTTTTGCGTTTTGATATCTGATTTATCTTGCGGAGGTCAAGAAAATGTGCAGAACAGGTTTTGCGGTATGGCCGGCAGTCATTCTCGCAGGTCTTCTTCCTGCGGTTTGTTCTGCCCGGTATTCCGGCGGCTCCGGCACGCAGGCCGAACCATTTCGAATTAGCGCCGTTTCCGACTGGCAGGAGTTGATGGCGACCCCGGCAGACTGGGCTGGGCACTTTATCCTCACATCGGATATGGACCTTAACGGTGTTTCCATAACGCCCATAGCGCCGGATACGAGCACCGATTACGGCTTTCAGGGCGCGCAGTTTACGGGGGTTTTTGACGGCAACGATTATGTCATCGGCAACGCAGATGTGAATATGCCAAGCGTCGATTGTGTCGGCCTGTTCGGTTATCTGGGAAAGGACGGCCAAATCAAGAATCTGGGCGTAGAGGATGCCTCGATTTTTGGCAAGTCTTATGTCAGCGGGCTGGTGGGGTATAACTCCGGCACTATCAAGAACTGCTATTCGACCGGCTCTGTCAGCGGGACAGGTTCTTCTGTCGGCGGCCTGGTGGGTAGCAATGGGGGCACGATAATTTCCTCCTATTCTATAGCCAGCGTTAAAGGAGCCGGAGATTATACCGGCGGGCTGGTGGGACATAATTATTTCGGCCCGATAACCAACAGCTACTCGACAGGTAGTGTGTCAGGACAAGATGGTGTCGGCGGTCTGGTGGGAGAAAATGATTCTTCCGGCATGATAACCAAATGTTATTCGACAGGCGGCGTTTCGGGAAACTATGCTGTTGGCGGGCTGGTGGGATGGAATAAAAGTACGGTAACAGCTTCGTTCTGGGATACACAAACCAGCGGCCAACCAGGAAGTGCCGGCGGAACACCTAAAACCACAGCCGAAATGAAAATAATGAGTACGTTTACCGATGTCGGCTGGGATTTTGTGAATGTCTGGCACTTATGTGAAGGAACGAATTATCCCAGATTGCTCTGGCAGATTCCGGCTGGAGATTTCCTCTGTCCCTATGGCGTAGATGTTCTGGATTTAGCGTTTTTCGTAGATAGATGGCTTGACGGTGACTGCAATGAAAGCAATGACTTTTGCAACTGCACGGACATCAACTACGATGCACGGGTGGACTTCGGAGATTTTGCCTTCTTCTCAACGCATTGGCTGGAAGGGGTGGTGATACCGGAAAACATGGTGCCGATACCGGGAGGTGAGTTTGCGATGGGGGATAATTTCGATGAGGGTGATTCAGATGAAAGGCACGTACATACGGTGACGGTGGATTCGTTTTATATGGGCAAATATGAGATAACGAATCAGCAGTATTGTGATTTCCTTAACTGGGCGGATGAGAACGGCTGGATTACCGTCACGAGCGATGTGGTGTATATGGCCGGTTCCGGTACGAGCTATCCATATTGCGATACTTCTACGTCCAGTTCTTACAGCCAGATAGCCTACAGCGGCGGTGTTTTCAGTGTGCGGAGCAAAGGTGGGCGGGATATGTCCAATGACCCGATGGTTCAGATCAGTTGGTACGGCTCGGCTGCATACTGCAACTGGCGGAGCCAGCAGGGAGGCAAAGAGCAGTGCTATAATCTCTCGACATGGAATTGCGATTTCTCGAAGAAGGGCTATCGCCTTGCGACCGAGGCCGAGTGGGAATATGCAGCACGAGGCGGGCTTTCGGGAAGGCGTTTCCCGTGGGGTAATGACATTTACCACACGCAGGCGAACTACTACAGTGATGCCGATTATCCTTATGATGAAGGTCCTACGAGAGGAGACCATCCGCTGTGGCATGATGGGATATACCCTACTACATCGCCAGTGGGATTTTTCGATGGGACTTTGAAGTATAAGACAGGCTATAACTGGCCCGACAGTGCAACGAGTTACCAGACCACAAGCGGAGCAAATAGCTATGGTCTGTATGATATGGCCGGCAATGTCTTTGAGTGGTGCAACGACTGGTATCAATCGGACTACTATACGGGCAGGCCAAGTCCTGACGTGAATCCAACAGGTCCGGCTGGTCCGCTCACGTATCGTGTTCTTCGGAGCGGCGGCTGGAGCATCAATGCCTCCAGCTGCCGGGTTGCGGGTCGCAACCTCAACTGGCCGGACTATCGCCACTACGGCTACGGCGTCGGGTTTCGTGTTGTCCTGTCCGATTAGAGCCAAAGCCTCTAACGGTTCGTCACACGTCCAATGATGGCTGTCATTCTGAGCGGAGTGAAGCGCAGTGAAGGACCTGGCCATCGAAGAGCAACATTTCCCCCGCGCAGGCCAGATGCTTCGCCTTCGGCTCAGCATGACAATTGTTTGCAACCCAGATGCTTCGTCCGCCTGCGGCGGACTCAGCATGACAAAAAGGGGGCTCCGGATAGGCTTCGCTCAGGGTGACCGATTTGAGATAGCTCTTATTGGCGTGGGGCGTCAGAATTTGGCGGCTATTTGTTTTGCCTTTTCGATGGCCTGGGCCTTTGCCTTTTGTGCGGCGTCCGGGCCGGAGGCGAGGGTAGGCTCGACAACGAGCGAGCGAATGTCGGTGAATCCCATAAAGCCGAGTATCAATTCGAGATACCGCTTCTGGAGGTCGAATGCCTCGGCGGGGCCGCCGGGCTTGTATTCGCCGCCGCGTGCATAGGCGATAAAGACGGGCTTGTTCTTGACCAAACCGTCGTAGCCCGCCGCGGTGGAATTGAACGTGTAGCCGGGCTGGACGATAATGTCGATGTACTGCTTGAGGCGGTAGGGGATTGAGAAATTCCACATCGGCACGGCAAAGACGTACCTATCCGCCGACTTGAACTGCTCAATCACCTTGACGACCTTGCCCCAGACCTCTTTATCCTTCTGCGTATGGTCCTTGCCGTGCATTATTTTGTACTTGGCCGAGGCCGCCGCGAAGTCAAACGCGGGCAGAGGCTCTTTGAAGATATCGAGCGTCCGCACGGTGTCCTGCGGATTGGCCTTGCGGTATGCCCCAACGAACGCATCGGCCGCCGCAATTGAAAAAGATAGATCGCCCATCGGCGACGCCTTGATGTATAGAAGCTCGCTCATAACTACCTCCGATTCAAATAGTACAACGCTGCTTACGCTGTGAATATTGGTCCTACCTGCCCAAGAATCGCGTTTATCGCCTTTAGGCTGCCAGCAGGCATGGCCCCCGCACGCTCGTCGGCGCAAGCGGCCCGGGGGTCTGCTGGTAGCCGGTAAAGCGCAAAACGCAAATTCGGATTCGCGACAGTGTCCTTAGTGCCGATTTGACCCTTTATATTTGACAGAATCACCGTAACTGCTTATGCAACAAGAGAGTATGCTTGCCGGCAAGACCCGAGCGGCGTTGTGGTTCTAAAGCGTCCAGCCTTGCCGATATTCCCTACAGACATACTGGTTTGCCTCGGCAATGTTCGTGACCTTCATATTCGGGCCGTCCCAGTCGAGCTTCGCGCGCATCTTTTTTGCGACGTTGCCTAACAGGACCATCTCGGTCAGGGGGCCGGAGTAGTCGAAGCTCGCGCTGGGCTGTCTGCCGGCCTTGCAGGCGTTGGCCCAATCCTGCTCGTGCGAGACCGTCACCCTGGGGATCGTCTTGTCCGGCAGCTTGTACGCCTTCATACTGGCCTCCGGTATCAGCCGGGGACTCTCGCCATAGACTCCGCACATCAGCTTGCCCTTATCGCCAATGAAGATTGCCCCGCCTTCGGGGTTGCCCATAACCCTTCCGTCTTCAAGCTCTTCGGGGCGAGGGGCCTGTAATCCCTCGTACCAGGTGAGCTTCACGGGCGGCAGGTCTCCGCGTGCGGGGAATTGGTAAGTGACGACGGCGGCCAAGGGATGCGTCTCGCCGTCCCCGGCCAGCGATGTTGCCTCGACGGTCGCGGGATGCCCCAGCTTCAGGGCCTTATAGACCGGGTCGAGGGTATGGGCGCCCCTGTCGCCCATCATACCGCAGCCGAAGTCCCACCACGCCCGCCATACGCCGGGGTGATAGCAGCGATGATACGGGCGATACGGGGCGGGCCCTATCCATAAATCCCAGTCGAGCGTTTGCGGGACGGGCGGCGTCTCCGTGGGCCGCTCGGCGCAGCTTGTGCTCCAGTAAGCGTGGCCCCAGGGATAATAACTCAGGCTGCACCAGGCATCGACTTGCCGCACCTGGCCAATCGCGCCATCCCAGATCCACTCGCAAACAAGCCGAATCCCCTCGCCTGAATGTCCCTGGATTCCCATCACTGTCGTGACGCCCGCTTTCTTCGCTGCCTCGGCGAGCCTGCGCGACTCGCAGATGTCACGGGTCAGGGGCTTCTGGCAATAGACGTGCTTGCCCGCGTTGATTGCGGCCATTGCAATAACCGCGTGGGTGTGGTCGGGCGTCGCAATAACGACCGCGTCGATATCCTTTTGCTTATCGAGCATCGCTCGATAATCGCGGTAACGCTCGGCCTTGGGAAACTCGTCAAACGTCTTGGAGGCGTAGTCGTAATCCACGTCGCACAAGGCAATGATATTCTCGCCTTTGAGGTTCTGCAGGTTCGATGCGCCCATCCCGCCGACGCCGATGCCGGCGATGTTGAGCTTCTCGCTTGGCGGCGTATTGCCCGCACCGCCGAGCACATAGCGCGGCACGATGGTGAAGGCCCCTGCCGCAGAGGCCGCCTTGATGAACTTGCGCCGATTCATTTGTGACATTTCAATTCCTCGCAAATCAAGCAACCGTCGCACGGGCAGAACGCCCGGATATTTTCTTCCGGCGTAGCGGGCGGGACTTCGCAGCCGGGCATAAGAATAAATTTCTTGCCGCCGAGCTTGATGCACTTCCTCGCCGCCTCGGCCACCTGCTGCGGCGTGCCCTGGAGCAGCACCGCCGTCGGATCGAAATTGCCGCAGAGCGTGACATCCGGGCCGGCAAGCTCCCTGGCGCGGTCAAGTGGCACCATCCAATCAATGTCGATGATGTCCGCGTCGCTCTTGGCCATATAGGATACGTGATTTATCGTGTTGCCGCAGATATGGAGCTTCGCCGCCGCCCCGGCCTCGTGGATCGCGGCTATCAGCTTCTGCTCCAACGGCAGGACAAGCTCCTTGTAAGTGAGCGGCGATATGAGGCTTGCCGCGGCATCGCCGATGCCAATCATATCGGCCCCCGCCTTGACCTGGGCGAGGGCGAATTTGATTTCGTTGTCAATGATTGCATCCGCCGCCCTTGCGAAGAAGCCGGGCCGATCCATCAGATCGAGCATTGCAGCCTCTATGCCGCGGAGGTCCGCGTACTCTGCAAACGGCCCCTCGACCCAGCCCAAGACGCTGTGCGTCGAGCCGACTTCTGTTGCCATCCTGCGGATGCTCTCAATCCGCTGCTTGGTTCTTTTGGCCCTGACGATGTTTCGGCCCTTGAGCTTTGAAATATCGTCTTCGCTCTTGATCAGAATATCTTTCGGCTTGCCGACGCCCTCTTCTGGATACTCGAATTGCATCCCGTAGGCCGAGGCCTCCCGCCAGGGGTCGCTTATCGCACTTACCTGGTCGGTGCCGAATGCCCGCGCCATTGCAAGCTGCGAATCGACCAGAACGTCGCCGTCGAGGTAATAATCCCTATATGGCCGCCCGATGAAATGTGCGGCCCAGGCCATGAAAATGGGCGTAACGGCAGGCCGATCGGCCGAATCGCCCCTGATAATCGCATACATTCGTTCTTTCGAAGTCATATACACCTCACGACTGCACCTGACATCAAATTGCGCACAATTCTACGCGATTCCAAGAGAATATTCACGCACTTTCCCGAATTTGTGTAAAGCCTTATGCCGCGGCAGATAGAGCACGGGGCGCATAGGCTAAAGGAACGGCTCCTCAAGGCCGAGCATCTAAGGGCACGCGACGAGCCCAAACGCACCCAGCCGGGTGGGCCACCATTGCTTACCGCCGAGCCTGCCCCTGCTCCAAATCCCCCATAGACCATCAGGCGAAATAGGCGATGTAGCGATATTGCTACATCGCATTTAACCGATGGCGAGCGTGGGGGGCAGGCGGTAGTGGTGGGGGGGATTGAGGGCGAGGCGGGGTGGATGGAGGGCTGGCGCCTTTTTTGAGAAGGCCGGGCGAGTATTGCCACACCCGCTCTTTGAAAAGTAAATATCGAACCGCCCCTGAAGGCAGGAACCCCGTTTTGACATTTGCCTCGCGGCAATAAGGATAAAGGCCAAAGGTTAATTCAGCCCGTTAGAAATTCCAAGACGAACCGATTGAAGCGACTTAAAGGCGCTCTGCAATTTAATCCCGGTCATTTGCGGAATCCCCAAACAAGGCTCTAAAGGGCTAAAAGTCACTTGGTCCGTTAGAGGCTTTGCATCTAATCGGACAGGACAACACGAAACCCGCGGACGAAGTAGCGAGCGTCGGGCAGGGTGTTGTCGCGGTTGGCAACGCGGCAGTAGTTGGCAGGGTAGTACCAGACGCCGCCGCGATACGCACGAGACGGACCGCTTGTCGGACCTGTCGGATTATTTACAGGACTGAGGCTGTAGTACACGCTCGAATAGAAGTCGTTGCACCACTCATAGACATTGCCAGCCATGTCATAAAGACCATAATTATTTGCCCCGCTTGTGGTTTGGTAACTTGTTACAACGCTCGGCCAGTTATAGTCCGCCTTATACTTCATTGTCCCGTCAAAAAATCCCACCGGCGATGTACAAGGATATATCGCATCATTCCACAGTGGATGGTGTCCTTTCGTAGGACCTTTATCATAAGAAAGTAAGGATGAGCTGTAGTAGCTCTCTTGAGTGTGGTAAATGTCATTACCATACGGGAAACGTCTCCCCGGAAGGCCACCCCTCGCTGCGTATTCCCACTCTGCCTCGGTAGCAAGGCGGTATCCCTTCTTTGAGAAATCGCAACTCCAGGTGGAAAGGTCGTAGCATTGCTCGTAGCCTTCCTCTTCGCTCCTCCAGTTGCAGTACGCCGCTGCCCCGTACCAGTTCACTTCGACCATCGGGTCGTATGACATATCTCGGCCGGATTTCGTCCTCACGCTGAAAACGCCGCTATAGGAAATCTGGCTGTAAGAACCGCTTGTTGAAGTATTGCAATACGGATAACTCGTCCCGGAACCGGCCTGATAGACTACGCCATCAGTGACTGTTACCAAACCCAAGGACAAGGCGGAGTTAAGGTAATCGCAATACTGCCCGTTGGTCACCTCATATTTGGCTATATAGAACGAATCCACCGTTACTGTATGGACGGGCAGTTCATCAATATCGCCTTCTGCGAAGGAATCGCCCATCGCAAACGTCCCGCCGGGGATATACGTTATATCGTCCGGGATACGGGGGTCGGGCGTCAGCCAGTCGGCTGCCATTAGTGCAATGTCGTCAAAGTCGCTCGTCGGCCACTGGGCGGCCAGTAGGGCGAAATCCTGAAGATCGACAAAGCAGTCGCCGGTAAGGTCGGGTGATGGACAAGCAGCAAGGACAAGACCGCCCCAGATTATCATCAAGGTAAGAGAAATGAGTATGAACGAACTTTTTCGCACCTTTTCTTGCTCCTCCCTATTGAAGCCAATATTTCGCGTTACAGCAGGGCGACGGAACAACCGGCCTGTTATACGACCAATCAACAGACATGTTACCGCGACGTTCGCTAAGAACAGAGTATATCATATTTGCCGGGTCTTGTCCAGAGGTTTTCTCGTAAAAGACAGTGTGAATCTGCGTTAACCCGTGTCTGAAAAGGCAAGCCGGGTTAATCTGCGTCCAGAGGCAGAAATCGCGGAAATTTTGGTTTGAGGGCGGGGCGGGTTCTGGTAGAATGTCGAGGCGTTGAGAATAACGATTTCGCGGGTCGGAACCTGCGGCATAAACTTTATGGAAGCAGAAATTGGAGGATAGCAAGGATGCTGCGAATAGGCATAGCGGGTTTCGGGTTTATGGGGCGGACGCACTATCAGTGCTGGAGCAAGCTCAAAACCGCCAAAGTAGTCGCAATCTGCGACACAAATCCCAACGTCGTCGAGGACACTAAGAAGGCAGTCGGCAATATCGGCGACGCACAATCAAACATTGATTTCGGCAGGCTGAAACTCTACGCCGACTACGACGCGATGCTTGCCGAGGCTAAGCTCGACGCGGTCTCAATAACGCTGCCGACCTGCCTGCACCCCGAATTCTCGATAAAGGCGCTGTCGGCGGGCGTGAACGTGATGTGCGAAAAGCCGATGGCGCTGACGGTGAGGGAGTGCGACAAAATGATAGCGGCGGCCAAGAGCAGCGGCAGGCGTTTGCAGATCGGCCATTGCGTGCGGTTCTGGCCCGAATACGCAAAGACAAAGCAGATGGTCGATAGCGGCAAGTACGGCAAAGTTATGGCCGCTTCCTTTAGGCGGCTCGGCTCGGTGCCGACCTGGAGCATAGACGATTGGTTCCTTGACGAACAGCGAAGCGGCGGGATGGCGCTTGATTTGCATATTCACGATAGCGATTACGTGCAGCATCTATTCGGAATGCCCAAGGCCGTCGCGAGCTTCGGGGCAAAGGCGCCGGGCGGCGGACTTGTCCATATTGTCACGCAGTACATTTACGACGACGCGAGGGTGATAACCGCCGAGGGCGGCTGGGCGATGATGCCCCCGTTTGGGTTCGAGATGAGCTTCAACATAATGTTGGAGAAGGCGACGATCCTCTACGACCTGACTCGCAAGCCGATGTTCAGGGTCTGCCCCGCCAAAGGCGACGCCTTTACGCCCCAGGTCGAGGCGGGCGACGGCTGGTTCCTGCAGATTGCGCACTTCGCAAAGCTCATAGCAGGAAGGAAGCTCAAACCCGTCACCACCCTCGAGCAGTCGCGCGATTCGGTCAGGATCGTCGCAGCGGAGAAGGAATCGGTCAGGAAAGGGAAGAAGATTGCAATTGATTAGGAGAGCTGAAAAATGAAGTGCAGGAATTGGCCCGTAGGAGTGTGTTCGTGGTCGCTGCAGACCGATATTGCGGGTGTGGCGGATGCGATGAAGAAGATCGGCCTTGAGCACGTGCACCTCGGCGTGAGGGCCGCGGCGGAAAATCCGGACGTGCTCGCCGCCATCCGCAAGCAGACCTGGACGATAACGGCGACGATGATAGACTTTCCGCAGGAAGATTATTCGAGCCTCGACGCGATAAAGGTAACGGGCGGGATCGTGCCGGACGACTGCTGGGACCGCAACCGCAAGCTCTTTCTCGGCGCAGCGGAGGTGACGGCCAGGCTCGGCGTCAAGTACATCTCCACGCACGCGGGCTTCATCGACGAATCCGACCCGGCCTACGCCAGGAAGGTGCACGACCGAATCAAGACCCTGGCCGATGCGGCGGCGAAGAAGAATCTGACGTTGCTGCTCGAGACGGGCCAGGAGACCGCGGAGGAGCTGCGGGCGTTCCTCGAAGAGCTTGAGCACCCGGCGATAGCGGTGAATTTCGACCCGGCCAATATGATACTCTACGACAAGGGCAACCCCATCGAGGCCCTGCATACGCTCGGTCCCTGGATAAGACACCTGCACGTCAAGGACGCCACGCGGACAAAACAGCCCGGAACGTGGGGCGCCGAAGTCCCGTGGGGCAAGGGCGAGGTCGGGGCCAAGGCGTTTATCAACGCCCTGAAGGAAATAGGGTTCAAGGGCGCTATGGCGATTGAACGCGAGGCGGGCAATGACCGCCCCGGCGACATCAAGCTCGCCGTGGAGAAACTAAAGACCCTCTGCGCATAGACCCGCCGAACAGAAACCTTATGAGTTAAGGAGAACGAAATGGACGCCAAACTGTTATTTGCTCTGAGCTTTGCGATGTTTATGGAGTTTGCGGTGTGGGCGGCGTGGATGCCGGTGCTGGCCGCACGACTGCTCGGACCTCTGAAAATGACGGGCAAGCAGACCGGCTGGATTTACGCCACGCTGCCGCTGGCCTGCATCGTCTCGCCGCTGATTGCCGGGGTACTGGCCGACAAGTATTTCGACACTAAGCATATACTCGGCGTAGCGCATTTGGTCGGCGCCGTACTGCTCTTTTGGGTGGCCAACAAGACGAGCTTCAAGAGCATCTTCGGAATTATGCTGCTGTACTGCCTGTGCTACGCAGGGACGCTTCCATTGGTCAACGCGATACTGTTTGCAAATGCCTCCAACGTCGCCGACCAGGGCAAGGTATTCATCTGGGCGCCGATTGCCTGGGCGCTTATCGGGTGGTCCCTCACCGGCTGGCGATGGATATTCAAGACCGGAGAGCAGGGGAAGGACTGCCTGTACCTCGCGGCCATACTCTCTCTGGTTATGGGGGTCGGCTGCCTGATGCTGCTGCCTGCGGACGCCCCGGCAAGCGCCGCCGGTACAGCGGGCGCCGCAGCGGGAGAAATGCCGATCGTTGAGACCTTCAAGATGCTCAAAGACGGCAACTTCCTGCTCTTTTTTGTGGTCTCGATGATTTTCTTCGGCCTGATGCAGTTCTACTTCCTCGGCACCGCACAGTTTATGCAGGATATGGGCATCCCCAACAAAAACGTCCCGGCATCAATGGGCATCGCACAAGCCGTGCAGGCCATCGCGACTTTCTTTCTGATGGCTTTGTTCATGGACAAGCTCGGATACAAATGGACCCTGATCGTCGGATCGACGTTCTGGTTCCTGCTTTACGTTGCGTATATAGTCGAGAAACCGCCGTGGCTTATCGTCATCTGCCAGTCGTTCCACGGGATGGCGTATGTGCTGTTTGTCATCGTCGGGCAGATATTCGCCAACAGCCAGGCCTCTGACAAGATACGAAACTCTATGCAGGCGCTGCTCTTTGCCGCGACGACCGGCGTGGGCCTGTTCCTCGGCACGCAGTTCGCAGGCTTCATAATGGACAAATTCAGGCAGGAAGGCAGATTCCAGTGGCGGTCAATATTCTTCGTCCCCTGCGCGATCGCGATTGTCTCCATCCTCGTATTTATGATCTTTTTCAAAGTGCCGACGCCGTAGCGCCTAAATAGGAGCCTATCCTTTCTGCGTTTTGCGCTTTGCAGGCTTCCAGTAGGAAGACCTTGCTGCGTTTCATAATTTTTGCTACTGTACGGTAGTGAGATTGCTTCGTCGTCCCCCTGCGGGGGACTCCTCGCAATGACAATTCGAGTCATGTAGGGTGGGCTTTAGCCCACCAGTTCGGTGGGGCAAGCCCCACCCTACGAAAACTTGTCATGCTGAGTGAAACCTTCAGCCCTGAGCGCGGTCGAAGGGGAAGCAGCTGGCCTGCGAAACCAGACGCTACTCTCGCAGCAATGGAAACGCTTCATTCGTAAGCCAGATCCTTCGCTGCGCTCAGGATGACAGGCAGGGCGCAGCTCAGGATGACAAGCAGGGCGCATCTCAGGGTGACAACCCTGGCGCGGCGAAGGATGACAAAAGTCGCGCTCACATCTGGAAGTAGCTGGATTCTGCCCTCTTTAGCCACTGGGCGAGGGTTTGAGCTTTTCTGTCCTTCTCGGAGAGGATTGGGTCTTTTACGGGCCAGTCGATGCCGATTTGGGGGTCGTTCCAGAGTATGCCGGATTCACCTTTGGGGCCGTAAATGCCGGTGCAGAGGTATTGAATTTCGGCGTAATCCGACAGCACGGCAAAGCCCCTGGCAAAGCACGCCGGCGCCCAAAGCTGAATCTTATTCTTCGCGGAAGCCTCGATGCCGAACCACTCGCCCAACGTCGGCGAATTCTTTCTGATATCGACCGCCACGAGGAACGCCGCCCCCGTAGTCACCCTCATCAGCTTGCCCATCGGCGGCTCCCACTGGAAGTGCAGCCCGCGCACGACGTTCCTGACCGAGGCCGAATGATTCAACTGAACAAAGTTCCCGGGCAGGCCAAGCTCGACGAACTGGTCTTTGCGAAAGACCTCCATGAAAAAGCCGCGTTCATCCTCGAACACGTCCGGCCTGACCACAATCGCACCCTCTATCGGCGTCTTTTCAATCTCAACCTGCATACTCAGTCCCCGTATTTTGTTTCAATGCCGCTCAAATTCAACGAGCGCACCGGATAATCTCACTTATCCGCCGGTGTCTCTTCGTCCGATAAGCCCTTTTTTCCTTCTTCGTCGCGGCCCCGCCCCCGCTCCTTCAGACTGCGGGCAATGTCTTCAAGCTGCCTGTTCATCCGGTCGGTCTGGCCTATGAGCTTTTCAAGCTGCGAATGTGTCGTCTTTGAGCCGAAGATGCTCTGGGCGAAGATGAGCAGGAACATCACCGCGACGGTCCCGCCGACGGCCAAGAAGGTCGTTGACCGCGAAATCTTCTCCAATAGTTCGAGCATTCCTTGTTCCATTCCGACCTCGCCCGTGGGGAAAAAAGCCACTTCGAGCATTCGTCTGTGCCCCACCGGCGTCATCACAATATCAGTCGGATTCTCAAAGGTCAAACCCAAAATGTACCCCCCCCGGCTGCTCTGACTTGCGATACCCGCGGAAATCGTGGCGTTTTTGAGCCAAACCTCGCTGAGCAGCCGGACGCGAGAGCAAATTATGCAAGTCGCCCCTTGTTTTCCAGGCAGCGGGGTGATATAATAGATAATAGCTCTTTGAAAACTCAGAGCGACGCGGAACGTTTTGTACAGAATTCCGAATCGGTCATTTTTTTAGTGGAGGACGAAATATGAATGCCAGACAAATAGCCGCCAGATTGGTGTTTGCAGCAACATTGTGCGGGGTGTTCGCTTACTGGATCAAGGGGGGAATCATCCCCGGCAAGTTGCAGCCGCCCGGCCCGCCGGGGCCGACTATGAAAACGCTCGATGAGGTCGAGCCGAGAATCCCCATACCCGCATCGGCTGCCGCGACAGGCACGTTCGTAATCGACAAGCCCGGTTCCTATTATCTCGCCGGTAACAGGTACGCTAACGGAGACGGTATTCGTGTCGAGGCGAACGATGTCACCATAGACCTGAAGGGTTACAACCTCGTGTACAGCCCGGGCATCCCCGAAGGTCCCGCCTATGGCATCCGCATCCTCAGTCGCAGGAACGTGGAAATCCGTAATGGGACCATTACGAAATTTCCCACCGACGGAATCAGCGAATCGGATGGAGTCGGCCACCGCATCATAAGCGTCCGGGTCCTGTCAAATGGCC
>Ga0315288_10003552_pt1 | contig 19934 bp, 21 predicted proteins | sample YL17G11_20_MG_FD_203454 | JGI IMG/M metagenome (GOLD analysis project Ga0315288, IMG submission 203454) | Sediment microbial communities from Yellowstone Lake, YNP, Wyoming, USA - YL17G11_20 | ecosystem: Environmental > Aquatic > Freshwater > Lake > Sediment | place: USA: Wyoming | collected... | reverse complement strand
GCGATATTTGGTCGTAGGTCCTTTTCTTGTCGTCGAGGCGGATTAGTATCTTTTTTGTGAAATCGTAAATTGTTTTACCGTCTTTATCGACCGTATAAAAATAGTTATTACCCAGGCCGACGATGATCTCGGCGGTTTGGTCCTCTATTTTTTGGGGCCCGTTGTCTTTATCAATGATCTGGCGGGTTTTTATGTTATATTTTAAATATGTTTCAGCCGCCGGGGCTTCGGCGTGGCACAAGTGAAGCGGCGCGGATAATATGGCGGCGCAAATTATCAGTTTTATCGCAGTATTCATGGCAAATGCAGATATTTTCGTATTGGTTTACGTTGAAGGATAAGCATAAACGCGTTTACTACTGCCGGGTCGAATTGTTTGTTGGCTTCTTTAAGCAGTTCTTCATTTATTTCTTTCATGCTCAAGCGTTTTTTATATGGGCGGCCGAAATACATGGCGTCAAAAGCATCGATTACGGCCAGGATCCTCGAACCGACAGGTATTTGTTCTTTTTTTAGCCGTGAGGGATAACCTTTACCGTCATAGCGTTCGTGGTGGTGTAATATTATGGGTATTACCGGTTTCATCAATTCCACATTTTTGAGCATGTCCGCGCCTTTGCGCGGGTGTTTCATTATTATTTTGAATTCTTCCTCGGTCAGCGGTTTTTGTTTGTTTAAAAGCTTGTGCGGTACCTGGATTTTGCCAGTATCATGCAGCAGCGAGGCGTACTCTAGGGATTTTGTTTCAGTTTCGGACAGTTTCAATTCCTTGGCCAGGCTTTTGATCAAGGGCAGGATGCTTTTTACGTGCAATGATGATGTGGGTACGAATTGTTCAAGTATGTTGGTCAGCGATTTTATGTAGGAAAAAATCGTTTTTTGTTCTTCGCGGTACTGGTGTAATATTTTTAAGGCAGTGCTGACTTGTTCCGACAGGGTGAAAAACAGCTTTTTTTCAAAATTACTGAAATCAGGCATATGCGGATTGCGTTTTATGTAGATCAGCCCAAGGCAATCGGAGAATACCAGCGGCGATATCAGCCGGTTGGGCAGTATTATTTGTTTTTCCTGGCACAGTATTTCTTTTTCGCGGGACGTGAGTATTGACCAGCCGCCTTTTTTATAGTGTTGCCGGTTGTTTTCCAGACGAGTTTTCATGAAAGTAGTCGAGTCTACATGTTGGCATAACATAAGCGCTCTATCGCATTTAAACGTGTTTTTGTAAAGACGGCAGATCCCGGCTGAAAAGTTAGTTGTGCTGGTGGAAGTAGTCACTAGCCGGTATATTGTGTGGAACGTGGAAAGTGATGTTTTGTAGTTGTGTTTTTTCATATGGATTGCCGGATCTAGTGTTTTTTATACGTTCGCGTTGCAAAACCTCGTTTTTGAAAAGGAGGTTTCAACCATCGCTTGAGTATGACTTTACCTGACCCCCCGGTTTTTAAGTCGGGGAGTATTGAACGGTTCATTTTTTCGCGTTTTTTCCTTTACGGTCAGTTTTTTATAGAGTTCACCCAGGCTTTGAGAGATTATTTTCACGTTCGCGGTTACCGGCATGAAATTTGTGTCTCCATCCCAGCGCGGTACGATGTGCACGTGGATGTGTTTGTCTATTCCGGCTCCTGCCGTTTTACCCAGGTTGATGCCGACGTTAAATCCCTGGGGGGCAAGATTTTTTGTTAATAACGTTTTAACTTTTATAAGTGTATGGTGTATATCCAGCATTTCCCGGTCAGATAAATCACCCAAATCAGCCACGTGCCGGTCAGGTATTATCATGATGTGTCCGTTATTGTATGGGAAAGCGTTAAGCATCGCGAAGCAATGCTGTGAACGTGTCACTATCAGGTTGTTTTTATCGTTTGTTTCTTTTATGACCCGGCAGAACAAACACCCTTTTTCCTGTGGTTGGGTAATGTATTTTATGCGCCATGGCGCCCAGAGTTTATTCAATTTTTATTATCCTTCTTTTTATGGATTTTCCGTTTATTTCCAGCAAGCCGTAGGATCTGAATGGCGCGTAAGCCTGGTCGGTAACAGATCCAGGATTAAAAAATATTTTGCCGTTGATATCTTTATCCAAGGGGTAATGGGAATGGCCGAATACGAAGATGTCTATTTCTGAAAATTCCTTTTCGAAATCCTCGCTTATTACTTCTATCAACCGGTTGGGGTTGCCGCGTCCGTGGACGAGCCCAGCTTTTATCGCGCCGAGCGCCACGATTTGTTTCGCCGGCAGTATTTTTCTTACGTCATCATCGTCCATATTGCCGCAAACGCCATACGCGACAGTCAATGCCGAAAGTTTTTTGAATACCGAATAGTTAATGAGATCCCCGGCGTGCAAGCATATATCGCATTTTTTAGCTTCTTGCAAAATAACGTCCGGCAGTTCGTTAGCTACTACCGGGATATGAGTGTCAGACAGTACTAAAACTCGCATTAGTCAATTTTTCCGTAGATATTATCGGCCGGTTATATGCTTTCATCAGGTTGTTTACGTCATCTATATCCCAGGTAATAAAATGATTTTCTTTCGCTATAAGTTTCGCGGAATGAGAAAATTTATCCAGAGAAATGAATATTTTTTTAACTTTTTTGCCTTTTATGTTGCTGCCTTTTTCCATGAATTCAGTTATGTCGTTATCCTCGACCGTATTTTCTTTGATACCCAAGACGACGATTTCCTGGCCATCGCCTATTACGATGTGGGTTCCCTTGTCTTTGTCCGAAACAATTTTTTTATGGTCGATCAGCGGTAGCCGGTAACGGTCTTTACCGATCTTTAGCGAATCGTCCTTGAATGAGCCGATAAGATCAAATACCTGATTGATTTTATCTTTATAGAAGTCTTGCCGGGCGGCTGATATTTCCTGTCGTATGCGTTGTTCCCAAGCAGTTTTCCTCGATGATCGGTTAAGTTCGGCGGGCGCGAAATGAAGCTTAAATATGTTGGCCAGCCAGAATCCGAATAAAGGGTCGTTAGCGCCGTACACTTCGCCATAGTTTAGGACATAATTTGAGTCGACAAGTTTGGAAAGTTTCCCGGCCAACTCTTTGTTATTGCAGATGTTTAACGAGGATAAATCCTTTTTCCGGATGTAGCCGTCAGTAATCGCAAGAAGAATTTTCAGGCCGGCGTCGCGGTCTTTCAGCTTTTCAGCGATAATGTCGATGTTTTTCAGGAATTTCTGGAAAAAATATGTGGTATCGCGGTATAGCGTTTCGGTCAGCGTGGCTACTAGCATATCGTCTTCGCAGTCGCAGCCGTAGTTCTTTTTCAATATTTCGCATATCAGCCGGTGATAGATGACGTTGTCGCCCAGGATGTTTACCAAAAATGAGATCAAAAACGGTGTCGCCGGCATTGGGTCCAGGCACTTTTTGAGGTGCAGATAGCTGTCAGTAAAGTTTTTTTCATTTAAAAAGATCTTTTCAAAATCACCAAATAGAAGATTAAGCTCTGACGCGAGTATTTTTTGGGTTTCGCGCTGGCGCGATGTCGCCAGTATTATCATGCAGCCGCGCTGCAGGATTATGAATTTGGAAAAGTCTTTTAAACAGTTGGGGAATATGGTTTTTAGATCAATGAACTCCTCTACGATCAATACACAGCGTTTATTGCTTTCAATTATGAATTTGTTGACGATGTCGAGGATATCCTGCAGTGTAAAGGTGTTTTTCCTGAGGAGTTCTTTTATTAATCCGGTCGTAATCGGTAGTTTGGGTTCTGTTTGGTTTATCAGCGCGTCAATGTTCGCTAATGAGGCGTTAAAGTTTTCGAGGAGTGATTTGACAAGGCTTTTGGCAAAATCTTTTTTACCGGCATAGGCAGTTGTAGTGTGTAGGTATATAAGTTCTGGCGATTTATTGTTTTCCAGGTATGTATCCAGAAGAAAGGCGATTTCTTCCCGGTCGTGGCCGATCAAGGCTATGTTTTGACGGTATCCTTGCAGGAAAGCCTTTATGCGTTTATCTAAAAGGGATAACTTGAGAATCCCGGTGTCAACCATAAAATATGTAACTATTGAATATTTGTTTGTTTTATTATCGCCCTGGCAATGTCCTATTATACTCGATTTTGCGTTTATGGTAAGAAAAATTTTTAATACGGTCGTGTCAGGTATTGTAACGGGTTTTGGGGAAGATGCCGTTTGCGTATTTCGAAGTGAAGTATTTGATCTTGCGCCCCAACTCCTGATGCGACTTTAGCGATAGTCTGGCCTTTTTTTACTGACGATCCTTCCTGAACTAACATGGTCGAAAGGTTAGTGTATATGGTGTAGAAATCGTAAAGGTGTTTTACGATGACTGTGTGTCCCCACCCGTTGAGAAAGTTACAAAATACCACTTCCCCATTTTCTGAAGCTGTGACCCGATCATCATTATTAGCTTTTATGTTGATGCCGCTATTGTTTATTTTATTGTTGCTTTCGCCGAAGCGATTCAATATTTCGCCTTTCAGCGGCCACAAAAAACACAGAGAGCCGGTACTGGCTGGCGGGTTCGCTTCTGGTATGATCAGTTTCCGGCCGGTTTTGAGCTGTAAGGGCGATGAGATGTTGTTCGTTTTCATCAGTTTGTAGATGCTGATGCTATAATCATCGGCTATTCGCCATAAAGAATCCCCAGGTTTGACGATATAGAAAGTGTTGGTGACCGGTAGCGGCGATGCCAGCTGCATATTGGGCGCTGGTCGAGCTGCTTGGATAGTTTGGCAAGGTGATCCCGGAAGGGAGTCGCTATAGTATTGCGGTGATCCGCAGGCGGTAAAAAACAGCAATAAAGGTGTTAGTAGAAATTGTTTCATCTCGTCATTGTATATCAACAGTAATGATATTTCAACTCTTTATCCTGGCAGTAAAAAGATATTTTATAAGTTCGCGTTGCAAAACCTCGTTTTTGAAAAGGAGGTTTCAACCATCGCTTGAGTATAACCCTACCATACCCCCCGGCTTTTAGAAGCCGGAGAGTATGTAAAGATTCATTTGGAGCGGGCGAGCGGAATCGAACCGCCGTTACTAGCTTGGGAAGCTAGAGTTCTACCATTGAACCACGCCCGCGAAGTGGGCCATCCAGGTAACCATTGCGACCCACATTAATTTAATTATCAAGGGGAGTCCCGATGAGGCCAAGCCGATATCGGGGAACCACGCCCGCGTCGTTAAATCCACTTTGTTCATTTTACTTCAATAGGTTGCATTTTTCAATTATTTTTAAAGAGCAGAAGTTTCCGCACATGGAGCAAAGTTTGTCAGCTGACTTCTCTCCTCCACGGTAGGATTTGGCTTTTTCAGGATTAAGGGTCAACGGAAATATTTTATCCCATTGCCGGTGGGCCCGGTATAGTGATAAATCATTGTCTTTTTGCATTTCGTCAGGGAAACGCAGTATGTCGACTGAATGCGCGGCGATTCGCGACGCCATGACTCCTTCGCGGATGTCATCGATCGAGGGGTGGCGAAGGTGTTCGGCCGGTGTTACGACGCATAAAAAGTCAGCGCCGTTAAGAGCGGCGATCGCCCCACCGATAGCTGAGCTGATGTGGTCGTAGCCGGCGGCAATATCCGTGGGCAGAGGTCCCAGGACGTAAAACGGCGCGTTATGGCATATTTTTTTTTCCAGGACTATGTTAAAAGCTATTTCGTTAAGAGGGACGTGGCCTGGGCCTTCGACTATCACTTGTACTCCGTTTTTGCGGCAGCGTTTGACTAATTCGCCCAGGACGTTCAGTTCTGCCAGTTGAAGTTGGTCTGTGGCGTCGGCTATCGCGCCGGGCCGCAGGGCGTCGCCAAGGCTTATGGTGATGTTGTATTCTTTAGCCAGGTCGAGTATTTTATCGAAGTTTTCGTAAAAAGGGTTTTCTTTGCGGTTGACGTACATCCAGCGGGTCAGGATAGCTCCTCCCCGGCTGACTATTCCGCAGGTGCGTTTGGTTTCGCTCAGTATGTTTATTGTGTCGCGTAATATTCCAGCATGGATGGTGAAGAAATCGACTCCTTCTTTAGCCTGGCGCCGGAGCACGGCTAGGATATCCTTGAAGGTGAGTTTTTCAAAATTTCCTTTGTTGTTTTCTGCCGCGCAGGCCGCTTCATAGATCGGGACTGTGCCTACTGGTACGGAAGATAGTTTGATTATTTCTTTACGCATTTTGGCGATGTCGTCGCCGACGCTTAAGTCCATGACGGTGGTTGTTCCGGCTTCGATGGCAATGTTGAGTTTGGCGATCTCTTCGGAAATATCGTTTTTTGCCGTGGATGTGCCCAAGTTAGTGTTTATTTTTACTTTTAGCCCTTTGCCGACCGCCGCCGGTTTATCTAATTCCCTGGTGTTGTTTAAGGGTATGACTATCCGGCCAAGGGCCATTTGGCGTTCCAGGAATTCCAGGCTTACTTTTTCGGTTTGGGCGATTTTTTTCAGGAAACTTTTTGTAAACATCGGTTTAAACTCCTTTGTTGTCGCGCAATATTTTTTTATTTTTTCAGTAGAAAGTCGCGTTCCATGGTGTATGTCCGGTAACGCAGGGCTTTTAGCGGTTTGACTTGGGTTTTGTCGACTATTTTAAAACATTCTTCCAATACCCGCAGAGATTCTTTCGTCCGTTGGAGGTTTATGTAGACCAGATCATCATAGTTTTTACGTTTGAATTCCAAAGCATCGGTGTTTCGGCCGAGGTCGCTAATTGAATCGCGCATAGCCGCCGCGGTTTTTATTATTTTGCCGCTGGCTACGGCGTCTAAGCCGTGGCGTATTTGGCGTATCCGGCGGCGCAGGGAGTCATCTTCCAGGATAAAGCGGAAGATATCTTCGCAGACCCGCAAACCTTCTTTGCAGCGGTTGAAGTTGGCGTCGATCACGCGTAGTATTTTATCTTCCTGTTTCATGTTTTTTTGATCTTTTTTATTGCCCCGGTCGTGGAATATCCCGGGTACAGATCGACCCGGAAAACTTTTTTTACGAATTCTTTGCCGATTATCTGGTTATCTTTCCAGTCGCCGCCTTTGACCAGGTAATCCGGTTTTAGGGTTTTGATGGTGTTGTAAGGCGTATCTTCGCTAAAGATGGTCAGGTAATCTACGGTTTCCAGAGCGGCTAGAACAGATGCTCTGGCATTTTGGTCGAATATCGGCCGGTCAGGGCCTTTGATGCGTTTGATCGAGGCGTCGGAATTCAGGCCGACGATAAGGATATCGCCTTTTTTTCTGGCCAGGGTAAGGGTCTTGATGTGGCCGGGATGGATGATATCAAAACAGCCGTTGGTGAATACGACTTTTTTGTTTTGTTTTTGAAGTCGTGAGACTATTTTTTTTAAGCCTGACAGGGTTTGTATTTTTTTCATGGATTATATTCCTTGGGACGGCTGCATTACGGTGTCATCATATCTTTTCCTGTTTTAATCCGGTGATAAGTCTTTCGGAAATTTTGGTGTGACGTCGTCTTTCTTTAACGCAGATGTCGTTAATTTCGCGATATTTTTTTTGGGTAAAGGTTTTTTTGATTTTCATTGGCCAATCAAGTCTGGCTGTTTTCAATTATTTCGCAGATGATGTGTCCGGCCAAGATGTGCATTTCCTGTACCCGAGGGGTGTCGGTCAATGATATAACCAGCGAATCGTCAGCGATTTTTTTGAGTTTTCCTCCGTCTTTACCCAGTAAGCAGACGGTTTTTATGCCCATTTGTTTAGCTTTTTCTATGGCTTTGATGATGTTGGGCGAGTTGCCGGATGTTGATATCCCCACTACCAGGTCTTGGGGCTGGGCTAAAGCTTCAATTTGGCGGGAAAAGACTTCGTCGAATCCGTAGTCGTTGCCAATGGCAGTCAGGCAGGATGTGTTTACGGTAAGGGCTATTGAGGCCATGGCCGGCCGTTCTTTTTTGAACCTGCCCACCAGTTCCGCGGCCAAGTGTTGGGCGTCGGCGGCGCTTCCCCCGTTACCCATGAATATGATTTTGCCTTTGTTTTTTAAGGACCCGACGCACAGCGAAGCTATTTTTTCGATCGACGCCTGGTTTTTTGACAGGATATCGAGGGCTTGGTTATGGCTTCGTAAAGAGTCTTTGATTATTTTTTCCATAAGTTTTAATAATTGCGGAACGGTACTTCCGGTTCGTCAATTTCTTCTTTTTCGTCCTGGCGGCCATCGATGTCCCGGTTTTTGTTTTTGTTCTTGTCGCGGAATGACATCTTCTTTATTTCCACGCGGACGTGTATTTGCTGTCCGTCGCCGAGAAGGCCGACCATTTTCTCTTTTATTTTTTCCTGAATGTCCCTGGTAAAGTTAACTACGTTTATTTCAGCGTTTAAGTCGCTGCGGATCACGACTTCGATCCCTTTTTTCTTCAGTATGATGCGCGGTTTGATGCGGGAAAGTTCGCGGCGCTCTTCCAGCATGCGTTTGAGCATTTCTTCGATGGCTAAGAGGGTTATGCTCACTTTACCGTTGGCGGTCTCAAAGATTATGGCTTCGTCGCGGCGGACGCGGCGAATCATCATCTGGAGGTGGCGCAGGCATAAAAGTATTATTATCAGCCCGGCGAGTCCCAGCATGAAGCTGGAAGAAAAGTCGGTCAAAATGCTTTTTTCCAGATATTTTTGTATGTCGGTCAGGTTTAAAAGGTTCGCCGAGAGTCCCATGAATATCGCGCCTAATATCAACGAGGATATCAGGTAAACTGTTGTCGTTATAAAATTCATGAGTCGCCTCCTTTGTCTATCGCGAGAGCGTTATTCTTCTTCTACGTTAGAGAATTTCTCAAGAAAACCTGTATGATAGTTTCCGCGGCGGAAATCAGGGTCAGTGATTATTTTTTTGCAGAATGGCGCAGTGGTTTTTATCGGTTCAATAAGAAATTCGCCAAGAGCCCGCTCCATTTTTTTCAGCGCTTCTTCGCGAGAAGGAGCTTTTGTTATGACTTTAGCGATCAACGAATCGTAGTTAGGCGGGATTCGGTATCCGGAATAAATGTGAGTATCGATCCGGGTGTCTTTACCGCCGGGTATGTAGCAGAAATTTATAGTGCCGGGACAGGGCATGAAATTGTTGTCAGGATCTTCGGCGTTTATCCGGCATTCGATAGCTGATCCGTTCATGTGAATGTCGTCTTGTTTTAAGTTTAGTCTTTCACCAGCCGCCAGCAGTATTTGCAGTTTTAAGAGGTCGATGCCGGTTATTTCCTCGGTGACCGGGTGTTCGACTTGGATGCGGGTATTCATTTCCATGAAATAGAAGTTACCACGGGCGTCCAGCAGGAATTCCATGGTTCCTACGTTTTGGTAGTTCATGGTCTTTAGTCCTTTGATGCAAAGTTCTCCTAATTTCCGGCGTAGTTTGCTGTCGACTACCGGCGACGGAGATTCTTCAATGAGTTTCTGGTGCCGGCGCTGGATGCTGCAGTCGCGTTCGCCCAGGTAGATTGCGTTACCGTATTTATCCGCGGCGATTTGTATTTCGATGTGGCGCGGACGCTCGATGTAACGCTCCATGTAGATGTCGGCATCGCCGAAAGCGGCTTTGGCTTCAGATTGGGCGGTTAAAAGAGCGCTGACCAGGCGCACATCGCTGTGGCAGATGCGCATGCCTTTGCCGCCGCCGCCGGATTTCGCTTTCAGTATTAACGGATAACCGATTTTTCTGGCCATGTCCAAGGCATCTTCTTTTGAGGTAAGCGCGCCTTTACTTCCTGGTATCAATGGCAGTCCGGCCTTTCGCATGGTATCTTTTGCTTTGACTTTATCGCCCATTAAACGTATACTTTCGCTGCTTGGGCCGATGAATTTTATCCCGCAGGATTCGCAAACTTCGGCAAAATAAGGGTTTTCCGCAAGAAATCCGTAACCGGGGTGGATAGCGTCACTGTCAGTTATTTCCGCCGCGCTTATTAGGCCTGAGATATTGAGGTAACTTTCGGTGGAAGCGGCTTTTCCGATGCAGATGGCTTCATCCGCGAATTCTACGTGCAGGGAGTTTCGGTCAGCTTCGGAGTAAACAGCGACAGTTTTTATCCCCAATTCTTTACAGGCGCGGATTATTCGTATCGCTATTTCGCCGCGATTAGCTATAAGTATTTTTGATATCATTGGGTTTATAGTGGTTCTATGTGAAACAATGGTTGTCCGAATTCTACCGGTTCGCCGTTTTCTAGTAGTATTTCGGTGATTTTGCCGCTAGTTTCAGCTTTGATTTCGTTCATTAGTTTCATGGCTTCGATGATGCAGACTACGTCTCCGGGTTTGACTGTCGAACCGATTTCCACGTAAGGTTTTGCTCCTGGGGACGGAGCGCGGTAAAACGTTCCGACCATAGGAGATTTTATCTCGATATTATTTAATTTTTTCTGTTCTTTGACCGCAGGTGCTGTTGACGGCTGGTTTGGAGTGTTGTGCATCTGCGAGATGATTACCGGCTGGTCTGAAGAGTTCTTTTTGAGACGGATGCGGCTGCCGCCTTCTTCAATTTCCAGTTCACAGAGATTGTTTTCTTCCATAAATTTTATGAATTCCTTGAGTTTTTCTGTATTCATTTTTGCCCCCTTGCGCGCTATTGCCGGCGCATTTTTCTTTGGATCAAACTTATTCTATCTATTAAACGCGTACGCATTGATTTGATTTCAGCCGAATGGTTCACTATCCTATGATTTGTTGTTTTTTATGCGTATTCTTACTAAGGATTTCCGCTTTCCCGGCGGTTACTGCTACGAGATCTTCTATTCTGATCCCGAAGTTGCCAGGTAAGTATAACGCCGGTTCCACGGTTACTACCATGCCTTCCTTCAGGATTGTCGCGTTGCCTGGCTGAAGGTACGGCTCTTCATGGACTTGTAATCCGACACCGTGTCCAGTCCCGTGCAGGAACCGCTTGGCGTAGCCTTTTTTAGTAAACACTTGCCGGGCAGCTTTGTCGACTTCACCGCATTTGATGCCTGGCCGGATTTTTTTTATCGCCGCGTCCTGGGCTTGCTGGACTAAGTCGTAAATCCGTCTGAACCGAGCTGGCATTGTACTCCAAAAAAACAGCCTTGTCAAGTCAGCGCAATAGTCACAATTCTTTGCGCCCAAGTCAGTTAGGAATATCTTTTTATTCAGGGTGGTCTGTCCGCTGAGATGATGAGGAAATGCGCTGTTCTGACCAGCTGCAACGATAGTGGTAAAAGCAAGGGAATTGTCACCTTGGAGGCGTAGAAAACGGTCTATTTCAATGTGCAGTTCTTTTTCAGACATATCGGGACGAACTGTTTTTTTGATAAATTCTACAGCCTTTTCGGTTATTTGTACCGCCTGACGGATACAGGTGAGTTCCCAGGGTGATTTTATCGCCCGGATGTCCTCTACCAGTGTTTTAGTTGGAGAGAAATCAACGGCCGCCGGCGAAAGAAGGTCTTTTATTTTTTGGTATTCCAGCTGAGGCAAGTGCCGGCCTTCAAAACCAACGTGTGAAAGGTGTTGTTGTTTTATTGTTTCGCCTACCAAAGCGAAAATGTCGCCGCGGCTGATTTTTACTTTCCAGATGCGGATTTGTTCAGCTTCAGCCTGGTATAAAGCGTTAGTAATAAAAGTTAGTTCTTGCGCCGAGGTGATTAAAAGGTATCCAGAAGCTTCGCGAAAACCGGTCAGGTAAGTTATGTTTGCCGGATGGGAAATGAGTAATCCGTTAAGTTTAGCTTTTTTTATGCTTTTCGCGCAGGCGGCGATTCGTGGTTTGATCAGGGATGATCGCATGATTTTATTTATGTGATCTCAATAATTTCAAGGCCGCGTCCAGCGCCAGATAATAGCTGTTTTCGCCAAAACCCGATATCATGCCGATTACTATATCGCTTATCAGAGATTTTTTGCGAAATTCTTCCCGTTTGTAGATGTTGGATAGATGTAGTTCAATGGCTGGTTTGTTTACGGCCAGGATTGCGTCTCTTATGGCTATTGATGTGTGTGTGTAGGCGGCCGGGTTGATTATCAGAATGTCGTATCCTCCGGCGGTTATTTTTTCTACTATTTCGCCTTCCGAATTACTTTGGAGTATGTTTAATGATACCTGAGATTTTTTGGCTATGGTGTTTAAGTTTTTGTTGATGTTTTCCAGCGTGAAATTGCCGTATATTTGAGGTTCGCGGTTGCCAAGAAGGTGTAGGTTGGGACCGTGTATTACTAGTATTTTTTTTGGGGTTTTTTTTGTTTTTTTCATTTTACGATCCCTCCTTCGCCGGCAGTTCCGGGCTTGTTTTTTTCTTCTACGTACATCATTCGCAGGTTAAATAATGAATCTTCCAGCAGTTGGGTTTCGTCCTGGTCAAGGTTTCCTTTGGTTTTTTCCTGGATTATTCCCATCGTATCGATCAAAAAGCGCGCCTGGTCAAGGTTTAGGTCGGATTTTCCGGAGGCGGGATTTTCCAGCCGGCCTAAAGCTATCATGGCTTGTATTGTCATTGATGATAAAAATACTTTAAACGTGGGCTGAAAAAATTTTTGCTCGTTTTGGTCCGCCGTACTTTTCTCCCGGTCAATTTGATTCTTCCAATTTTCATCAACTTTTTTCATGTCATCCGGCATAAGGGTTTCCTTTCTAGTTTATTATTACTCCGGCATAGCCGACCACGGAACTGAAGTCGCCGCTTGTGTCACCGCTGGTTTGGTAAAGCGTCACGCTGGCTTTTTTCACGCCGATTTTTTTCGCACAGGCTAGCATTACGGCTACCGGGGCGATTCCACACATGCTGATGTTTTCTTTTAACACCGTTTTTATCAGAGTTTCTTCATCAAGGTTTACTATATCTTTTAAGGCTAGGCGATCTTTACGCCGCGCTGAGGCGTCAGTTTCGTAATGGGTCATGTCGCTTGACGCTACCAGAAGCACATCTTCTTTTAGTAATCGTATGGCTTCGTATATTTGGTTCGCCGCTTTTCGGTAATCCGACAGATCGGAAACCGCGCAGGTTATCGGCACGAAAGAAAAGTTATTAAAGAAATAGTTCAGTATCGGCAGTTCGACCTCAATCGAATGTTCTGTTTCATGCGACAGGTAATCCGCGGTGATGGTGTTGCCTTTTTCAATGATCAGTTTTGCCAGCCCTTGGTCAATAGCTATATCAGCTCCGGGTATTTTCCAGCTGCCGTCAGGCCATAATCCGAACGCGGCACCGCGGCCGGTGTGATTTACTCCCAGGATTATCGCGCGGCTTCTGGGTAAAATATTAGCCGTTGTTTGTATAGCGACTTTACCTGAGTATGTGTATCCGGCGTGCGGCAACATTATCGCCCGCGCTGTTGATCGCGATATTTTTTCCGGCTTAAATCTTTCAATGATTTGCGCGATTTCTGCCGCGCTGTCGGGATAAAATTGGCCGTTTACTACCGGTTCGCGTTTCATTAGAATAGGATAACAATTATGGTTAGTTATGTCAATTGCTTTTGAAATATATTGAGATGTTGAACTGCATGCGGGGATATTCTTTGAGGCTTTCGGGAAACGCCGGGAATGGCGCGGCTGTCCGTACGCTGCGTATGGCTATTTCTTTTAAACCGGTATTTTCAGTAGAATCGGTTTTGATGCGCAGGTCCCCTACTGTACCATCTTTGAGTAGTATAAAGTTTATCCGTATTTCGCCGCGTTCGCTGTTGTTGTAATAGTCGTACGCGTTACTGCGGATTTTTTCCCGAATGATCCGGTAGTAGTCCATGTAATCAGGGTTGTCTTTAAGATTTTTATCCGGTAGTATATCGGTAAGAGTTATTTTTTCCAGCACCGGCGTTTCATTTAAAGGAGCTTTGTTTAATAGGGCGATATCGTCGCGTGATGGCACAAGGTTTTTAAGAAGTTTTTCGGAATATTGTGGCGGAGTTTTTATGCGATTGGCGAGCTGCGGTTCGCTCTGGTTGTTGATTCTTTCCCGAATATCGCCGCTATTGGATTCGTTCTGGGTCGCGACTACTTTAATTTCAGTCATGCTTTTTTCTCTGCCTGGCGAGCGTTGAGAGGCCATAGACGGAAAAGTAGATGCAAGAATCCAAACATGCGCGACAAAAGAAATCACAATTCCCCACAACCAATAATTTTGCGCCATATTTTAGTATAACACAATTTTTTGGACGTGTCACAAAATATTGTGGAATTTTAGTTAGCTTGCCACTACAGGGTGTGGATTTGGGTGCCGCGCTGGGTATTGGTAGGTGCGCTGGAGCGTTTTTCGGCCTAAACAAAATGTCCCCGGGCCGAATCGAACGGCCATATCCAGCTTAGGAGGCTAGCGCTCTGTCCTTTTGAGCTACGGGGACGTGCTGTGGATAGCGCTCTAAGTATATTGTATGTCAGCAGCGCTGTTGGTGGTTTTGATTTAGTATTTAATCAAGGAGTAGACCGGAAGGCCTTTTAATTTTTTGCGGCCTTCCAAACCCACTAACTCGATGAGGAAAAGTATTCCGGATATTTTACCGCGCATTTTTTTAACCAGCTGGACAATCGCGCTGACCGTCCCACCTGTTGCCAGCAGGTCATCCAATATCAAAATGCAGCTGCCAGGTTTAAAGGCATCTTGGTGTATTTCCAGTGAGTCTTTACCATATTCCAGGGAATAGGCAGCGTTATGAGTTTTAAAAGGAAGTTTGCCAGGTTTACGCACCGGTATGAATCCGCAGCCGATTTTGTAACTAAGGGCGGCGCCAAAAATAAAGCCTCTTGATTCCGCGGCTACGATATAATCAATTTTTTTACCTTTGATCATTTTAGCCATAGCGTCAATAGTTTGTTTAAACCCTTTTTTATTGTTAAGTAAAGTAGTAATATCCCGGAAAAGAATGCCTTTTATGGGGAAGTCTGGGATGTTGCGGATATAGCTTTCTAATTTCATTGTTTCCTCCCTTTAGGTTTCCAGTTCTTTCTGTTGTTCTTCCGCCGCGAATTTTCTAAGCTTTTTTAAAGCTTCTTTTTCGATTTGCCGTACTCGCTCGCGCGATACATTTAGGGTGTCGGCCACATCAGCCAGGGTGTGAGGTTTTCCGTCTTCGATACCAAAACGCAGGTTTAATACTTGTTTTTCTCTTTCTGTGATGACGTCCATGAGTTGTTGAATACGTTCTTTGTCAAATATTTTTTCAACTTCTTTATCTGTGTCGGCGTAATCGTAGCTTTTCAAAAAGTCCGATAATTGGGATTCACCGTCTTCGCCTACCGGAGCTTCGATCGATGCTTTTTTTTGCATCCACATTTCCAGTTCTCCGATTTTTTCTACCGGCAACTTTAAACGTTTAGCTAAATCACTACGTGATGGTTCGTATTTAAGTTTTTGACGCAGTTTTTCCCGGTGTTTTTTATATTTAAGCATTAGTTCGTTCATGTACACTGGTATGCGAATAGTTTTGCCCTGGTCAACCAAGGCTCTGGTAACGCCTTGGCGTATCCACCAGGCAGCGTAGGTGGAAAACCTGTAGCCTTTACTGGGATTAAATTTTTTTATGGCCCGCATTAATCCGATATTTCCTTCGGCGATCAAGTCCATCAGTGGTAAATCAAAATATGCGTAATGCTTCGCGATGTTGACCACAAGCTTTAGGTTGGCATTGATTAATTGCCGGCAGGCGTTTTTGTCGCCTTTCTTGGCTTTATGGACGATTTTGCCTTCTTCCGCTTTGGTAAGTATCGGAATGTTTTTGATTCGTTCCAAATAAGCTTTTATTGCGTCCATTTTTCTAGGTTATTTTTTTTTGCTATTTAAAACCGCTTGTGCCGCAGCTAATCTTGCTATCGGTACGCGGAAAGGCGAACAGCTTACGTAATTCATGCCGACTTTATGACAGAATTCTATTGATTTGGGGTCGCCGCCATGCTCGCCGCAGATGCCGACTTTTAAGTCTTTGCGGGTCTTGCGGCCGCGCTGTATGCCCATTTCAATTAACTGGCCGATGCCGTGTATGTCGATGCTCTGGAATGGGTCTTCGGGCAGGATTTTTTTACCCAAGTAGTCTTGCAGGAATCCACCGATGTCATCGCGGGAAAATCCGAAACCCATCTGTGTCAGGTCGTTAGTGCCGAAAGAGAAGAATTCCGCGGTTTCAGCAATTTCATCGGCAGTTAACGCGGCGCGAGGTATTTCAATCATGGTGCCAAACATGTGCGGTATTTTTTTTATGCCGTACTTCGTTAGGACTTCCGAGTAAATCTTTTTAGCGATAACGAGTTGGTCGTCGAGTTCTTTGACCGTACAGACCACAGGTATCATGATTTCCGGATGGACTTTTATGCCGTCTTTTAAAAGTTCAGCCGCTGATTCCAATATTGCGCGTATCTGGACTTCAGTGATTTCCGGATACGTTACGCCAAGCCGTACGCCGCGGTGTCCCATCATCGGATTGCTTTCATGTAAAGAGTCGGCGCGTTTTTTAAATTCATCAAGGTTAATGTTTAAAGCGTTTGCCAATTCTTCTTGTTGTGCCGGTTCACGCGGGACGAATTCGTGCAGCGGCGGATCGATCATGCGGATCGTTACTGAATAGCCAGCCATCGCGGCTAAAGTTCCTTTGATGTCGGATTTCATAAACGGATAGAGTTCTGCCAGAGCTTTGCGCCGTTCATCCGCGGTTTTCGATACGATCATTTTGCGCAGCAGGAACAGTGGTTGTTCAGATCCTTTACCATAGAACATGTGTTCGGTGCGGAAAAGTCCGATACCTTCAGCTCCGAACATGCGTGCTTTTTTAGCGTCTTCTGGTGTATCGGCGTTAGTACGGATGTTAAGTGTGCGGATGGAGTCGCAGATCTTTAAAAATTCCATGAGTACGCTGTTTTCCTGAGAAGCGTCGATCATTTTAAGTTTACCTTTGTACACGTTACCTTTGGTGCCGTTCAATGTTACCCAATCACCTTCATTTAAGGTCGTATCGCCTGATTTGACCGTTTTGGCGTGATAATCAACGTGTAGAGCGCTGCAGCCGACTACGCAGCATTTGCCCCAGCCGCGAGCTACTAGGGCGGCGTGTGAGGTCATGCCGCCGCGGGCTGTGAGGATCGCTTGAGCCGCTCTCATGCCTTCTACGTCTTCGGGATTGGTTTCTTCGCGTACCAGAATGACTTGTTTGCCTTCTTTTGCCCAATTGACCGCGTCATTGGCGGAAAATACGATCATTCCGCTTGCGCCGCCAGGGCCGGCAGGAAGGCCTTTTGCAACAATTTTAGTATTTTTCTCTTCAACTGGATCGATAATAGGGTGGAGTAGTTCATCGAGCTGAGCGGGAGTAACTCTAGATACGGCCATTTCTTTGGTTATAAGCTTTTCTTTGACCATATCCACTGCCATGCGTACTGCAGCCGGTCCATTGCGTTTTCCTATGCGGCATTGAAGCATGAATAATCGGCCTTTTTCAATGGTGAATTCGATATCTTGCATATCCTTGTAGTGTTTTTCTAGACGTTTCTGGATATCATAAAGTTCTTTGTAAACTTTAGGCATGCCTTTTTCTAAAGTGGTCAGATTTTTGTTGTGATCGCTCTGCGAATAGGCGTTGATCGGCGCCGGAGTACGGATTCCCGCGACTACGTCCTCACCTTGAGCGTTGACAAGATATTCACCGTAGAAATTATTTTCGCCGTTGCCGGGATTTCTGGTAAAAGCAACTCCGGTGGCCGAATCATCACCCATGTTTCCGAATACCATGGATTGCACATTGACCGCCGTGCCCCACTCATCAGGAATGTTTTCAATACGGCGGTAGGAAATAGCGCGTTTACCGTTCCAGGACGCGAACACTGCGCTAATGCCGCCCCAAAGTTGAGCTTGAGGTTCATCGGGAAATTCTTTTCCTAAAGTTTCTTTTATTTTGATTTTGAACTGTGCGCAGAGCGTTTTAAGGTCTGCGGCGTTCAAATCTGTGTCGCTGGTTACGTTTTTTTTCTTTTTCATATCCGACATGATCTTTTCCAATTGCCGGCGTATACCTTCATCATGTTCTGGTTCAATGCCGCAAGCTTTTTCCATGACCACGTCAGAGTACATCATTATTAGACGGCGGTAGGCATCGTAGACGAAACGTTCGTTGCCGCCGGTTTGTTTTATTAGTCCGGGTATGGTTTTTTCAGTTAGGCCGGCGTTTAGGATGGTTTCCATCATTCCAGGCATGGATTTACGAGCGCCGGAACGAATCGATACGAGCAAAGGGTTATTTATGTCGCCAAATGTTTTGCCCATAAGCTTTTCTACCTGGGCTAAAGCTTTGTTTACTTGTTCTTTTAGCTCGGTGGGATAAGAACGTTTATTAGCGTAATAATACGCGCAGATTTCAGTGGTGACAGTAAATCCTGGAGGTACGGGAAGCCGCAGGTTTTTGTGTCCGGCCATTTCAGCAAGGTTGGCGCCTTTGCCACCGAGAAGATTTTTCATGCTTTCATTTCCGTCGGCTTTTCCACCACCAAACGAATAAACGTATTTTTTACTGTTTTTTTTAGCTTTTGCCATGTCTATTCCTCCTTTTAAATGTTTTAACCCAGATGGGTTTTGTTGTTAATGAATTCTTCAATCCTACTTATATCGATGCGGTCTTGCTGCATTGTGTCGCGGTCTCTGATAGTGATTTTACGGTCAGTCAGTGTTTCGACATCGACCGTGACACAAAATGGTGTGCCTATTTCATCTTGGCGTCTATAAAGCTTTCCAATGGCCGCGCTGTCATCGTATTGCGCCGGTATTTTATCTTTTATACCATAAAAAATGTTTTTTGCAAGTTCGACTAGTTCCGGTCTATTTTTAAGCAAAGGTAATATGGCCGCACGGTAAGGAGCGATTTCCGGCTTGAATTTTAGCACTATACGAGTTTTGTCGTTGACTATTTCTTCATGATAGGCATTGCTTAATACAGCAAAAAATGTACGGTCAACTCCGGCAGATGGTTCTATTACATGCGGCATAAAACGTTCTTTAGTTTCCTGATCAAAGTATGACAGATCTTTTGTGCTTACTCTACTGTGTTCGCGTAGGTCAAAGTCTGTACGATTGGCGATTCCTTCTAGCTCGCTCCAGCCAAACGGGAAATTAAATTCAATATCAGTACAAGCTTTAGCGTAATGGGCCAACTCATCTTTTTCATGCGGCCGCAGGCGCAGGTTTTCTTTATTTATGCCGAGTTTATTAATATAAAAATTAAAGCGTTCGTCAATCCATTTTGCGTGCCACGCGTCGGCTTCTGTCGGTGAAGTGAAAAACTCAATTTCCATTTGTTCAAATTCCTTCATGCGAAAGATAAAGCTTCCGGTGGTTACTTCGTTCCGGAACGCTTTGCCTATTTGAGCGATGCCAAACGGTATTTTTTTATGGGTAGTGTCTTGGACATTCTTGAAATTTACAAATATTCCCTGGGCTGTTTCCGGGCGCAGGTAGCCGTAGTAGGGTTGATCTTCTGTTGCGCTCATGTTAGTTTTAAGCATCAAGTTAAATTTTCGAGGTTTACATGTCTTTATGTCGATTTTAAAATTACAATCTGGACAGCGGGAAGTGCTATCGTCGACTTTTTCCATTTTGTCCACGCGATTGCGGCGCTTGCATTGCGGGCAATCCACTAATAAATCAGTAAAACCTTCCAGGTGTCCTGATGCGCGGAAGACTCCTTCATGCATGATTATGCTGGAATCAAGGCCAACAATGTCTTCGCGCTGATCGACATAAGTGCCCCACCAGATATCCTTAATTTTCTTTTTTATTTTAACGCCCATAGGGCCGTAATCCCAGATGCTTGAGATACCGCCGTATATATCCGATCCGGCGAAAATAAAGCCCCGTCGTTTGCAAAATGATATGATTTTTTGTAATTTGTCTTCAGCCATAACTTAACAATTATACCCTATTTTTTCGTTTTTTAAAGCAAATTCGCCGGGGTGTGGTTACAATATCAAAATGTTAAGGTTAATTACTAAATAGAAATGTTAAGTTTCTATTTTCAGGCGGCCGCCCTTAGTTTAAG